>Ga0233425_10005054_pt1 | contig 21360 bp, 19 predicted proteins | sample Watercolumn_Towu_2_FD_181712 | JGI IMG/M metagenome (GOLD analysis project Ga0233425, IMG submission 181712) | Freshwater microbial communities from Lake Towuti, South Sulawesi, Indonesia - Watercolumn_Towuti2014_140_MG | ecosystem: Environmental > Aquatic > Freshwater > Lake | place...
TCAATAAGTCTATAGGAAAAACTTTAACGTCCAACTAAAAATTTTTGAAGGAGCTACGTTCAAATTATTTTTTACAAGATGTGTAGAAAGATATGGATTTATCAATGGGGAGTGAGTTAGTAATAATCCCTCCATTGATATGACACAATCTTTGGCAAAAATAAAAAAAGAGCTACCCATAGAAAAATCTGCTCTTTTAACGCTGCGTAGAGAAAATTATCCTTTTTCTAATGGCATTATCTCTCAGCATTGGAGTAGTCTTTAAACCAGTTTAAAAAATGATGCATTCCCTCTTGAAGAGTAGTCTTTGGATTGAAATTAAGTAAAGTTTTGCTTTTTTCAATATCAGCGTAAGTTATGGGCACTTCAGTAAGTGGCATGGGTTTAAAATTGATAATTGCTTTTTTATTAAGTTCTTCTTCTATACATTTTATAAGATCCATGACGGAATATGGATGGTTGGATCCCAAGTTGAAAACCTCATAACTACAGTTGTAGTTTATTGCGTTAGTGATACCGCTAATAATATCATCGATGTAGGTGAAATCTCGCATGATTTCTCCTTTGCTAAAGACATCTATTGGAAGACCCTTATTTATTTTGTCAGCAAAAAGAAAATAGGCCATATCAGGTCTTCCCCAAGGTCCATACACTGTAAAGAATCGAAGAGCTATCATCGGTATTTTGTATAAATGATGATAGGCATAAGAGATGAGCTCTCCTGCTTTTTTCGTGGCTCCATAAAGATTTAATGGAGTGTCAGTGATATCATCTTGTGAAAAAGGAATTTTTTTATTTGCTCCATAGACAGAAGAAGAAGAGGCAAAAATGAATTTTACTTCAGAATTTTCTTTTAAGCACTCCATAATGCTGACCATACCCTCTATATTGGAAGAGACAAAATCATCGGGATGAGTAAGCGAGCGCCTTACTCCTGCTTGAGCTGCAAGATGAATAATAAGATTAATTTTTTCTTTTTTTATTATAGTCTTTAAACCGTCTTTGTTTTTTATATCTTCAATGATAGTTGAGATAAAGTTATCTTGTAATATACGTGCTCTAGTTTTTTTTAGATTAATGTCATAATAACAATTAAAATTATCAAGGCCGATAACTTTATGTTGATTTTTTAAAGAGAGCGCCAGATGAAATCCAATGAAACCTGCTGCTCCTGTTATTAATATGTTCATTAAAAAAATCTCCGAAAAAAATGTTTTCTTCTTATATAAATAGCGCATTATATTATAATTTGCTTAAAAATACACTTTGGTTTTTTTATGAAATTCTTTGTTTATATTTCTTGTTTGCTTGTTATTATCGGCTGCAACCCCTCCTTTCAGGGAAAAGACATATATGGTGCCGATGAGTTTGTAAGAGATTCTTACCAGATTAAGGAAAGTAAAAATTCCATCTTAGAGATGGAAGGAAAAGAAACGGAGGAACTATCTTCTGATCTTTTGCAGGAGTATAAGGATACTATCCAGGATGATGACGTTTTGAATGTGGTTTTATATTATCCCAAAAGAGAAGATCTCATGATAGCTGTAAAGACCATTGGAGAATCGGTAGGATATAAGGTTATTAACGGTAAAATAGCTCTTCCGGATTTAGGATCGGTAGATGTTATTGGATTAACCCTAGAAGAAGCAAAACAAAAAATAACTCATAAATATAATGAACAGTTTGCAGATGCAGAAGTTTTTCTAAATTACAAAGAACGCATAGTACGTAAGGTGGAATTGGCAGGACTTGTAAAAATACCTAATGTTCCAGTAGATGGTAAAATTAAACTTTTTGACGTTCTATCTAAAGCACAAATTCCAACAGATGCTAATCTTTTTAAAAGTTATGTGATAAGAAATAATAAAATGCTCTTTGTCGACCTCTATAAGCTTCTAAAAGAAGGAGATATGTCGCAAAATATCGTCATGCGTGGAGGGGATAAAGTATATATTGCTGAACCTTGCTCCGCCACATTGATGGTAATGGGCGAGGTCAAACATGAGGGGATATTAGATCTTCCTGGTGGCAGACTCTCTTTAAGAGAAGCTTTGGCAAGAAGTGGAGGTATTTTGTTTACCGGTGATAAGTCATACATTCAGATAATTAGAGGAAGTATAGTAAAACCCAAAATTTATATTTTGAGTTGGGAACATATTATTCACTTGCCGAACGATAGCCTTTACTTAATGCCCGGTGATATTGTTTACGTTGCTTCTAAGCCCATTACGGAATGGAACCGCTTTGTAGAACAGTTAATACCAACATTTGCTGGTGCTGAGATGATAAGTAAAGGAGTAAAAGGAATAGGTGTTGTTATTCCATGAGCCAAAATGACAATGAAATATTCTTTACACTTGCCGATGTAAAATATCTTCTTCTTAAACATATCAAGAATATATGTAAAATTGGTCTTATTGTTTTTTGCACTATTTTTATTGCTCTTCTATTCGTAAGTTCTCCGAAATATGAAGCTGAAGCTTTCTTTAATCAGGTCCCTGATAAATTCGAAGAGAAAATTAGTGTAACTGGCCTGCTTTTAGGAGGACAAAATAATGTGTCTTCAGCTCTTTCGCTAATGAAAACCCCGTGCTTTATGAGATATGTTGTAGAAAAAGATGGAATGAATTTCTTTTATTCGCGATCGTCTACCACTAAAATTTTTGAACGAGTTTATGATAATGTGAGAGTGTTGCTAAAAAAACCATTGCAAGAAAGAGAAGATTTTGAGTTTAAAGATACGTTTTCTGCGCAGGAGTTTGGCTCGTTTTTTTATTTGCGGTTTATTGAGGAAAATAGATTTGAAATTTTTGACAATCTTAACCATTTGCTAACAAAAGGACAGATAGGCGAACCTGTGGTATTGCCGAAATTAAGATTTACCTTAACTAGTCAGCCTTCATTTGTTAAGAAGAACAAATCGTATAAGATCATAGTCGATTTTTGGTTCAACACCGCTAATTCTTTAACTAGTGGCGTTACAATTGTTCCTCAAAAAAGTAATGTCAATCTTTTAAAATTAACTTATTGCAACAGAAACAGAAATAGAGCAATAAGTATTTTAGACAGTGTCATGAATCAATATGTTCTCTATCTAAAAAGAGAAAATGAAGATTTTAGGAAAAATCAATTTTTGTATTTGGAAAAAAAACAACAGGAATTAAGTCTTTCATTCGAGCGTAGTCTTGATGAATATGTTGCTTATGTAAACGATAGTATCAAGAAAAAAGGTTTTATTAATTTAGGACATGAATCTATCAGTCTACTTGAACCGCAACAAAAATATCTGTCGGACCTTTTTGCTTTAGACTTAAAAAAAAGCGCAGTGGATAAAGCACTTATTGATCCCAACTATAGCCTTGTCATGAAGGATAAAAAGATGAGTGATCTTACAAAATCAATTGCAGATTTACAGCAAAGAAAAGATATCTTAGATATCTCTTTGCAAAAGGAAGATAAAAAGAATGTCAATACCAATTTGACGAAAATGAATACACTACACCAACAATTAGAGCAGGTTAATTTTAATCTCGAAAAATTAGAAAGTCGGGACTTTTCCTTTGATAATTTAGATAATCACTTGAAAGATCTGAAGATACGTGCTGACCATTACCTTCAGCAAAAAAATGAATTGGAAAATAATTTTAAGAAAATTGAAAGAGCAGAAGTAATCAAAGAAAGAATAAACACCTTAAGTGAGGTACGTATTATAAGGCAAAATGTGGAGAGTATTTATAATACAGTAAGCCAAGAGGGGCGTATTCCTACGATGTTAGATTTAGCTTTTGACAAAGAAGGCATTGTAAAATTATGGTTGGATAATTTAAGAGAGAAAAAAGATCTTTGCCAATTTCTGGAGCGTTACATACATAGTTTAAAACTTAAAGAAAAAAGTTTAGAAGAGGGTAATTTTTATTTAGAAAAAATGCCACAGGAATTTTCTTCTTTAGAAATAACAACAGCTCAAAAAATAGTGGATGAGTGTGGTGTTAAAATGAATGATCTGGAACTTAAAATAAGGCAGCTATCTTCTATACTTCTTGCTATGAAAGATAATAATTTTGAAATGAGTTCCTTAAATATATGGTTTGAAGATAACGTCAGCTTAGATTTTTTACAAAAAGCATCAAAATTACAATACCAAGAAAATGATAGACGTAATTTCACTGATAAAGATCGCAAGGCTAATTTTAATGAACTCATTGTAATTAAAAGTTTTTTTGCCAAGAGAATAGAGGAACTATCTTCTTTAAGTAAAATAGAAAAAGAACTATTAGAGGAAAAAATTTTCTTTTTAAAAGAGGTGATGTTAGATAGATTAAATCAGAAAATATCACTTTTAAAAGAAGAGACACAAAATTATCTTGTAAGTTTAAAGAAGAATTTAGAAGGAGAAAAAATCTTATTAGAAAATAAGTTAAAGGAATTGCAAGACAAAATGATTGACATTCCTGAAAGATGGCGTAAAGAAAAATTGCTCAATTTAAAGGCAGAAATGAATCTAGCGATGGTCAAAACCATTACCGAAATGATTGAAAACAAGAATATAGGTCACAATCTTTCCCAAGTGGGATCCAAACCATTTGGTAGTGCTATTGCTCCTTTGCAATCTAAAGAGAGCAAAGTCATAATTTATTCTTTTATCTTAGCATTCTTAAGTAGTGCTGGTTATTTTACCTATCAGCTTTTTAAAAGATTGCTCTATGGGTTTTCAGTTTCTTTGGAATACTTACAAATGTTGGGATATAATGTTTGCGGTTCTTTAAAGCAAGATTTTTTAAGGACAATGCGCAACATAGTCAGTAGGATAAAAGAGAAAGTTGTCGTGATTTACCGCCGGGGAGATATAAATTATGTCGAAGATTTGATTTCTTTATTGAGGTATAGAGGTGAGAAAATATTGGTAATTGAATCCGCAAAAGATGGTCAAGATGATAGTTTTTTGCGTTTCTGTAAAAAAGAGATAAAACAACTACCCATAGTAAAAGAAGAGAACATAGAAAAACTGTTTTTGACGAAAGATAACTTTAACAACATTATAAATAGTCGAACATTTAAAGAGGTGCTGTTATCGTTGCAAGACAAATATGATTATATTTTTATTGTTGCTGATATAAATCAAGCATGGGAAGCAGAAGAGTATCTTGGCATTGCAAAGCAGGCAGTATTTATATTACAAGATGATACGACGCATGAATTGCAATTGTTCTTTAACTGGGCAAAAGATAAAGAAAAATTAATCTTTGCTAAAGGATAAAAACCATATGAAAAAACGTGTGCTTGTAACTGGAGGTGCTGGTTTTTTAGGCGCACATCTTTGTGAAAAATTATTACAAAGAGGTGATGAAGTTGTTTGTGTGGATAATTTTTTCACTGGGGATAAAAAAAATATAGAACATCTTTTATCTAATCCCTATTTTGAAGTTGTACAGCATGATATATGTTTACCTCTAGATATTATTGTGGATGAAATTTACAATTTAGCATGCCCTGCTTCTCCAATACATTATCAACATGATCCGATAAAAACCTTAAAGACTAGTGTATATGGAGCTATGAATCTTTTGGAATTAGCAAGAAAATTAAAAATAAAAATATTTCAAGCATCAACATCTGAAGTATATGGTGATCCTAAAGAACATCCACAAAAGGAAAGCTATTTTGGCAATGTTAATCCTATTGGTACTCGTGCTTGTTATGATGAGGGAAAAAGATGTGCGGAAACACTCTTTTTCGATTATCAGAGATATCATGGTGTAAAAATAAGAGTTGTTAGAATTTTTAATACTTATGGTCCTAAGATGCACCCACAAGATGGAAGAGTTGTTTCCAATTTTATTGTGCAAGCCCTTTTAAATGAGCCTTTAACGGTCTACGGTGATGGCAGGCAAACGCGTTCTTTTTGTTACGTTGACGATCTCATCGATGGTATTATTACCGTTATGGATACGAAAGAGGATATTTTAAGTCCTGTTAATTTAGGTAATCCTTGTGAATTTACCATGTTGGAACTTGCCGAGATGATAATCAACTTAACCAATACACATTCGAAAATATCTATGAACAAATTGCCACAAGATGATCCTAAGCAAAGAAAGCCTGATATCAGTTTAGCTAAATCTTTGGGATGGGAACCAAGGGTGGCATTAAAAGAAGGGCTGACGAAAACGATAAAATACTTTAAAAGAGAAGTAAAAGGAGGGATATGACAAAAAGTTTTGATACGATAAATTCATCTAAAAGTTGTCTTTTTAAATTTAAAGAAGAAAGAATAAATGCTCAAGTAGCAGAGGAAATGAAAAAAAGCATATTAGATGATGTGCGTAAAGTGCCGGCTGAAAAAGAGGTGATTTTTGATCTTGACAAGGTGGAATATGTTTCTTCTCCTTTTTTAAGTTTAGTTATTGCTTCTGCTAAGGAAACGCAGAAAAAAGGAGCTGTTTTTTCCATTAAAGGTGCCAGTGAAGATGTATCTGAAATTTTGAAATTGGTTGGTATCGATAAGATCTCGAAAATTGAGGACAAAAAGTAATTTTTATAGATTGACGTGAATTTTTTTTTCTATTAATGATCAAGGTAAAGGGGATGTTTTTATGTATCTTGACGTTGGGGAGAAAAATAAGCGTTTTTTCCAAAGGGCTTTAAGTATTCCTGGTAAGATTCCAGTCGCTATAGTTTATCCTTTAAATACGGAAGCAATAATGGGTCCTATTGAAGCCGAGAAATTAGGGCTTATCGATCCTGTATTTTTCGGCCCCTTGGAAAGGATGACAGAACTTGTCAAAGATCAGGATTTTTCTAAGTATAAATACATCGATGTTACAAGTAGTGAACAGGCGGCTATAGAAGCTGTGGAACTAGTAAAAAAAGGGGAGATAAAAGCTCTTTGTAAGGGTTCTTTAGATACTAGTGTGTTATTAAAGGCGGTACTTGCTAAAGATGGTATTAGAGGTAGTAGAAGAATCAGTAATTGTTATGTGTGTGATACTCCCGCCTATCATAAACCAATAATATACACTGATGTAGGGATTAATATTTTACCTGATGTGAAAGTTAAGGCAGATATCATTAGAAATAGCATTGATGTTGCTCATGCTTTGGGAATAGAGAGGCCAAAAATAGCACTTCTTTCCTGCATTGAAAAAGTGCAAGAGGGTATCGTTTCGACAACGGATGCTGATGCACTATGTAAGATGGACTTTGGAGATGTTATTTTAGAGGGGCCTCTTTCTTTTGACATTGCTCTATCTAAGAAGATAGCAGAAGAAAAAAAGTTTTCTTCGAAAATAGCAGGCGATCCTGATATTGTTATTTTTCCCAATCTTGATGCTGGAAATATCGCCGTAAAACAACTCGAACTTTTTTCCTCTGCGAAGTGTGGTAGTTTAGCATTGGGAGCACAGGTACCAATATTAATAATGAGTAGAAATAGTCCTGCAGAAGAAAGAGCTCTTTCTTTTGCTTTTGCAAAACTTTACTATGAGAGGAATAAATTATGAAAGAAGTTGTCATTGTAGCTGCTGGCAGAAGTGCTGTTGGTAGGTTTAACGGTGTTAGTGCCAGCATTAGTGCGAAAAGTTTTGGTGCAGTGGTAATGAAGGGGATTTTAGAGAAGAGCAAAATAGATATAAAATGCATAGATGAAGTGATCATGGGGCAAGCTTTAATGGGAGGATGTGGACAGAATCCCGCTCGTCAAGCAGCAATGGAAGCAGGTCTTTTACAGACGACCCCTGCTTATACTATTAATAAGGTATGTGGATCAGGATTAAAGGCTATAGCTTTAGGAGTGCAGGCAATATTATGTGGTGATGCGGATGTGGTTATTGCTGGAGGACAGGAGAGTATGGACATGGCTCCACATGTACTTCTGGGTAGTAGAAAAGGGCAAAGGTTGGGAGAGTGGAAACTAGAAGATAGTTTAATAAAAGATGGACTTTTAGATGCGTTTAATAATTATCTTATGGGAGTGACCGCGGAAAATATCGCTGAACAATATAAAATATCTAGAAAAGAACAAGATGAATTTGCTTATCAGTCCCACATGAGGGCAAAAAAAGCAATAGAAGATGGAAAATTTCAAGAAGAAATTATTCCACTTATGATAGTGCAACACAAAAAAGAGGCTATTGTATTTAATCGTGATGAAAATCCCAGATTTGATACAACTATTGAAGCATTAAGTAAATTAACACCATCTTTCAAGAAAGATGGCAGTGTAACTGCCGGTAATTCTACAAGTATAAATAATGGAGCTGCAGCGTTCATTCTTATGAGTGAAGAGAAAGCAAAGGATTTAGGGTGTAATATTCTTGCTAAAATTAAGAGTTTTGCTTCTATAGGGTTAGATCCTAAGATTATGGGGATGGGGCCTGTTGGAGCCGTACAAAAATGTTTAAAGAAAGCAAATTGGCAAGTAAAAGATGTGGATCTTTGGGAGATAAATGAAGCATTCGCAGTACAGGTTATTGCGGCCATTAGGGAATTAAAATTGAATAGTGACATTATTAATGTTAATGGTGGAGCTATTGCTTTGGGGCATCCAATAGGGGCGTCTGGTGCTCGTATTTTAACCACTCTTTTACATGAAATGCAAAAAAGAGAGGTTAAACGAGGTGTTGCAACGTTATGTGTAGGTGGGGGCATGGGTGTTGCTATGGCTATTGAAAGATGAAAACGATCATTGTGTTAAATGCTGGTTCTTCTTCTTTAAAATTTGCTTTTTTCGAAGTAAAAGGCAATGTCCTTACAATGATACATAAAGGATCGTTGGATACTACCGAAGATAGTTATCAAAAGACGATGCACGATATTCTAAATCTTGCTAAAAATAAGGGCTTTGAAATCGTAGCAGCAGGACATCGCATTGTACATGGCGGTGATTTTGCAACTGCTGTAGTTTTAAAGGATAAGGTTATAGAAAAATTGACTCAACTTATTCCTTTTTCTCCTCTGCATCAGCCTTATAATTTGAAAGGTGTGGCAATATTAAAACAAGAATATCCGACACTTTTTCAGACAGCTTCTTTTGATTCTGCATTTCATTCTACATGTGATCCGATATCGCAGCATTATGCTTTGCCGAAAGAATTGACAGATAAGGGTATTCGTCGTTATGGTTTTCATGGTTTGTCGTATGAGTATATAGCAATGCAGCTTCCAAAATATTTAGCTAATGCCAAGGGAAGAGTTTTAGTTGCTCACTTAGGCAGTGGATCTACGATGTGCGCTATAAAAAATTTAAAGAGTGTAGCTACCTCTATCGGTATGACTAGCATGGGGGGCCTGCCCATGGGAACGAGGTGTGGAGATGTAGATCCATATTTAGCAGTATATCTTGTTGACCAGGGGTGGAGTACAAAAAAGATTCAAAATTTGTTTTATCGGGAATCAGGACTTTTAGGTGTCTCGAAGATTAGTAGCGACATGAGAAAGCTTTTGGAAAGTGATCATCCTGATGCGAAACTGGCTGTCGATATTTTTGTTCATAGGATTTCTCTTTTTTCTGGAGCGTTAGCTGCGGAGTTAGGAGGAGTAGATGGTTTTGTGTTTACAGGAGGTATTGGGACGAATTCTGCTGCACTTAGAGCTATGGTGGAAAAGAAAATAAGCTGGCTTGGAATAACATTAGATAGAGATAAAAATGACATGACAATACTTCCCAGAAAAATAAGTAGTGATAATTCAAAGGTAGAGGTATGGGTCATACCGACTGACGAAGAAATTATTATTGCTAAACAAACATTAGATTTATGGAGTAAGCATGAAAAAAGAATGGATTAAAAAAGCTTTGGAGTTAAAGGGTAATCCTCCCTGTTCTTTTCGTTTTGTTAATCGCGAATATTTTATTATTACTTATCGTACGGATATAAAGAAATTAAAGGAAGTGGTGCCTGAACCACTAGAGGTAAAAGAGCCTATAGTAAAATATGAATTTATCCGTATGCCTGATTCTTATGGTCTTGGTGATTATACGGAATCTGGCCAAGTTATTCCTGTTGTATATAAGGGTAAAAAAGGGAATTTTGTTCATAGTATGTACTTAAATGCTGATACAGCAATAACGATAGGACGAGAGATGTGGGGCTTTCCCAAAAGGTATGCAGAACCCTTTTTGGGAGTAGATAAAGAGACACTTATTGGGAAATTAACCTATGGATCGATATGTGTAGCTATAGGTACTATGGGATATAAATATGAAACTTTGAATCTTAAATTAGAAACACTTTATGAACCTAATTTTCTTTTAAAGCATATTCCTGATGTTGATGGGAAACCCAAGATATGTCAGTTGGTAAAGTATCATCTAGAAGATATAATCTTAAAAGGTGCTTGGAGTGGTCCTGCAGCATTGGAACTACATCAACATGCCGTGGCATCTGTTGCGAAATTACCGGTATTAGAAGTTTTATCAGCTGTGCATTTTATTGCTGATTTGACATTGGGTCCTGGTGTTGTTGTGTATGATTATTTGAAATAATTTTACGATATTTGTCGATGATTTGTGTAGCTATTGGGGCTGCTTCTTTACCACTTGTTCCGAATTGTAAATAGACGACAACGACTAATTCTGGTTTATTAGTTTTGTCGCAAGATATCGCTCCGAACCAGATGTTTTTGTAGGTAGATGGTGTTGACGATGGTAAGATAAAGGGATTATATTTAAATTCTGCGGTACTAGTTTTGCCGACGAGTTGTCCCTCTAATTTTAGATATTGTTCTTTTAGAGCAACATTGTGTTTTAATTTTTTTATGATATCGGCCCTTGCACTACCTTTTTCTCCCCATATTACTTTTTTCAGTCCTCGCATAATTTTATTTTTTACTGGTAGAGGCATTGAGATTTCTTTTTTTATTTTTTTATTTTTTTTTTTTTTGACAATTGAGGGGCGCAAAATTTTACCATCATTAGCAAGAGAAGAGAGCATAACTGCTGTTTGTATTGGTGTTGCGGTAAAAGAATGTTGTCCTATGGCAAAAGAATAAAGCGAAGTTTTGCATGAGTCTAGATCTGTTGGCAAATGACCGCTAATTTCTCCTGGTAGATCTATTTCAGTTTTTTCTCCGAATCCAAAATCTTTGGCTGCCAAAAGTAATTTTTTAGGATTAGATAGAAAATCTCCAGCTAATATTGCGAAATAAGGGTTACTCGATTGTTCTAGAGCGCCACTTAAGTCAATCTTACCGATACCAGGTTGAGCACTTTTAGGTAGGCGTCCTCCTTTGTAAAAGCGATAGTATGGTTGCATTTGTGTGGAATAGCTAACGATGATATCTTTTGCGCTGCTAGCACAATCGTCAATAATAGTTAGAGGAGAAAGAGGTTCTTTATTTTCTTCGTATCTTTCTTTTAATACAGCATATGAGGTTACTATTTTAAAGATTGAACCTAGAGCAGCAGCTTGTTTATGGGCATATGAGCGGCTGTAGCCGAAGCCATTTTTAGGATAAAAAGAGGCAGCGAGATTTTTTTCTATAGGTACGCTCTTAACATGTATCGAGGAATATTTACCAAAGAGAGGACGATCAAGTTCTGAAAAGCTTCTTACTGTTTTTAAAAATTCACAGGTCAGTTCAAAGGATAGTTTTTTTGTCATTGTTTGTAAAAGCAGAAGAGTATCTTTTGAGATATTAACTTTTTCTTTTAAGACATCGAGATATATTTTGATATTTGGATTGATATATTGTTCAAAGGTGCTGTTTAAAAGAGTAGCAAGCAGGAAAATACTATTTTCCTGCCAAAAATTATTAAACATAATTTTTTGCATTTCATCGAGATAATCTACGTAGGGGTGAAAAGATTTTTTTTCTTTTTTTTCCTCCTCTCTTTTCTTTTTTATGAATTCCTTTTGATGATCTACTTTCCAACGGTAAAAATCATGTTTGTAAAAGAAGGGAACTAAGGTAAGTTGTGCATTTTCTTTTAATTTTAATACTGCTTTTGAAAATGTCCAATAATCTGCAAGAGATATGTTTCCTACTTTTAGTAACAATTCATCGGAGAAACGGAAGCTATTTACTGCGATGGAACATAGATCTATAGTGAGTAATTTGTCATTATTATTAGGTATTGGAGTCAAACAGGATAAAATTCTTGTTTTTGGCAAAATAGCATCATGTTTCATAAGATGGTTTGCTATTTCTTCTCGTTCAGATGAATCTAAATTGTTATCGGGGAAAAGAAAATCTAGGATTTTTTTTGCATCTGTTATGTTGGTATAAAAGAGCATGTTTTTAAAATCCTCTTGCAGTGTTGTTGCATTTTTTATTGTGTAGTTATTTAACATTGTCGTTACTGGATGATCTTCTGGGAGTAAATATTTTAAGAATTTCTCCCAGGTTAAATTTTGTGTTTCCTCATAGAATCTTTTTTTACTATTGGGTATTTCTTTTTGTAAATTTTCTTTTCCATCCCATATGTTGGCGATGTGTTGTTGAGTTTCTAGCCATCTATTGACTTTTCTATTTTTTTCTTTTTTAACGTGTGGTGTTGAAGAGAGGATAAAATCATTGGGATTAAATCTTGGGTAGGAGGCTAGTGCTAATATTTCTCCTGTACAAGGATTCATGGCCACGATACTGCCACCTTTTATCCACGGTTGATTTGGGACTGCCGACATACGTTCTTCTTCTGCAAGGAGTATTTCTGCAAATTCTTGTAGTTCAGAAGAGATGGTTAACGTTAAGGTGTTACCATCTTGAGGATTTTTTCCTATGTTAAGTGCTTTCAAAAAATTACCGTGCGTATCTACAGTGTACGTTTTTTTGCCATGTGTACCGCGTAAAAATCTTTCATATTGAGATTCGATACCACTTTTGCCGACGAGATCTTGACAGCTATAGGCTTTTTCCTTTAATTCTTTTAATCTTTTTTTAATATTTTCTTTTACTAAATGAGAACATTGATCATTTTCTAAATATTCCTTTAATTCTTGCATTTCTCCGATTATTTTTAAGTATTCTTTTTGATTTATTATGCCGAGATATCCTATGATGTTAGCGCCGACCTTATCTAAGGGGTAAAATCTATCATAAGAGATTTCTGCGAATAATCCTGGCCAATTGCGTTCCATTAGTTTTAATCTGTAATAAGTATTTTCGTCGATATTTTCTTTTATCACGAAAGGGACGTGGGGAAGAAGAGTGGATTTTGAGTAGATTAAATCTTCGATTCTATCAGCGTTTATGTTGAGTTCTGTTTCTAATAGTTTAGATAGTGCTGTTATATGGTCTTTTCTTGGGAAGATTTTAATTTTTTTCTTTGTTACGGGATCTTGCTGCCATTTTACTATAGGGATTTGTTTTAAGTGAGCGTAGTATATGGTGGCATTATATTTTAGTTTATTGATAGCCAATGGGATGCCAAATCTGTCGTATATAACGCCTCTTTTGGCATATTGTACGATAGTTTTTCTTTGTGGCATTTTTGTATCTTGTAATTTTTGTTCTCTTTGTATGACGGTAAGTAGGCATACTTTGAAGGCGATGAGCAGGAAAAGTATCAATATTATTTCCAGTACGCGATTAGCTTTATGAGTTATGTTATTTTGCATGTTTTTAATTTGACATGCGTTTTGTTGATAAATCAAGTAGATTTTATCAAATGTGGTGCGAGGTTCCTAGATTTATCTATGGTGAACAGCTCAGACCTTAGCGAGCATTGACATGATATAAGAAAGGTAGGGAAAACCATCTTCTGGATTTTTTAGACTGTTATGTATTGTTATTAAGGATAATAATTTTTTTGTTTGTGCTACATTTTCTGTTGTTAGCCAGTCTGGTTGAGGCTCGGATACTTTAAAGCCTGATAATTTTAAATATTCTTCAGCTTGTGGATCATATGATAAAATAACACTGATTTTATCTGGAGATGTGCCATATTTCACTAGCTCCATTTGGTGAAATGGTTGCGATAAAATTTGGTAGGTAACTGTTCCGACCCAGGATTCTGTTGTTAAGTTACCGATTGAATGAGAAGTAGAGAATAGAATTTCTCCATTTGGCCACATATATGAGGAGAATTGTGGTTTGAGTTCCGGATGATTATGAAAGAACTCATCGATTTGTTGTATAAGGTTATAATTGGGTATAAAATGACAGGGAATAGGTTGTCTAGTGATTGGCGAAAAGGAATATTTTACCACCCAGGTATGTATATTGAATTCTTCATAGGTATGGCCATCTTCTGCAAAAACAGGATGTCTCATTACTTCTGCTGATATGGGGCATAGAAAAGCTTTTGGAATTTCCACGATAGGAACTTCTGCTGCGCTCATCAAAGCCTCTAGTTAATGGTAAAGAAGGATATACTAATAATCATTTTCTTATAATTAAAAAGTGTTTTAATATTTTTTATTGCTCCATGGTAAAAACATTTTTTAACTAATAGTAACTGAGGAAGTTAAAAATTTTTATGGAGATCATAAGAGAAAAGAGATTTTTACTTGGAAAAAAACAATCTTTCGAGTAAAAATATATTAGCTTTTTAAATTAGCTGAGCGCCTGTGGTTCAATGGTAGAACAGCAGCCTTCCAAGCTGCGAGTGTCAGTTCGATTCTGATCGGGCGCTTTTAAAACAAAAGGATGGTTGTGAGAGAAAGTCAAGAGTTGAAAAAAGGTATAACAATAAAAGCATTAATGGAATCTGGTGCGCATTTTGGTCATCAGAGAGCTCGTTTTAATCCTAAGATGAAGAGGTTTGTGTTTGGTGAGAAGAATGGCATATTTATCATTGACATGGCAAAAACTTTGCAACAGATCAGGGATGCTAAGGACTTTTTGGAAGATTTAATTACCAAGAGGAAATCGATCTTATTTGTAGGGACGAAACAACAGGCTAAAGAAGTTATTCGTGAGTGTGCAGAGAGGGCTGGTGAATTTTATGTATGTGAAAGGTGGCTTGGGGGCACACTTACTAATTTGACGACTATTAGAAAATCTATAAAAACTCTAGAGAGAATAGAGAAGAAAATAGCATCAGGGGGAGAGGGGCTTACGAAGAAAGAACTATCTCAACTGGCGAAAGAACAAGGAAAATTGGAAAAGAATCTCTCTGGTATTCGTAGTATGAGAAAATTGCCAGGTCTTTTAGTAGTAGTAGATCCTCACTATGAGCACATAGCGGTGGCAGAGGCTAATAAATTAAACATTCCTGTTATGTCGCTTGTGGATACTAACTGTGATCCTGATCCTATCGATTATGTTATTGCTTGCAATGACGATGCTTTGAAGAGCATAAAACTTATTTTGAGTTATCTTGCCGACATGATTGTGGAGAAGAAAAAAGAGCTTAATGTTGCAACATCAAAAGAAGAGATGGAAAAGAAGCAAGAGGAGTCGGAAAATGAGTAACATTACTCCACAGATGGTAAAGGACTTAAGAGAGAGAACTGGTGTTGGTATGAGCAAGTGTAAAGAAGCACTGGATGAAGCCAAAGGAGACATGGAAAAGGCCATTGAGATTTTGCGAAAATCTGGCATGGCATCAGCAGTGAAGAAAGAGGGTAGAGAGACGAAAGAAGGGCTTATTAGCTACTATGAGACGAAAGAGGCAATAGCACTTGTTGAGGTGAATTGTGAGACTGATTTTGTTGCTCAGAATGAAAAATTTAAAAGTTTTATTGATAGTTTGGCAAAGCAAGTTGCTGAACAGAAGATTAGTAACTTAGAAAGCTTGATGAATAAACCGTCAATATCTGACAAGACATTAAGTGTTGAACAATATCGTAATCTTGTAGTGCAAGCTTTAGGAGAAAATATTCAAGTTAAGAGGATATTGTTAATTGAAAAAGGTAAAGATACATCTTATGGTATTTATGTCCACATGAAGGGGAAGATTTTGAGTGTTGTTGAGGTAAAAGGGGCGCTTGGAGAAGAGGCTCTTGCTAAAGAGGTGGCGATGCATAGTGTTGCCAGCAGTCCTGATTATTTAAATCCTCAAATGGTACCGCAAGATGTTATCGAGAAAGAAAAAGAAATTGCTCGTTCGCAGATAAAGAACAAACCTGAAAATGTTATTGAAAAAATTGTCGTTGGTAAAATTCAATCTTTTTTTGATGAAGTTTGTCTTATTTGTCAAAAATATGTAAAAGATCCCAATGTGTCAATACAGCAATTTATTGATAATCGTGGTAAAGCCGTAGCGAAGAACTTACAAGTTAGTAATTTTTGGCGTTGGAAAGTAGGAAATGAGCGCTAAGAGGATATTATTAAAAGTTTCTGGCGAAGCTTTAATGAGTCATGATAAAAAATATTTTTGTGAAAATGTTGCCAATATTTTGAAGAGTAATATTTTGCAAGAAAAGCAAATAGGGCTAGTTATTGGTGGTGGCAACATTATGCGAGGCATCCACGTGCAGGGGAAGATGGAGCGCAACACTGCTGATCATATTGGGATGCTAGCAACACTTATCAATGCACTTTCTTTTAAACAAGTTTTGGATGATATTGGTTGTCCTGTAAAAGTTTTCAGTGCTATTCGGTGCGATCAAATTGTTGAGAAATATTTTTGGAAGAAAGCTGATGATTATCTTAACGATGGCTATTTAGTATTACTAGCTGGTGGTACATCTAATCCTTATTTTTCTACAGATAGTGCGGCAGCTCTTAGGGCATGTGAGCTTAAAGCTGATATGCTTTTAAAAGCCACGAAAGTTGATGGTATTTACGATAAGGATCCGCATATTTTTTCTGATGCTATTAAGATTAATAATATTTCTTACTTTGAATATTTGCAAAGAAGGCTTAAAGTTATGGATATGACTGCGGTCTCACTTTGCATGGAAAATAATCTACCGATTAAGGTATTTGATTTATTTTCTGAAGAAGGGCTGAAGAAAGCTCTTTTGGGAGAGGCTGTAGGAAGTTTAATTCATGGAGATGATTATGAGTGTAAAAAATGAGCTTAATGCTGATATGGACAAGGCCTTGGATCATTTACGCAAGGATTTGAAGGCGTTACGTACGGCCAGAGCTAATCCTTCTCAGGTAGAAGGAGTGATGGTTGAAGCCTACGGTACGAATATGAGGCTTAAGGAGATGGCGAGTATTACGGCTCCTGAGGCAAGACAACTATTAATTACTCCTTATGATCCTGCTAACCTTCATGCGATAAAGAAAGGTATTGAAAATGCCAATTTAAATTTACAACCTGTTGTTGATGGTGGAGTTATTCGTATTACTGTGCCGCAGATGGATGAATCAGTACGTAAAGAGATAGTGAAAGAAGGTAAAAAGAAAGCAGAGGATGCCAAGATAGCGATACGTGAAATCAGGCGCAAATATAATGAGGTTGTACGTAAGCAGAAAAGTAGCGGCATAATAACTGAAGATGATGTTAAAAGAGAAGAGAAGATGATTCAAGAGATGACTGACAAGTTTTGCAAGGAATGTGACAAGTTATTTACTGACAAAGAAAAAGAAGTGATGGCAATTTAGCTTGAGGGAAAACTACTTTTCTTATAAAATGTTGCAATAAAATGACTTGGCCCCATCGTCTAGCCCGGTCTAGGACACTGGATTTTCATTCCAATAACAGGGGTTCGAATCCCCTTGGGGTCATTTTTGGGGCTTTAGCTCAGTGGTAGAGCAATTCCCTTTTAAGGAATGGGTCGAAGGTTCGAGTCCTTCAAGCCTCATCTCTTCTTACTTCTATGATAGAGCCGGTGGTATTTTGATCTTTTAATAGGTTTATGACTGTTTGAGCAATTTTTTCAGGTGATAATAATTCTTTAACATCTTCGTTAGGGAAATTTTTTAATCTCATTGGTGTATTGGTTCTTTGCGGTGTTATAACATTAATTTTTAAATGGGAAAACTCTTCTGCTAGGGCCTGCGTGAAGTTGACGACAGCAGCTTTTGTGCTGGAGTAAACGCCTGTCTCTTTTCTGCCTCTATTGAATGAAGAGGATGCTATGTTTATTATATGGCCATTATTTTTTATTTTTGCATGTTTACAAGCGTAAATTAGACCTTTTAAATTTACATCGATAGTGTGATCAATTTCCTCTTTTTCCATATAGGCTAAAGGTTTTGCTAGTAAGAATCCTGCGCTATTGATTAAACCATCGAGTTTTCCATATTTTTCGTAGATATTTTGTAGTGTATTTTTTAATTGCTCATAGTTTTTTATATCTACGGAGAAGGGAGAGGTTGTTCTAGATATTGGTATAACTATTGCTTTTTCTATTTCTAGTTGTGAGCATATAGCTTTACCGATTCCGCCGGTTGCGCCGATTACGACAAAAGTTTTTTTTTCCAGGGATTGTGGTTTATTTTCTAAAGATTTTTGACAACGTGCATATATTATTTGTTCTGCTAAAAACACATCTAATTGGTTGGTAATTTTGATATTTTCTTCACTTCCCTCTACTGTATAGACGTCGAATCCTGCTTTTATTATCAGGTTGCAATCATCGGAGCTATTGAAGAGGTTGTTTTTTAATGCTAGTTCATGTGCTTGTAGTATTAATTTTCTTGAAAAAGTTTGAGGGGTTTGACCTCTTATGCAATTATCTCGATTTGGTATAGAGGTGATTTTTCCATGTTCGACGATAGCGATAGTATCTGTTACTTTTATTGTTGTATTTACGGCATTATATTTGAGCACTGCCTCGAGATTTCTTATGATGATATCCTCTGTTACGAAGGGTCTTACGGCATCATGTATGACGACGATATCTGCAGATGTGTTTTTTAAACCGTTATATACTGAGAGTTGTCTTGTTTCTCCGCCTTCTACAATTTTTATTGATGGCCAAGCTTTTACATCATTTTGTATTTCTTCTATGGTATCCTTATGACAAACTAATATTATTTCATCGAAGAAGTTAGTTTTTAAAAAGGCCTCGAGGGTATGCAAATATATTTTTTTACCTGCTAGGTAATGTAACTGTTTAGGTATATTAGCGCCGAATCTTATGCCTTTCCCTCCCATAGCTAAAATTAGAGCAATTTTATGTTTCTTAAACATAAGAATCATTATAATGAAAAGGTAGAATAAGTAAATATTTGCCTGAATGGCTCAATTGGTAGAGCAGCGCATTCGTAATGCGAAGGTTGCAGGTTCGAGTCCTGTTTCAGGCAATTTTTGAAAAATTGGTTGAAAAGCGAGACAACTGCTTGTTACGCATTGAATGCCTCGCGTCAGGGCGAGAAGTGAAGCGTGATGCAGCACGCGAACCGGCGGGAAGCCCGGAGCCTGTTTCAGGTATGTCTTAAAAGGGCTTTGATTATATTCTAAGTAGTAAAAGAACATGAGTTTGCCACATCGTTAAAATATGTTTTAACCCATGGCAAACTTACGGCAGAGTCATTTACTATTAAAGGTTCATTTTCTGTAAAATTTGCAGCGATACTTGAGAGATGTCAATATAGTTAACTTTTTTATTTAGGCAAAATTCATATACTATGTAAAATACTATGGGAGAAAATATAGGCTTATTCGATGATTAATAGAGCCATAATTGCTGTTCCGGGGAGTTATGTTAAAGTCTTTGAACAATTAAAGGCTGATATACAACAAACGCAGCTAATGGCTGCTTTATCTGTAACCAAAGAGCTGACAATGCTGTATTGGCGGATAGGAAAAGTACTATTAAACAAATCATCTAAAGAAGAATGGGGAGCTAAAACGCTTGAACGACTTGCAAACGATTTGTTAACAGAATTCCCTGATGTTAAAGGTTTTTCTTTAAGAAACCTTCAATATATGAGGAAATTTGCAAATAGTTATGCAAATGAGAATTACGCAGCAACTGCTGCGCAAATTCCATGGGGACATAATATGCTTCTTTTGGATAAAATACCAAACGATATAGATCAACGCATTTGGTATATTCAACAGTCCATTGAAAATGGTTGGAGTAGAGCCATGCTCGAAATGTGGATTGAATCTAACTTATATGAACGTAAAGGAAAAGCTATTACAAATTTCAAGAATGCTCTTTCTTCGCCACTCTCAGAGATTGCTGAGCAAACCATAAAAGATCCCTATAACTTTGGATTTTTAGCCTTAGACAAACAACATCGTGAAAAAGAGTTGGAGCAGGGATTAATGGATCATCTTCAGAAGTTTTTGCTTGAGCTCGGAGATGGTTTTGCATTTATTGGTCGTCAATACAAGATAGAAGTGGAAGGAGAAGAGCATTGGATCGATTTGTTGTTTTATCATGTAAAATTACGTTGTTATTTTGTTGTGGAACTCAAAGCTACTGCATTTGATCCAAGAGATGCGGGGCAGATGAATTTTTATTTGTCTGCGGTTGATGATCTATTAAAACATCCGGATGATAAATCTGCAATAGGTATTTTGATCTGTAAAACCAAAAACAAAGTCAAAGTGGAATATGCTCTTCGAAACTGCAGAAGTCCTATCAGCGTAGCGAGCTACGAAGCAAAGATTGTAAAAGCTTTGCCAAAAGAATTAAAATCTAATTTACCAACAGTTGAGGAAATTGAAGCAGAGTTATCAGTTGATAAGAAAAAAGTTTTTTCAGGTGGTAAAAATCGGAAAAGCCATTGCAAAAGGAAATAGGAGTACAAATGAAACAATCGATTGTTCATATTGCACTGATTGTTCGAGATTATGATGAAGCAATAGAATTTTATACAAAAAAGCTTCATTTTATGTTGGTTGAAGATACTTATCAACCTGAACAAAACAAACGTTGGGTTGTAGTAGCTCCTCCTGGATCTAATGGGACAACATTATTATTAGCAAAAGCCTCAAAACCTGAACAAGAAGTATGTATAGGTAATCAATCTGGTGGACGAGTCTTCCTATTCCTTAACAGTGATGATTTTTGGAGAGACTACAATGATATGCTTGCAAATGGGGTTCATTTTGTACGAGAGCCTAAAAAGGATTCTTATGGGATGGTCGCTGTTTTTGAAGACTTGTACGGGAATAAATGGGATTTATTGCAGTTGAATAAAGATCATTCAATTGCTAAACGAATAGGGTAACAAGTTGTTTTTTACCAGAAGTTGAAATCGAAAATCCTTTAAGAAAGGGAAAGCAAGTGAAAATATATTTTGCAGCGCCGCTTTTCAATCAAGCTGAGAGAGAATTCAATGTAAAACTGTGCTCTAAATTGGAAAAGATGGAATTTAGAGTGTTTTTACCTCAAAGAGATGGAGTGGAAAGTTCAAAGTCTCCCTATAAAGAAATATTAAAAGACGAAAGAAGGCGAGCGATGTTTACGATGAATAGAGATGAAATTTTGGCTGCAGACATTTTTTTATTTATTAGACTTCTTGCATAACCCTTTTTGAAATCTTTAGATTTTTGTTTTTATTTTTCTGAATTTCTTTTATTATTTTTCTCCTTAAATAGGAGAAGGAGAAAAATAAAGTGAATAA
>Ga0233425_10005055_pt1 | contig 21359 bp, 23 predicted proteins | sample Watercolumn_Towu_2_FD_181712 | JGI IMG/M metagenome (GOLD analysis project Ga0233425, IMG submission 181712) | Freshwater microbial communities from Lake Towuti, South Sulawesi, Indonesia - Watercolumn_Towuti2014_140_MG | ecosystem: Environmental > Aquatic > Freshwater > Lake | place...
CGGGTCAGGGGTCAATCAGGGGTCAAGGTGGTAGTTATAGGGGGCGGGTCGGCCAAAAATAGGTAGTTATAGGGGGCGGGTCGGCCAAAAATAGGTAGTTATAGGGGGCGGGTCGCCGACGGAGCGGAAAAAAGGCGGCGATTTTTGGTTCAAAACAACCAATTCAACCTCAAAAACGACCGAAAAAACGGGCGAATAGGTAGCTATAGGGGGCGGGTCGCGTTTTTTGCGAATTCGCAAGCAATTGATTTTAAAAATAAAAAAAGCAGATTTTTTTGAAAAAATCGCGCCCTATTCTTCTTTATTCTTTAATTTAACCTTCTTCTTAACCGTCAACCCCGCCGGGCCTGCGGCCCGGCGAACCCGGCCCGGCCTGGGCCGGGCCGACGAAGACCCAAGCGCCCAAGCCTGGGCCAGGATCATCCGCAAAACTTTGTGTCTAAGCCCGGACATGTTCAAATCACCGAGCCTGCCATTCAGCGCCGAACAGGGACGCCAAGCGCAGGCCATCAGAGCCACACACACAGGAGCCTTCCATCCATGCCAGCCACCAGAGCCTTGCACACCTACTACTCGTCCAACGCCACGCCCGGCCCGCACAGCCTCGACGCGCTGGCGGAACGCCTCGACGTGCAGGCGCCCACCAAGCGGCACCGGGATATCCTGCTCATCAAGGCGCACACGGCGCTGAAGGACGCGGGATTCCTAGCGAGCTTCGAGATAGTGGAAGACGCGATCCGGGTGGAATTCGTGCCGGGCTTCGCTCCGCAACAGGCCGCAGGCAAGCGCCATCCCCAGAAACCGCATCTGTGGCAAGCTGGGCGGCCATGAGGACGCGAAACCGGTTCAGGATGTAGGTAGCGGTTCCTCCGGAAAACAGCCTCACAGAAGCCCTGGAAGGAAATGAGCGGCATCCCCAGCATCCGCGAATACCTCGAAGCCAACCCCCTAGGCCCGCGCGACATCATCCACGGACTGTGCGAGCAGCACGGCATCGACTTGGACAGCCCCTGGCCGCCGGTCTTCGACCAGCCCAAGCAGGCCGTCCTCCGCGCCCTGTGGCCGGACAGCCACCGCGCCGGGCCGAATGCCATCTTCCGCTCGGCACTGTTCCCCTCGCTGAACTTCAAGGAAGGGCGGCCCTATGTCGAGCGGGAGAAAATCTGCTCGGTCGATGGGATCACAGTCTTTTTCACCGGCAAGCGCTTCGACCAGTCCGACCTGGATGTCTACCTCGAACTGCTGCATCTCGCCGCCGAGCATCCTCTGGGCACGGAATTATCGTTTTCCGCCCACGCGCTTTTGAAAGCCCTCGGAAGATCTACGGGATTATCTGATTATGAATGGCTGCACATCGTGCTAACCCGGCTGTGCGGCGGCGTCGTGGATATCACCGATCACAAGATCAGGTACTTCGGCCAATTGCTGCAAGGCGGCGAGCGGGACGAGATCACTTCGGACTACAAGATTTCGATTAACCCCAGGTTCGCTGCTTTGTTCACCCGTGGCCTTTGGTCAAAAATCGACCATGGCCAGCGGCAATCATTAGGGCGGAGCATGACGGCCAAAGCCTTGCACGCTTATTACTCGACCCATGCCGCGCCCGGCCCGCATAGCTTCGACACCCTAGCTGGAGTCATCGGATTGAAGGCCAAGACGAAGAGGAACCGGAACGCCACTATCATCAAGGCGCATGAGACCCTGAAAAACGCAGGGTTCCTGACCGATTTCCAGGTGATGGGAGACTTAATCCAGACCAGCTTCAAGCCAAGCCTTAGCCAAGCGCGCCATCTCGTTAAAAAGGCCGCTCAGGGGGGGCTCACTAAGAAGAAAGGCACGGGATAGCACATGCGCCGACTCGGGATAGCACGTGCGCCGACTCGGGATAGCACGTGCGCCGACTCGGGATAGCACGTGCGCCGACTCGGGATAGCACGTGCGCCGACTCGGGATAGCACGTGCGCCGACTCGGGATAGCACGTGCGCTAAATCCACGATAATTTTGTTTAAAAACAAAAACTTGCACTGTTATCCACAGACCGATAACCTAAATAAATAACCGTATATATAACATAACCAATTAGGATGAATAGGATGAATTCGCTCTCGCTCATGGCCCTTTTTCACTCGCGCCGCGCGCGCGAACAGGACACGCGCATGCCGGAAGGCGAAGCTTGGAACCCGGAACAGGCTGAGGAGGAGGAATGAGCGGCATCCCCAGCATCCGCGAATACCTCGAAGCTAATCCCCTAGGCCCGCGCGACATTATCCACGGACTGTGCGAGCAGCACGGCATCGACTTGGACAGCCCCTGGCCGCCGGTCTTCGACCAGCCCAAGCAGGCCGTCCTCCGCGCCCTGTGGCCGGACAGCCACCGCGCCGGACCCAATGCCATCTTCCGCTCGGCGCTGTTCCCCTCGCTGAACTTCAAGGAAGGTCGGCCCTACGTGGAGCGGGAGAAAATCTGCTCGGTGGACGGGATCACGGTGTTCTTCACCGGCAAGCGCTTCGACCAATCGGACCTGGATGTTTACCTCGAACTGCTGCACTCAGCTGCGCCTCAACCCCTAGGCACAGAAATCACCTTTTCCGCCCACTCCTTGCTGAAAGCATTGGGGCGGGACACCGGGCACAGCCAGCACCTATGGCTGCACGAGGTGCTGCTCCGGCTGCGCGGCGGAACCGTGGAAATGACCGACCACGCGGTGGAGTATTCCGGCGGATTGATCGACGGCTGGCTCCGCAACACGCTGACCAAGTTCTACACGATCTCGATCAACCCCAAGTTCGCTGCCTTCTTCAGCCACGGAATGTGGTCCAAGATCGACCACGGACAGCGGCAATCGCTGGGGCGGAGCATGACCGCGAAGGCGCTGCACGCCTACTACTCCACCCACGCCGCGCCGGGACCGCACAGCCTCGACACCTTAGCAGGCATCGCGGGGCTTAAGAACAAGAACAAACGGCAGCGGGATTCCGGAATCATCAAGGCGCACGAGGCGTTGAAGGAGGTAGGATTCCTGACCGATTTCCAGGTATCGGGAAACCTCATAAAAGTCGAGATCAAGCCGAGCGCCAGCCAGATGCGCCACATTGCCAAGAAATCCGCTAAAGACCCTCATTCAAGTCACAGTTGATGAAAATAAATGGGGCACGGCATAGCATGGACAAAAGCACGGCATAGCATGGACAAAAGCACGGCATAGCATGGACGCCGACACGGCATAGCATGGACGCCGACACGGCATAGCATGGACGCCGACACGGCATAGCATGGACAGGAAAAAATCAGTTTTTTGTTTTAAAAACAAAATATTACACACTTATCCACAGACCGATAACCTAAATAGATAACCATTAAGATAACCAATAGGATGAATTCGCTCTCGCTCATGGCCCTTTTTCACTCGCGCCGCGCGCGCGAACAGGACACGCGCATGCCGCGCATGCCGGAAGGCGAAGCCTAGAACCCGGAACGGGTCGAGGAGGAGGAATAAGCAACATCCCCAGTATCCACGAGTACCTCTAGGCTTTCCCAGCGACAACCCAGCGGAAAACGAGAACGACCGAAGCGCGCAGCGCCCCAAACATCGCAATAGCCGGGAAATCCGCTTAGCCGGTACTCCGGCTAAGCGGATTTCCCGGCTATTGCGATGTTTGGGTATTGGCCGAACTCCACAGCCCATCGCGGCAGCGGGTCGGACTCCGAGGCGCTGGGGTTCGTGCCTCACCCCAGCGCGCCTAAGACAGACGAGAACGAATTCCTAGGCCGCAGACGGCTTACGGCTGATCTCGGTCCCTGTGGAAGAACCAATGATCCCTGTACAGGGACTTATAGTCCCTTCACAAGAACCAGTCGATCACAGTCCCTGGAAGCAAGGACTGAAAAATGCTAACTTCGTTCTCTCAGCCATCGAACCCAGGGACTCTCGAAATGCAGTACATCGAAAAAGTCGAAAGAGTGGTGGACCACGCGACCGGCGAAATCGTTTCCCACGAATCGAAGGTGATCAACATCCGCCGCATGGACGCCGAGCCGGAATACATCAAGATGTACGTCGATGACTTAGGGCGCCTGAAGAAGCTAACGCCCGCGGCCACCGAAATACTGCTTTACATAGCCGCCGCCGTCGATTACGAAGGGTTCGTCAGCCTGACGGCCCATAGAAAAGCGCGCATCGCTCTGACCTGCGGCGTTTCCGCGAAAACCATAAAGAACGCCATCATAGAATACGTCAGGTCTGGGGTATTGATACGGGTCGGGCGTGCCGAATATGAATTGAACCCGTACTTGTTCGCCAAGGGAAAATGGCGCGATATCCGGGATAGGCGCCAAGAATTCTTTGCCAGGATAACCTACAGCCCGGCCCAGGGCAGGACCATAGAGACCGAAGCCTGCAACGAAACGCCGGAAAACGGGACAAAGCCTAGGACCGGCCCGCCGGTTCCCTGACCCACAACAAGCACTCCCGCCAACCCCACAGAGGAACTTCCATGAAGGACATGACCAAGAACATCCTGCTCTGGGTGGTGATAGCCGTCGTCCTGCTATCGCTGTTCAACAACTTCGGCCACCGCAGCCAAGTCGATTCCACCACCTCCTATTCCAGCTTCATCGCCTCGGTCAACCAAGGCAGCATCAAGCAGGTCAGCATCGACGGGCAGGCCATCAGCGGCACCCTCAGCGACGGCGACCGCTTCACCACCTACAACCCCGGCGATCCCCACCTGATCGACGACCTCCTCAAGAACCACGTCGATATCAAGGTCGTGGCCCCCGAGCATCCCTCCTTCATGATGCAGCTCTTCGTCTCCGCCTTCCCCATGCTGCTGATGATCGGCGTGTGGGTTTACTTCATGCGGCGGATGCAGGGCGGCGCGGGCGGCGGCGCCATGGGCTTCGGCAAGAGCAAGGCGAGGCTGATCGAAGAGGACAAGATCAAAGTCACCTTCGGCGACGTAGCGGGCTGCGACGAGGCCAAGGAAGACGTAACCGAGATGGTGGATTTCCTGAAAGACCCTTCCAAGTTCCAGAAGCTCGGCGGGCAGATCCCCAGAGGCGCGCTGATGGTCGGACCGCCCGGCACCGGCAAGACCCTGCTGGCCCGCGCCATCGCCGGCGAGGCCAAGGTGCCGTTCTTCTCCATCTCCGGCTCCGACTTCGTGGAGATGTTCGTGGGCGTGGGCGCTTCCCGCGTGCGCGACATGTTCGAGGAAGCCAAGAAGCGCGCCCCCTGCATCATCTTCATCGACGAGATCGACGCCGTAGGGCGCCAGCGCGGCGCGGGGCTGGGCGGCGGGCATGACGAGCGCGAGCAGACCCTCAACCAGCTACTGGTCGAGATGGATGGCTTCTCGGGCAACGAGGGCATCATCATCATCGCCGCCACCAACCGCCCGGACGTGCTGGACAAGGCATTGCTGCGCCCCGGACGCTTCGACCGGCAGATCACCGTGGGCCTGCCCGACGTGCGCGGCCGCCAGCAGATCCTCAAGGTCCACATGAAGAAAGTCCCGGTCTCCGAGAATGTCGAGATCGAATGGCTGGCGCGCGGCACGCCCGGCTTCTCCGGCGCCGACCTTGCCAACCTGGTGAACGAGGCGGCGCTGTTCTCCGCCCGCATGAACAAGAAGCAGGTGGACATGGAATCCTTCGAGAAGGCCAAGGACAAGATTCTGATGGGCGCCGAGCGCAAGTCGGCGGTGATGAGCGAGGAGGAGAAGCTCCTGACCGCCTACCACGAAGCCGGCCACGCCATCGTGGGCCGCTTGGTGCCGGAGCATGATCCGGTCTACAAGGTCAGCATCATCCCCAGAGGCCGCGCGCTGGGCATCACCATGTTCCTGCCGGAGCGCGACCAGTACAGCGCCAGCAAGCAGAAGCTGGAAAGCCAGGTCTCCAGCCTGTTCGGCGGACGGGTGGCCGAGGAAATCATCTTCGGGCGCGATCAGGTGACCACAGGCGCGCAAAACGACATCGAGCGGGCCACCTCCCTAGCCCGCAACATGGTCACGCGCTGGGGCCTCTCAGAGCGCCTAGGGCCACTGGCCTACAGCGAGGAGGAAGGCGAGGTGTTCCTGGGCCGCTCCGTGACCAAGCACAAGTCGGTGTCCGAGGAGACCGCGCACCTGATCGACGAGGAAATCCGCTCGGTGATCGACCGCAACTACGAGCGGGCCGAGCGCATCCTCCGGGAGCATATGGACGCGCTGCACCTGATGGCCGAGGCGCTGATGACCTACGAGACCATCGATCGCCACCAGATCGACGACATCATGGAAGGCCGCGCGCCCGGCGCCCCGGAGGGCTGGGACGATCAGGGCGGCTCGGGCGCGGGCGCGACCGAGATCAAGCCCGCGCGCGCCAAGGGCCTGGGCGGCAGCGGGAGGCCGGCGGCGCAGCACTGAGCGATTAGCCGACCCGCCTAGGCGGGGATATGAAACGGAAAAGGCCGCTTGATGCGGCCTTTTTCGTGCCTGCGGTTGCTCGTTGGGCGAAATCCCTCCCGCTGAGCGTATCCGCGAATTCCAAGAGCGGGGAGCGCGGAGAATCCCTCTCAGCTCCGCGCGCGCGTCCGCGCCGCGCGGATGATCTCTATGGAAGTATCCTCCGGGTTCAGCGCGCCGCAGGCCGCCATCAGCGCCCTGTTGCCGCGCCACAGAGCGAAATCCTTCCTGATGCTGGCTCCCAGGCCGTAGCGGTTGAGTTCGTCTAGCTCCTCGTCAGGCGCCGCCGTCAGAATGGCCAAGTCCCGCGCTGAAAGGCCGCCCAGCACGCGGCTGACGGCATCGTCCAGGGTAAGCGGGCAGTCCGGTTCTAGTTTCGGGTCGAAAAGGGGCGGAGGGCTGGTCATTTTTTTTCCAAGGGGCGGGATCCCGTGCGGAAAGCGCCCGCGCACAGCGACGGCACAAGGTTTTCCACAGGAATTGGGGATAAGTCGGAGAATGATTGCCCGAACCGCCCGGAGCCGCAAGCGGGGGCAGTATTGGCCGCCCAAGAAGCACGAAGGGCCGGAACCGGTCGCCCGGTCGGCCCTTCGGCTTTCAGTCCCTTGACGCTTCCTGCGCGGTGTTCGCCAGCTCCCTAGCGGGCATCCTTGAGGAAAGTGTAGTGAAGCGAAGTGAAGTTTGTGGCGCCTTGAGAGGAATACGCCGTTTTTTTCTAAGCGGGTTCTGTGCCATGCGGGAATAAAGCGCCGTTCTCATAGGAATCAATGCCTTATGATTGATCTGCCCAAGCGCCTGGGGAATCGCTCCGTCACTGGCTGGTGGAATTCCACAGATCGGGCCGGGGGACTTGGCTTGATCCTTCCGCCCTCCTCCCTCGGACGCCTGTCCTTCACCCCCGCTATTCAACCATCCGCTTCTGCCGCCTCCGGTCCCATCCGGCGGCGCCCTCCCCTTGATCCCATCCCGCCGCCCGGCCTATGCTGCGCCCGCCGCAGCGAACCTGCGGTCGGGATTGGCGTCCCGAAGGATGCGGCGCAGCCGCCCCCAGGTTTAGGTTCTCGGTTGCGCCTAGCGCTCAGTCGTGTCTGCTCAATGGCGGGCTGGGTGGAGCAGCCGCAAGGCTGGCCGTAGCATCTCCGGCAACGCCCGCGATCTTTACCACTTCCTCGGCGTAGCCCGAGACTTTTCCAACTGGATTAAGAAGCGCTTGAAGGATGGCGGGTTCGTGCTGGGCCAGAACTACTTGCTCACCAAAACGGGGGCGCAAGTCCCCGCTTTTGATCCGCCAAATTTGGCGAATCAAAACCAGCGAGGGGGAGACCGCAGGTCCACCGACTACCACCTCACCCTAGAAACCGCCAAGCACATCGGCATGATGGAGCGGAACGACAAGGGCCACGAGGTTCGCCGCTACTTCATCGAATGCGAGCGCCGCCTGCTCGAAGGCGCCCAGGCCCAAATCCCAGACGCCCTGCCGCAGGAGATCCAGGACGCCATCGACCACAAAGCCCACCTGCTGTCGGTTCAGAGCTTCGAGCGCATCCGCGCCGCCCTCGCAGAACTGGCCCGCGAGCATCTGCGTGAAGGCGAACCCGTAGCCAAGGTCATCAAGCGCCTGGAGCAGGGCACCCCGCAGATCGGCGACATGCACCTGATCCAGGCCGACGACCTGTGGCCGCTCACCAGCACCATGGCCAACCTCGCCTTCGCCCTGTCGATAGTCATGGAAGCGCCCATGGATGCCCTCCACCGGCTCGAGGCCCGCACCGGGCGGCGCTGGTACAACCGGCAAGGATAGGCGGAGCGCGTCCGCGCGGCTTTTTGTTCCGGGCTGAGAATGGAAAAGGCCGCTTGATGCGGCCTTTTTTGTGTCAGGAATCAGGATTCTTGGCGCGGACGGGTAAGGAGCTTGTCCGAGATGCGCGGCGAGCGCAGGATTGCCCGCCCCCCAGCCGTTTGACATAACAGGAGTTATCTCTGGTAGCGTCTTCGGTGGAAACTGCTTGAAACTACAAGGCTGGGACGCCGATGCCGGTTCGGGCATACTGCCCCGGCTTCCCCCCGCGAGAATCCCATGGCCCGCCGCCTCAGCACCCTGCCCGAACGCCGCCCGCCCACCTTCGACCTCGCCCGCGACGCCTGCGAGGCGCTGTTCCGGGAAACCGGGCTGACCCCCACCACCGAGGCCGTGGTCGAGCGCATCGGCGTCAACAACCGCCCGCTGATCCGCCGGGCCATCGAATCCTGGCTGCTGGACCTGCCCGCCCGCCTCTACCGGCGCGCGGACCTGCCGGACGTGCCGCCCGATCTGGCCGAGCGGTTCCGGGAGTTGTGGGAAGAGGCGGTGCGGACAGCGGGCGCGGCCCACGCGGACGAACGGGGCAGGCTTCAGGCTGATCTGACCGCCGCCGACGCGGCCCGCGCCGCCGCTCTGGCCGAGGCCGAGGCGTCCGGCTCGGAACTCGAAGCCCAGAAAACCACCTGCGAAGCACTGCGGGCCGAACTGGCGGAGGCGCGCGCGGACCATGCCGCCGCCGCCGCGCGGCTGCGCGAGGCCGAGGCCGAAGCGGCGCGGCGGGCCGAGCTATCCGAGGCCGAGCGCGGCCATGCCGCCGAGCGCGTCGCTTTCCTGGAGGAACGCATCGAGAAGGACAACGCCTGGCATTTGCAGCGCATCGCCGAGGAGCGCGCCGACGCCCGCAGGGAAGCCGCCCGCGAGCTGGCCCGCCGCGACGAGGAGCTAGGCAGGCTGAGGCTGGACATGGCCCGAGGGGAAACCGAGCTGCGCGCCCTGCGCGAGGCGCTGGCCGCGCAGCAGGGCCGGAGCGATGCCTTGGAGCAATCGCTGACCGCCGCTCAGGCGGCGCTGGAGGAGAAAGCCGCCGCCCTGGCCGCCGTGGCCGGGGAAGCGGCGGCGCTGCGGGCCGTCCATGAGGCGCAGCGGGAGACGATAGCAGCCCTGCGCCGCGAGGCGTCGGCGCCCAAGCGGAGCAGGGCCAAGAAGGCTTGAGGCGCCTAGAGCAGCGCCAGGATGGACTCGGCGTTGGAGACTTCGAACTTGCTGGGCGCTTCCACGGCGATGTGCCTGACCACGCCGTCCTCGACGATCATGGCGAAGCGCTGGCAGCGCATGCCCATGCCCTTGGCGATCAGGTCGAATTCGAGGCCGAGCTTGGCCGCGTAGTCGGCGCTGCCGTCGGCCATCATGCGGACCTTGCCCAGCGCCTTCAGGTCGCGGCCCCAGGCCGCCATCACGAAGCCGTCGTTGACGGCCATGCACCAGATCTCGTCCACGCCCTTGGCCTTCAGGGCGTCGTGGCAGGCGACGTAGCCGGGCACGTGCTGGGCCGAGCAGGTGGGCGTGAAGGCGCCCGGCAGGCCGAAGATCACGATCTTCTTGCCCTTGGCGAGTTCGGTCACGGACAGCGCCTGCGGCTTCATCGGGCAGCCGGTGGCGGCGTCGAAGTCGGTGGATTCGCTCAGCGTGCCCTCGGGCAGGCGTTCTCCTACTTGGATGGTCATGGGATTCGCTCCTCTGGGTTAGGTTGACGGGGAGCGGGGAGCATGGCTCAGGCGGGGCGGGAAGTCAAAGCCGGAATAGCGGATTCCCCCTTGAATATCATGGGTTTAGGCGGGCGGACCCGGTTCCTTGATCGGCGCGGGCTTGGCGAGCATGGCTTTCATTTCCTGGAGCGCCTTCGCCGCCGCCGCCTTCTCCTGCGCCAGCCGCTCGCGCTCGGCGATCTCGTCCACCACCGCCGACACCCGCGCGGCGTCCTCGGCGGGCTGGGTCTTCCCGCGCTTCGACCTGAGCGGCGGCAGGTCGCGCTTGTCGGCGATCTTCATCCGCACCGAACTCACCTTGCGCGACTCCCGCTTGTACTCGGGCGTGAGCTCGATGTCGGAGGTCTCGTTGACCTCGCGGACGGCGGGCTTGATGATTTTCTCGCTCAATCTCCGGAATTCAGAATAGGCGGGCTGATCGGAGCAGCCAACCAATTGCCTGAACACCTCCATCGCCATCCAGCCCGTGGAACCCACCTGACGGTAGCGAACGCAATTCTCGTAGAGCGCCAGCGCATATTTACTGCCGAACTTTTTCTGGATATCCAGGTTGATCGTCGCGTAAATCTCTGGGTTATAGAGCTTTTCACGGAGAACAGGGCCATAGGAGTACCGGCATATCCCGGATTTAAAGTCGATCTGAGCCTCTGCCAACATCGAGAACACGCCCCATATTCGTGTCTTGTCGTTTTCCCTGACGCCCCATTCGATAACCACGGAACTCAGCCCGCTTAGCGCCTCCTTCAATGACTTCCAGTCATTGCTGTCGTAGCCTATCAGGTCGCACAAAGCAGCAACCCTGATCTCGTAGGTATCTTGAGAAGGCAAAAGCGGATAAGCGTGGTATAGCAAGGCGTTGGCGAGCTTACGCTGGAGCAAGGAGAGTTCTCCCCTGATATGCACCGCGTTGACGTGTTTCTTTACGGACAAGCCCTTCTTGGAAGCCATATTTTTCCCCATAAAGCCCTATTTTTTTAACTTTAACATGGGGCTTTTGCATCCCGCAAACGGGGGCATTTCATCCTGTAGACGTGGGCATTTCGTCCTGTAAAAGGGGGCTTTTCAACTTGGGCATATCCGCAGTGTTCGGTTCTTCAGACTAGAACCATGGCTTCTTTTGCGGCTTCCAGGCCATCCCACCCCCCGCATTTCCCCCAAACCATGCCCTTCCACTTGCCTAAACGTATTCAAAAAATTTTTAAACGTATTTCGCGGAAAACCGCGAAAAGCGGCCAAAAAAGCGCTGCGCGCTCGCCGCGTTACCGCGACTGCATGATCGCCAGCACCGCCTGATTCCGCAGCGTCCTGAGCAGGGCCAGTTCCTTCTCGGAAGGCGCGATGGTCCCGGCCCTGGGCTTGTCGGCGTAGATCAGCGCCACCGGCATCCCCTTCACCAGCAGCGGGAACAGCATGAAGGTCGGCGCCGCCGCCGCCTTGCGGAACCATTCCGGGATGCTGGCCGCGATCTTAGGCTCGCCCGCGTCGCTGATAAGGAGGTCGGCGCCCTTGGTCAGGGCCAGATTGAACACATCGGACGGCGGGCCTATGCGGAAGCGGAAGCGCTTCACCACCTCGTCCGCTCCCTCGCCGAAGCCCAGGCGCGCGTTCATCGTGCCGGTCCGCCCATCGCGCAGGCACAGCAGCACTCGCCCGAAGCCCATGGCCCGGTACATGGTTTCCAGCACGATCCGCAGCACGTCATCCAGCACGAAGCTCTCCACCAGCGAATCGCTGATATCCCGGATGCCCGCCGTCAGCACCGCCTGGGCATCGACCGCCTGCAAGGTCTGGCCCGACGGCCCATGCGTCTCGAATTCCTCATCCGTGCCGACCGGCTCGGCTTCCAGCAAGGTCGCCTCGTTCGCCTTGGGCGAGCCGGGCCTGGGCTGGGCGGGAGCCTCGTCGGCGATGGACAGCAGGCGCCGCCCCACGCGGGTCTGCTTGAGATCGATGCGGACGATGCTGGAGAACTCCTGGATGTTCTGGCGCAGCCGGTCGAGCGACGCCTGCAACTGGCGCTCGGTGATGCCCAGAGGCTCACTGAAACGCGCCACCAGCTTGGCAAGCTCGCGGGCGTGGCGCTCGGGCGGGCAATGCTCGATATGCTCGCCGACCTCGCTTGCCAAGCCCGCCAGCGCGCGCAGGCGGTCCTCGTGGGTCGTAAGCACGGGCAGCTTGCCTGCGGGCAGCCGCCTCATGCTGTGCAGCAGCGACTCCGGGAACCCCCAATGCCGGGCCACGCCCAGCCCCAAGTCCTGGAAGGTGATGCCCAGCACCCGCGCGGAAGCCGTTTCCTCGCCGCAAGCCTCGCCGGTCATCAACTGGCGGATGGCGAGCGCCTCCTCGGGGAAGTAATACTGGGTCAGCAGCCGCCCGAGGTTGTGGAACAGCGCGCAGATATAGGCTTCCTCGGCGCCGCGCGGCATGCAGTGGCCCGCCAGATCGCGGGCCAGCAGGGCGCAGAGATTGGCGCGGGTGAACTCCTCCTTGAGGGAGGCCGCGTGCGCCTTGTTCTGCAAATGCTCGAACAGCAGCAGGGAAACCGCGATGCCGCGGATGGCGTAGAAGCCCAGAACCACGATGGCCCGCGACACCGTGCTGATATGCCCGCCCGCCGCCGCCCGGTAGTGCGGGGAATTCACCACCCTCAGTATCTTGTTGGTCAGCGCGAAGTCCTTGAGGATGGCGTTGGACAGCGCGCCCAGGCTTTCCTTGTCGGAGGAGGCCAGCCGGTTGATGGCGCCCACGGCGTCGGACAAGGCCGGGAAATCGCTCTTGTGCCGCATGCGCCGCAGCAGGAATTCCAAGGTGGCGTTGCCCGCCTTGCCGTCGTCCGGCGGCTCGGCCTGGGGTCTGAGGCAGGCATCCAGGGCTTCCCGCATCGCTTCCGCTGTGGCGTAGCGCAGTTCGGGATCACGGGACAGCGCCTTGAGCAGCACGGCCCGCAGCGGCTCCGGCAACTCGGGTTCAGCAGGTAATTCCACCGGACGGGTCGCCACCTCGCGCAGCGCTCCGGCCGCATCGCTGGCCCGCACCGCGCGGCGCCCGAACAGCAGCTCGTACAGGATCAAGCCCGCCGCGTAGATATCCAGCCCCGGCCCGACCACCTGCCGGGTGACGTATTCCGGGGCCATGTAGGCCGGGGTGCCGCGCAGCAATTCGCCGGACTCCCCGGTCTCGCTGACCCGCGAGGCGATGCCGAAGTCCATGACCCTGGCCAGGCCCCCGGCGTCCATCAGGATGTTGGTGGGCTTCAGATCGCGGTGGATGACGCCGGAGCGATGCGCGTGGCCGAGGGCGTCCAGCACCGCCCCCATGATCTTGAGCGCCTTGTGGAAGGGCATAGGAGCTTCCTGGCGTATCGGCTCGGCCAGGGTGCTGCCCGCCACGTACTCGAAGACCAGGTAAGGATCGCCGCCCTCCTCGCCCGCCTCGAAGATAGGCACGATGCTGGCGTGGCGGAGCTTGCCCACCGTGCGCGCCTCGGTCAGCAGCAATGGGTTCTGGACCGGGTCGGACCCGCCGAAATGCAGGGTCTTGATCGCCACCTCCCGCTCCAGGTGGGGATCGTAGGCCAGATAGACCGCGCTCTGGGAGCCTTCCCCGAGCAGCCTGACGATCTCGAACCGGCCTATGCGGCGTTTTTCCTTGCTCATGATTTTCCCCGTTGCTCAGCGCGGGCGCGCCGATGGCGTCCCTGCATAGAGCATGGCGGAGTTATGGGGCTTGTCTAGGCGGTGGGCGTTGAATCAGCGCGGATTGGGACCAAGGGACGTAGGTGCGATTAGCGCAGCGTAATCGCACGCATGGAGAAACCCACATCCCTCCGATTACGCTGCGCTAATCGGAGCTACGCGGGCTACGGGCCTTACGCGCCTTCCGGCGTCTCGGATGCCGTATCTTCCGGCTTGGCCTTCCTGGGCGGGACGATGTAGCCCTCGTCGTCCACCACGTAGAACTCGCGGCGCCCGTCGCGGGTGCGGTAGACCTTGCCGGAGGGGTCGCCTTTGTAGCCGAAGTTGGGGTTGAGGCGGAAGGAGGAGGAGCGGGCCAGCTTGGGGCCGCGGATCAGGATGCCTTTCCTCTCCAGGACGGAAACGCAGTTCGAGACGGCCTGCTTGTGCAGGTTCAGCTCGTCGGCGATCTCGACCTGCGGAACCTGGATGAAGTTCTCGAAGTCCAGCCGACCCAGCAAGTACAGCAGTACCCTCAGGGAGCGCCCTGTCAGGTCATTGTCTTTCGCCAGTGCTACTAGCGCCTCTTGGGCCATGATGAACCATCTTTTGTCGTAAAGCCGTGTGAAAGCTGTCTTTTTTCGCCCGGCAACCCATACGGGCACGAGGATTTCTCCTGTCATCAGGTCCACCGAAGCAACCAGCTTTTTTCTTTTTTCCATTATACAGCCCTTACAAATCAGCTTAGTAAACGCAGGCGTTTACAAGGTAAACATGGACGTTTACTTTGTCAAGCAGGAAGGCTTGCCGATCAGTGGCTTGGGAGCTTGCTTATTGTGCCTCTATACAGGAGGGGCCGGAGGAAACCCCTGATATTGCCCTCAAATCCGGGTGCCGTCGGAAACGGAGTACCGTTTCCGACGGCACCCGGATTTGCAATTTGAGATGGCGCGACTGGATCAGGACCAAGCCCCTGCCGAACGACCCGGAGGCGGCTTTCGTGGGGTTCCGCCAGAAGCGGCAGAAGATGATAGGAGTGTAGGAATCTTATCCTTCGATTACGCTGCGCTAATCGGAGCTACGCGGACTAATGCCGGGCCGCGGAATTGCCCGCCTCCCTCCCTGAAACGAAAAAGGCCGCATCCAGCGGCCTTTTCCATTCTCAGCCCGGAGCGATGGGCTGCCTATCCTGGCCGGTTGTACCAGCGCCGCCCGGTGCGGGCCTCGAGCCGGTGGAGGGCGTCCATGGGCGCCTCCATGACCATGGACAGGGCAAAGGCGAGGTTCGCCATGGTGCTGGTGAGCGGCCACAGGTCGTCGGCCTGGATCAGGTGCATGTCGCCGATCTGCGGGGTGCCCTGTTCTAGGCGCTTGATGAGCTTGGCGACAGATTCGCCCTGGCGCAGATGCTCGCGGGCCAGGGCCGTAGAACACGGAGCCTCGGCCATGCGGCGGAATACGGCGGAGTACCGCCTATTCCGCCCTACGCGGGCTACTCGCTGGATGCGGCCTTTTCTGTTTTCGATCTTCGCTCGTGCCGCGCTTCGCTCGCGCGCGCGTACGCGCGCGTATTTTGTTTTTTTATATATTTTCTTGTTTGTAAATCCTGTTTGTAAGGCGCGCGAAACCCGCGGCTGGCGCGGGTTCCAGCGGTTATCGCGGAACAGATTTACGGTCATCCAGAACAAATTCCCTGCCAGCGGAACAAATTCCTCGCTTTCGCAGAACAAATTCCCTGCTCTATCAACATATCTTGCACAGATTGGCAGAACATATATAAAATTATGTTCCGTAAAAATTTATTTTTGTGTTGATAAAACGCATGAATAAGAGCATCACCAAGCACAACAGCCTGATTGAGGCCAGCTACCGGCTGACCCTCGACGAGCAGCGCCTGATCCTGGCCTGCATCGCGCAGATCGATTCCCGGAAGGCACTGCCCGAGAAGAACCGCTTCGAGGTCACGGTCGAGGAGTTCGTTGATCTGTTCGGCATCCATCCCGACAGCGCCTACACCCAGATGCGCGAGGCCGTGGAGCGGCTGGCCGAGCGCTGGATCGTGATCAACGGCGACACCCGCCACCTGGCGCGCTGGCTCTACGAGAAGAAGTACGCCCACGGCGAGGGCTACGTCGCCGTCGGCTTCTCGCCGACCGTGACGCCCTACCTCTGCTCCCTGCACCGCGACTTCACCAGCTACAAGCTCGGCCAAATCGCGGCGTTCAAGAGCGCCCACAGCATCCGGCTCTACGAGCTGCTGATCCGCTTCGACGACACTGGCATCCGCCTGATCCCGGTGGATCAATTCAAGGACCGGCTCGACCTCGCCGACCAGTACCCGCAGTTCGCCAAGCTCAAGCAGCGGGTCATCGACCCAGCGGTCGAGGAAATCAACCAGAAATCCGATCTGCGGGTGGAGTGGAGGCCGATCCGCAAGAAGCGGGTGGTCCACACCCTGGAGTTCACCTACACCAAGGAAGCGCCGCCCGAGCCGCTGCCGCCCAAGCTGGCGGAGAAGCGGGCGAAGAAGGTGAAGCGCCTGCCGCCGCCGCCGGAGCCGGTCTCCGATGAAACGGTCGCCAAGGAAATCGCCCTGATGCGGGAATCGCTGGGCGCCGCGCCCAGGCCTGCGGAAAGCTCCGGCGCGGGGGAATAGGGCCGCGTGGTGCGGCCTTTTTCGTTTCAGGAATCAGGATTCATGGCGCGGACGAGCAAGAGAATTGCCCTGCCTGCGGGGTTGGGCGTAGGATCACCCCTGGGATTGGCGTTTGTCATAACGCTCCGGTATCCGCAGCAGGGCTAAATTTTGGGGGTGAGCCGAATTGATCGGTCCTTTCGCCACATACCGCTTACAGCGTGGCTTCTAAAAAGATTCGTCAGCTGACTTAACCCCCACCACACCAACATATGTAAGGAACAGACATGAGAGTAAAAAAAGCAGTTATGGCGTTAGCCGCTTCTATAGCTGGATTCGCGCTCAGCGCGCCAGCGTTAGCTGCGTATATCAGTATTGACGACAGCGATCCCTCAACAATTACGATTACCGCTGGCGACTTTGAAGGCGGATTCTCGGTTGACGGTAACCTGATCACCACAGGATTATTTGAAAGCGGATCAATCACTTTAGCGGATGGCGGTCATTCCATTGATGGGAGTTGGATTGACTTGGGACAAGCAGGCAACGCTAGAATCGACCTCTATTTCGCGCTTCCTGGCAACCCGAATTTCACAACCAGTGGAATCGAGTTCGGCACGACGACGGACGGCTTCATGGCAACCCTTAGCGGCAGTTTCGGCGGCTACATTGACCCCTCCAATTATTTTTCTACACCCCTCCCAACACTTGCCCAGAACGGGCAAACAGGATTCTCGGGCGTTCCTTTCCTGAGCGTTTCCTTCACTTCTGAAAGCGTTCCAGAACCCACTACCCTGGCCCTGATGGGCCTGGGCCTTGCTGGAATGGTGTTCCGTAAAAAAGCCCGCGCAGCTCCGATCAGCGCAGGGCCGTAGCGTAGCTCCGATTAGCGCAGCGTAATCGGAGGAATGTGGGTTTCCCCCATGCGTGCGATTACGCTGCGCTAATCGCACCTACGTCCCTTGGCTCTGATCCAGCCGCGCCATCTCAAATTGCAAATCCGGCGCTGATGCGGCCTTTTTCGTGCCTAGAACGGTTCTCGGTCAGCATCATCTGCGCCCGCCTTGCCAATGAGTTGATGCCAATATATGTTAGATATTGGCATTCATGGCTCCAAGGAACCACCCCATGCAGAAAAACACCAGCGTGTCCCTGGGCGCGCATTTCGAGCAATTCATCACCCGGCAGGTCGGCGACGGGCGTTATGGTTCGGCCAGCGAGGTCGTCCGCGCCGGGCTGCGGCTTCTGGAGGAACATGAAACGCGGGTGGCCGCCTTGCGGCGGGCGCTGGCGGAAGGGGAGGAAAGCGGCAGGGCTGAATATTCCCTGGAAGGCTTGATCGCCGAGCTTGATCAGGAAAGCGCGCATTGATGGGCGGATTCGTCCTCACCCTCAAGGCCAAGGAGGACTTGAAGGCCATCGCCCGCTATACTCAAGATACTTGGGGCAGGGAACAGCGGAACCGCTACCTAGCCGAATTGGACCGGAGCTTCCGCGCGCTGGCCACCGATCCCCTCAAGGGGCGCGATTGCGGCGATATCCTCCCAGGATATCGGAAACACAAGGTCGGCAGGCACTGGGTTTTTTACCGCCGGATAGACGCCGACGACCACATCGAAATCGTTCGTGTCCTGCATGGGCGGATGGATGTCCGGGCAAGAATGAACGAGGTGCCCTAGTCCGCGTAGCTCCGATTAGCGCAGCGTAATCTGAGGATGAGATTCCTACGCTCCCATCCTCTTCCTCCGCTTCCGGCAGAAACCCGCGAAAGCCGCCCCCGGCCCCATCCGGCGCCGCCCTCCCCTTGATCCCATCCCGCCACCCGGCCTATGCTGCGCCCGCCGCAGCGAACCTGCGGCCGGGATTGGTCTCCCGAAACTTCTAAGATGTCTGCACAGCCGCTTTCCATTCGCGGCTGTGCCCGGCGTTCAGCCGCGCCTATTCGATGGCGGGTTGGACGGAGCAGCCGAAAGGCTGGCCGATGGCATCTGCGGTAAGACCAACTCCGTTCACTCGCCTCCCCATGATTGGTCTCGTGCGGAGGCGGCACACCCCCTCTTTTTTCGAGTGATGCCATCATGTCTATCCCTATCCCCGGCGCGTCCGCGCCTGACAGCCTCGTTCCCGTCCTCCAAGGCGAAATCGGCGGCGTGCCCATGCACGTCTGCGACGCCCGCACGCTTCACGCCTTCCTTGAAAGCGGCGACCGGTTCGCCGATTGGATCAGCGCGCGCATCGAGAAATTCGGCGACATGCACCTGATCCAGGCCGACGACCTGTGGCCGCTCACCAGCACCATGGCCAACCTCGCCTTTGCCCTGTCCATGGTCATGGAGGCGCCGAATAAAGAAGCCGCTAAGGCCAAGAAATCAAAAGCTGGCTTGGTTTCATTCTTGACTCTACAGTCAACATAGTTGACCATAGGGTCAAGAATATAGTTGACTATGGAGTCAACAATTTAGGCTTGGTAGGAAAGAGGGTTCAGCGGCATGAAGAAGAAAATAATCGCCTCCGTTGATCTCGAAACAGGAGAAATCCTAAGCGGGGTGCCTATGTGGTTTGCTGGGCAAAAGAAAACCGCTTTCACCAAGCTTTACGACAAAAGGTGGTTCATCATGGCCCAAGACGCATTAGTGACATTGGCGAAAGACAAAGAACTGACCCTGGAGCCTAAGAATGTGCTGCTTTACCTGCTTTCACATCTGGACTTCGAGAACTTCATACACGTTCCACAGGTGGAAATCGCTGAAGAGCTAGGCATGGACAAGGCCAAGGTCTCGAAATCCATAAAGCTTTTAGCGGAAAAAGGCATCCTGATCCGCGGTCCAAAGCATTCCCGCTCCTCCTCCTTCCGCCTCAACCCCAACTTCGGCTACAAGGGCAACCCCTCCGGCAAGGTCTACCGCACCCGCGACGGGCGCCGCGAGTTCTACGTGGTGGACGACGAGGGCTACGTCGTCCCGCCCAGCAAGGCCGATCCGGAAGACACCGCGCCCGAAGCACCGGAAAGCACACAGCCCGCGTAGCTCCGATCAGCGCAGCATAACCGGAGGGATGCGGGTTCCCCATGCGCGCGATTACGCCGCGCTAACCGCGCCTACGCCCCTGAAACGGGAAAAGGCCGCTTGACGCGGCCTTTTCTGTTTAAGGCGGGCTTTCGCCTTGTATGATCCGCTCGATCATCCTCCGCTTCTCGCTGAGCCGGAACTCCTTGATGAAGGCCAAGCGGTTGCCGTTGAGCAGGTAATCGATGTTCAGCCAGTAGAGGTTGGGCGTGGTGGATTCGTAGATGAACTGCTTTTCCAGCAATTCCCGCATGCCTCGCTTGAAGGTCGCCACGGACATGCCGAACTTTTGCTTTTCCACGACCGAGTAATGCAGGGCGATCTCGTTCGTGCCGGGGCTGCCCTGGATCAGCACGTAGATCAGCTCGAAGACCTTGGCGCCCGCGCTGCTCAGCCCTTGGAAAGCCTTGACCCCGTTGATGTAGAGCTTCACAAATTCTGCGCTATCCACCTTGGTGATTTCGTTGAACCCATACGGTACGGTAACTTCCCTGCATTTATTGGAGGTGATAAACATTTGATTGCCTTTGCTGTTGCTAATTTTCCTCAAAGGCTCGGATATGCCGGAAAGGCTTGGGTTCTCTTCGTAGCGCTTAAAGTATGGTGGACCCCTGAGTCAAGACAAAAAACCGCTGAATTTAAGCTATAGCCACTGACCCACAGCAGAGCGGCTGCTGTCCCGATTCCCCGGGAAGCGAATGAACCACCAGGGATGGCTGGGCGAAAGCGGTTTCCGCCTCCTTACCGAATTTATCCACAATCCTGGCCCCCCCTCCTTGGCCGGTGGCGTATATCCGATTGGGCGTGCGATCAGCCAGCGCCTGGTGCGGACGCTCTCCGTTGTAAAACTCAAAGTAGGTCGTGAGTCCCAAGAGCAGCTCCAGCACACTCGCATAGTCCTTGAGGTAGACCTCCTCGTACTTCACCGAGCGCCACAAGCGCTCCACGAAGATGTTGTCCGCCGCCCGTCCGCGTCCGTCCATGCTGATCCGAATCCCCCGGCGCTTCAAGACTTCCGTGAACGCCTCGCTGGTGAATTGCGAACCTTGGTCGGTATTGAAAATCTCCGGCGTCCCGAAGTGGTGAAGCGCTTCTTCCAGGCAATCCACGCAGAACGCCGCATCTTGGGTATTACTGATCCTCCATGCCAGCACCTTGCGGCTGTACCAGTCCATCACCGCCACCAGGTAGACGAACCCACGCGCCATTCGGATATACGTGATATCCGTGCTCCACACCTGGTTCGGACGTTCCACGTCCACCCCGCGCAGCAAATAGGGATAGACCTCATGCTGGGGATGGGGACGACTGGTATTCGGTCCCGGCGCCATCCCGACCAAGCCCAGTTGCCGCATCAGCCGTTGCACCCGTTTGCGGTTGATCGGGTAGCCTTGCCCACGCAAATAGGCCTTCATCCGCCGACTGCCATAGAACGGATGGCGGGTAAATTCCTCATCGATGAACCGTAACAGGGTCAGGTCTTCCTCACTGGCCCGTGCCGGTTCCTGCCGCGCATACATCGTGGAGCGGCACACCCCGGCCAACTCGCATTGCCGTGTCAAGGGTAGGTCATCCGTCCCTGTGATCCAGGCCTCCCTCAGATCGGCAGGCTCAGTCCAGACTTTTTTTTTAACCAGTCCAACTCCATTTTCAGGCGGCCGATTTCGCTGTACAGCCGCTCCGGATCGTCCCGTTCACTCACCGTTTTCGGTCCCCGTTTGGTCTCGAACAGGCGACTGGCCTGCTCCTGAATCTCCTTTTTCCACTGACTGACCTGCACCGGATGCACCCCGTGCGCCTGCGCGATCTGATTGATCGTTTGCCCTTCGCGGAGCGCTTCCAGCCCCACCTTGGCCTTGAATCCCGCGCTGTAGACTTTGCGTGTCTTGGTTTCACTCATGGTTCGTTGACTCTTTTCCCACTGCCAGAACCATAGCTTAAATTGCTGTCCGATTTTCGGGGTCCACTATA
>Ga0233425_10005056_pt1 | contig 21359 bp, 19 predicted proteins | sample Watercolumn_Towu_2_FD_181712 | JGI IMG/M metagenome (GOLD analysis project Ga0233425, IMG submission 181712) | Freshwater microbial communities from Lake Towuti, South Sulawesi, Indonesia - Watercolumn_Towuti2014_140_MG | ecosystem: Environmental > Aquatic > Freshwater > Lake | place...
CTTCGATTACGGCTCTCGCATTACTATAACGTTGTGACCTTTATCTCCTTCAACCTGCAACCTGCACGCAGCATACATAGTATAGCACCCTGTACCTGTCAAGGTGAAAAAGGCGAAAAGCGCAGCTTGAATGCTTCTTCAAGCCTCATGCGAGCACGCGATCCGCCAACTCCTCGATCAGCCTTTGTCGAACAGTTCCGTCGATCGTCGGCCGGCAATAATTGCTCACCCCACACAGTGCGGCTGACAGATTTTACACACTCGCCCACGTCTTCGAACAACTCCACCTGTCCCGCCGCACACGGGGGGCGGCGTTCTCCGCCCGCCGGCACATTGAGTCGTCCTTGATTGCCCATCTGGGGCCATTTGGCTCTAGCTGTACTAGGGTCACTAATCTACGTTCTCTTCCCCATCCTGCCCTTGTGCCCCCTGGCCTCCCCTTACATACTGCAAGCATGGAACAATCTGTGGCGGTCATGCTGGTCGACCGGTATGACAATTGCACCATCATACCCCGTAGCCACGACTCTTTCGTGGCGTAGTTCCCTCGGAAGAGGAGAGAGGAGCAAAAAAGAGAGATGGAAACACAGCCACCATCCACCCGACTCGCAGGAGCGAGCCAAGCGCAATCACGTCACCCTGCATGGCTGACCCTTGCGGGTATCCGAAAGTCTCGACGCGGCGCGGCCGCCGTGACTGCGTCTGCGCTACTGCTGGCAGCGGCACTCGTAGCCGGACCGACGATCACGGGAGCGTATGCGGATACGGAGTTCGATGTTACCGACGATCCCGGACGCTGGTTCAGGAACATTGCCGGACCGATCGGGGGCTCGCAATCGTTGGCGGTCACCAACCCCGGAGGCAGGGTGAAGTTCTCGGGGAAATCCAGAACCGTCCACACGATGACCAGCCTGATCTTCCCAACCGGCGCGACCGGCATGCCGTTTGATACCAAGCCCACGAAGGGGGGCACCGATCTGGTCCTCAGCACGCCCGGACTTTATGTTTTCGTCTGTAAGGTTCATCCCTTCATGTTTGGGGCGGTGATCGTTGATGACCCGAATACGACAGGTCTGGATCTTGGCAATTCCATTACGTTGGTCAACGGTATCACCGTCCCAACCAGCAGCGACTTGGCGACGCGGCTCCTCAGGACGTTTTTCATCGCCACCAATCCCGCCAATTGGCAGGATCGGCGATCATCGACACCCTGGCATGTTACCTACCCGAACGTGGACGTCCGTATCGATGTCGGGGTGGTGAACCTGCCGGCGGTGCTCAATGCGCGGTACGGCAACGACACGACCTTGCCGGCGCTCGCCAATCCAGCTACCCCGGGAGTCGGAGAGGTATGGGTGGATACTCAGTTCGAGCTGACGGCCAGGAAAACGAAGCCCGGAACGGCAACAAGGGTCGACGCGAGCACGTGGCAGGTCGCCAGGAAGGTCGCGTTGCCGAAGATCGATATGAACAATCCTCATAACATGTGGACCGATAAAGACCAGACCCTGATCTATCAGACCCAGTGGTTCGATAACAAATTGACCGTCTTCAACCGAGCAACGGGCAAGTTGGTCCGCAATATCTCTGTGGGTGAGGCACCGGCCCATGTCATGACGCGGACGGATACCGATCAGCTTCATGTCACGCTCAACGGCACCGACAAGGTGGAGTCGGTGGTCGAGCTGGCGCCACTGGCTACGGAAGTTGAGCGCGAGATCGACATCGGCAGACCCAATCCCCATGCCCACTGGATGAGTCACGATGGAAAGACCATGGTCACGCCCAATGTCTTTACCGCCGATTCCACCATCTATGACTTCTCCAGCGACCTGATTGCCGGGATTGCCCCGACCGGCATCATCCCGATTGCCACCGGGATGATGCCGGATGCCAGCAAATACTACGTCGCTAACCTGCTGGACAGCACCATTACCGTCGTCAACACGACGACAGGCGGTGTCCTGAATACGATCAATCTGCTGGCCAACTACGATCCGCTGTCCGGCACCATCACGGGTCCCGTTGGCGCCCTGCCGATCCAGACCCCTGTCAGCCCGAACGGCCGGTCGATGGTGACCGCCAACACCCTGACGGGGACCATCACCGTAGTAGACACGACAACCGACGCCGTCGTAAAAATGTTGCCGTGTGATCCGGGTTGTCACGGCGTCCAGTTCGGCGCCAAACAGGGCGGCGGCTATTACGCCTACATCTCGAGCAAGTTTTCGAACGACCTCATCGTCGTCGACCCGGATCCGAATAACGACGGCAATCCGGTGGACGCGACGATTGCGGGACGGGTACTCCTTACCGCGTCGGCTGATACGGTGACGGATGATAGGGTCACCGGCAACCCCGGCATGGGGGGACAGGGTATTCTTGCCATCCCGGTTGTCTATAACGGGTGGGTGCAGAATCTCCCCGCAGCGTGGAAGCAACAATTAACGGTTGACCAGCAGAACCCGTTCTAGCCCTCCCCCACCCCCGACCCCCTCTCCCCCGAAGTGTGAGGAGAGGGGGTTTTTTATTGCGCCTAAGTTATAAGCAACACGATTGTGCTCTGCCGATTTTCTGTTCACCAAGTAGTCACGAGGGAGGGTTGCCAGTCATCGTGACTACCGAAAGGAGCGCAACGATCTCACCGTTATTGCATGGGGACGCCGCTTCTGTGGCTTCGCGCCCTCGCGATCACCTATCGCAATCTCTATGTTTGGCCCGGCGGATGGCATTGGCACGGAAAGTGCTCATTTTATATATCCTACGTGTTTCGAACAAAATTATCGTGCTCGACACTATCGCGGGTTTGTCATGTTCCCACACATCACAACAGGAGTGGCCATGCCACAACGACGGATCGCCAATGCTGTCATCCTACTGGTTCTCGCCGGCGCACTGCTGTACGCCCCAGTCGCTGCCTTCGCCAAAGAGGTCCTTCCGCAGCAATCTATCGCGGAAGAGACCTCCACGCCCGCCCCACCGGCGCCGCCTAAGGTCGATTCCGGGGATACGGCATGGATGCTCACCTCGTCGGCATTGGTATTACTGATGACCGCCCCCGGTCTTGCCCTGTTTTATGCAGGCCTGGTTCGTCGCAAGAATGCGCTGGGAACAATCATGCAGAGCTTCATCACCCTGGCGTTGATCAGCGTGCAGTGGGCCCTGATCGGCTACTCCCTGGCCTTTGGCCGCGATACGGGTGGGATTATCGGGAGCCTCGACTGGGTGGGACTTCGCGGTGTCGGGCTGGAGCCTAACCCCGATTACGCGGCGACCATCCCGCACCAGGCCTTTATGATCTACCAGATGATGTTCGCGGCCATTACCCCGGCCCTCATCACAGGGGCGATCGCCGAACGGATGAAGTTCAGTGCATTCCTGCTCTTTACTCTCCTGTGGGCCACGTTGATTTATGATCCGCTCGCGCACTGGGTCTGGGGGATCGGCGGATGGCTGCGCAAGATGGGTGCGCTCGACTTCGCCGGCGGTACGGCCGTCCATATCAGCTCCGGTATCTCAGCCCTTGCTGCAGCTCTGGTCGTAGGGCGACGTCGCGGCCACCCTGTGCAGCCGATGCCGCCCCATAACCTCACGATGACCGTGACCGGCGCCGCCTTGCTCTGGTTCGGCTGGTTCGGCTTCAATGCGGGGAGCGCCGCCGCCGCCAACCGGTTGGCCACCAATGCCTTTGTCGTCACTCACCTCGCGACAGCGGCAGCCACGCTCGCCTGGATGTTCGCCGAGTGGGGTTCCAGGGGCAAGCCGACCGTTCTGGGAGCGGCCAGCGGCGCTGTGGCCGGACTCGTCGCCATCACCCCCGCGTCAGGCTACGTCGGCCCGATGTCGGCAATCGTCATCGGAGCCGGAGGAGGGATCCTCTGCTACTCTGCCTGTATGCTCAAGGCGCGGCTGGGATACGACGATTCGCTGGACGTTGTAGGCGTCCATGGCGTCGGCGGCACCTGGGGTGCGCTGGCCACTGGCCTGTTCGCGTCCAAAACGGTCAATCCTGACGCGGCCGATGGGCTATTCTTCGGCAATCCTCACCAGTTCGTAGTCCAGGTGATCGCTGTGCTGGCCTGTATGCTCCTGGCGTTCGTTGGCACCGTCATCCTACTGAAACTCGTTGACGCGCTGGTCGGCCTTCGGGTCAGCAGCGAAGAAGAGCAGATGGGTCTGGACCTGAGTCAGCACGAAGAGAACGCTTACGGCTTCTAAGAACAGGGCGGAGGGTGTGGGGTGCCGGATCATCAAAGAGTTCCGCATGGAAGGCTGAGCCAACGTGCCTTGATGAGTCGGCAACTGCAAGAACATACGAATGGTCAGGAAGCCGAAGCCTCCTGACCATTCAGACAGAATACACGATGACTGATTTGCTGAGCGTGATAGCTCAACGGCAGCAATATTCCTTCGCCGAGCCGTCTACATACATGAATGGCCGCCCGGCTTCAACTCCTCCAGCAATGCCATCATGGAGTTATGGACATCGGCGCCGATCTTTTCGTTTTCGAAGCGCTCGAATGCCTCTGCCAGGCGCGCCTGATCGTCTGCGCTCAGCATATTATCCGCCATCGCATACAGGATCATGTTCTCTTTATCGATGTGGGGCCGCAGCATCTGGATATACGCGCGCCCGTTCCGGATAATCTTCTGCGTCGCAGCGGGATCGGTTCCGATCGCCGCGGCGGCGTCGGCCATATCACGGACATAGGCACGTCCGGCCTCATGCTCCGACAACATGACCGCAATCGGTCCGCCCTGCAATGGAAAGCCGCGGTTCACCATCGTCTTAAACAGCAGGTCCTCTTCCTTACCGTGATGGCACTGATCGGCGAAGGTCCGAATAAACTTGACCGCTTTATCGAGATAGGCCCGATCCGGGGCAGCGCCGGCCTCCAACGCAATCAACTTTCGCTCCAGCCCATCCAACGCCTGAAGAATCAGGGTGTGCTCGTCCTTGAGGATCTGGGTCGGGGAGCCGGCGTGAGCATGCTGATGTCCGTGATGCTCGTGATGTTCGTGATGCGCGTGGTGTCCACCACCGCAGCTATGGCCTTCGCTCGGCTCGTGGTGGCCTGCGGCGGCGGCCACACGGCGGATCGCCACCTGCCACACTTCCGGCCCGGCCTCCAGATAGCGCCATTCGAACTCCCCGGTCCGCTCCGCGGCAAACGTGTAATACAGCGGCTTGGGATCGTGATCGTTGACCAGGAGCATCGTGTCGCCGACCGCCAACCCGTCGAACGCACGGAAGATGGTCGGGTGCTTCTGTGGAACCGGCAAAACACGGGCATCGACGGTGGCTGCATAGTTTGCGGACATACTGACTTCCTCCTTTGAGCGATTGAGGGTGATTGATGGTTAACGGATAATCATCTGGGGCATAGCCTCGGCGGCAGCCTCGGCGGCCCGACGCACCTTATCTGCGACATCGCGAAAGATCAACGCCTCGGGAGACTCCGGCATGGCCACGACAATAGGCGCACCGTGATCTCCGCCCTCGCGGATCGCAGGGTTCAGGGGGATCTCCCCCAGGAATGGAACCCCAAGCGAGTCACTCACCTGCCGTCCGCCGCCACGACTGAAGATATCGGTTTCACCGTGACAGTGGGGGCAGATGAAGTAGCTCATATTTTCTACAATGCCCAGAATCGGAACACGGGCCTCTCGAAACATTCTGAGGCCTCTCTCGGCGTCCATCAAGGCTACGACTGATGGGGTCGTAACGATGACCCCCCCTGTCAATGGCACCGATTGCACAAGAGTCAATTGAGTATCTCCCGTCCCCGGTGGAAGATCGATAACCAGGTAGTCCAGTTCGCCCCAGTGAACTTCGTGCAGGAGTTGTTTCAGGGCCTGGGCGACCAGTGGACCGCGCCAGATGATCGGCGATTGGTCGCCCAACAGATAGCCGACCGATATGACATTCAGGCCGTACCGTACAAGCGGGACGATCTTGCCTTCATGCGCTTTCGGGCGACCCGCCTCACCCAGCATCCGGGGCACATTCGGCCCGTAAATATCGGCATCCAACAGGCCGACGGCGGCCCCCGACTGCGCCAGGGCCAAGGCCAGGTTCACGGATACCGTACTCTTGCCCACACCCCCCTTCCCAGACGCCACCGCAATGATGCGACGAACCCCAGGCAACGGCGGCGGGCCGGACTCGGCCTCCTGAGACGGCTGACGCTTGGCGGTATGGATGTGCAGTTCTCCGATTCCCGGGACGCGGCCGAGCGCCTCACGGACCGATGCCTCCACCTTGGCGATCACCTGGTTGTCCTCTGTCGGGATCTGGAGATCGAGGTGAACAGCCGCGCCCTCTACCCGCGTATTCTTGATCATGCCAAAGGAGACAAGATCACGGCTCATCCCGGGGTACTTCACCTCGCGAAGCGCCGAGATAATCATATCTTCCGTTAACCGAGGCGTTACCATGCCGCAGCTCCCCGTCCTACATTCGCCAGGGCCTGCTTACCCTCAGGCGAGATCATATCCGGATTCCATGCCGGTTCCCACACGATGTCGACCGTTACGCCGGTCACGCCGGGTACCTCTCGGAGGGCGCGGTCGACCGCCTGGACAAAGCTGGCGTGCATGGGACAGCCGCGCGTGGTGAGGGTCATGCGGATCCCGATGTCTCCACCCTGGATCTGCACGTCGTAGATGAGCCCCAGATCCACGATATTGACCCCAAGTTCCGGATCGATGAGTTTGCGAAGGGCATTGTAGATCTGCTCTTCAGTTATTGATGATGGTCCCGGTTGCGTCATCATACCTCCTTTTCATGTGCCTCTGCTTCTTGAATCTACTGGGGGTTCATTCTCCGCGGCTTACCGCGAATTCGTCATACCGGCGGCAGCCGGTATCCAGCGGGCCCGACTGGATTCCGTATCAAGTACGGAATGACGGGCCAGAACAGAAGACAATACCCAGCGGATACCCGCGGGTCTTACACGCCCACGGTCTGCGCCTCGGGAAGCGGCGTCAAGCGGGGAACCAGGTGACGATAGATCCGACTTACGGCAACGGCGAACGTCAGGCCGGCCATGGCCAATACGAGGGTACCCACCTGAAGGAGCAGCCAAGACGTGGACATCACGCCGGCCACGGTGACGGCGAGACCCGCATAGAGCAGCCAGAACTCCATTCGAGGTGTTGACTCGCCGAGTAGCTGGGTCGCAGCCGGAACCGGCCGGAGTCCTACAAGGTCACTGTAGCGGTGGTGCCAAACCAGGAATGGAATAATTTTATACATCATACCAATGATCGTCACGGAAATCCAGCCCAGAAGCGCCAGCACCCCGTACCCGAATGTGAGCCTGGCGGCCAGTTCCTCGCTAGGAGTCCAACCGGTACTCAGCCAGAGCCCCAGGACCGTCACGATCACCAGCATCAGCATCGCGCTCAGGGAATGCCGCAGTCCCCAGTCCAGTCGCGGGCGTCGGCGCGTCCGCAGGACTTCACGCATCGTCGACAAAAACAGGCCTACCGCCACGGCGATCAGGAGGGCGAACAGCGCCGTCCACGCACTCGCCGTCAATAGCGTCAGATAGAGACCCACCAGGCCGACATTGAGCAGCCAGAACTGCCGGGAGGGCCACCGCTCGTCGCGCAGCTCACTCAGACTGAACATCGCGATCAGCTTGTAGCTCGCCCCGAAGATCATCATGGTCACCCAGCCGATACCGCCCAGATGGGCGTGGGCGTGGATCGTCCGCAAGACCTGACCCCCCAGGAAGTCGAACATCTTGTCGAGCGCCATCAGGTTGCCCATAATCGCCGTGGAGGCCAGATAGAACAACGCCGCCGCCACATGTCGCCCGACGATATCCCATCGGGGGAGTTGCCACATGGTGCGTCCCATATTGATCAGGAACAGTGTGACGGCGATCAGCACCAGACCTGCGCCGATGGCGACGCCATGGTGATGACCGATCCAGAAATGGCTGACCATCAGCGCGACGCCGACCAGCATGATCCAGTACTGCCAGCAGGCCAGACGCTCGCTCCACAGCGTGGTCTCCAGGGCGACCGGGACTAACTGGAACGACGCTCCCATGACCGTCATCGTAATCCACCCGAGCGTCAGCAGATGGGTGAGGGCGAGGGTGTGCCCATGGTAATAAAAGTCCAGCAGGTTGTCGACCTGCCACGGCGCCCAGAGCAAGGCGGTCACGAAGGCGGCCTGGGCCGTCACAAAATAGCGGAGCGGCACCCAGAGGGACGGCTGTCGGGCCGGGGCGGCGCTACTTCCAGATGCGGGTTTCGAACCACCCATGCGTCGTCTCTTCGGTTGAGAAGCTGAAGCCTCGCTCCTCAAGCTTCGGATAGAGCAGCATCGGCCGCCGATCGGTCATGGCCAGGATATGTCCGCCTGCCGCAATCCGGGGGAGATTCTCCAAAATCTTCGCCATCGGCTGTGGCGGCTCCAGTCCACGGGCATCCACGATGATGGCATCCCCGGCCGGTGCCGCCGGTGTCGTCGCCGCAGACGGCGCCGGAGCTGTCGCAGCTTGTGCACCGGCCCGATAGAAGGTGATACACCAGTCCTCGGGACCGCGCTTCTGTGTCCAGTGCGTAAAACCGCGCTGCGCCAGTACGCCATACAGCGGAATCGGCTCAAAGATATTGTAGAGGACGAATACCTGATCGTCTCGGAGAGACATCACCGTTTGCATGATCCGCTGAAACGGCTCCTGTCCCCCCCGCACCTGGTCGCGAACATCCAGGACCACCCGACGGTCATCGGGCACATTCCGAAGCGCCTCCGGCATGGATGCGCCCTCGCCGTGACAACTGCTCTCGTTCATCATAGGGATGACCTCCTTTTTCTCAGGTTACTGACTCAGCGTCGAGTGTAGTATGGAGCGAAAGACTCGGGACGTCTGTGACTTTAGTCTCACGGATGATAAGAAGAGCAAGGGTACGATCAGAGCAGGCGGATCAGGGCGGCGCGGCTGACAATCACAACCCCGTGGCGATCAAACGTGATGGCGCCCTCTTTTTCCAGGGCCTTGAAGGCGCGGCCGATCATCTCGCGGGCCGTTCCCACAACGGACGCCATCTCCTGTTGCGTGGACTGCTGCTTCAGACGCAAACCGCCTTTGCCGTCATCTTCGGCCATCTCCAGGAGGTACTTCGCCACACGGCTGGTCACGCTGCGAAACGACAGGTCCTCGACTTTGCGGGTAAAGTAGCGGAGCTTTCCCGCAAACGCCTTGAGAAAGCCGATCGCAATGGCAGGGTGCTCTTCGACCAGGCGCCGCATCGCATCTCGCCGGATACCCCACAGCGCCGCCGGCTCCGCCGCCTGAGCGTTCGCAGGGTTCGGCCCGCCGTCAAAAATCGGAACCTCGTTAAAGCAGTCGCCGGCCTCCGCCATCCGAAGGACCTGCTCACGCCCGTCAGCGGACAGCTTGAAGATCTTCACCTTGCCGGATCGGACCACATACATCGCCTCGGCCGGCTCCCCCTCGGTAAAGAGTACGTGGCCTTTCTCCAACCGCACCTCGAATACGTTGGCCCGGACACCCTCCAGCGCTCGCGCATCGAGGTCCTGAAAATAGGGAATCGCTTTCAACTGCTCCGACAGCATGGCCACCCTGAGATAGCGAAACGGGGAAGTTTCAAACGCCCGCGAACATTGTAGGAGGACAACCCGCTCAGGTCAATCATTCTACTTGATTTCACAGTCGTGGCTCGGCGACCCCGGCACAAGGTCAAAGGCGGACGGCAACCCGCACCCCTCCGATCGGCGGCAATCAACTGGTGCGGGTGATCGTCGCTCCGGCTTCCGCACCGGCTGGTCTGCTCGCTCACACCTTGACACTTGAAAAATCCTCGTGATACAGTTACGATGCTCCTGCGGCCTAACGGCGCCAGGGGTATCGAGGGATGGAATACGCGCGTCGAGGAGAAAGTGGGCAACCTATCACGAGGAGGAAGGAAGGATGAGGCGGAGGTTTGCGACAGCAGTACTGGTCCTTGGGATGATCACCTTCGTGGGCAACAGCGTATCATGGGCTCAACTGTACGGCCAACAAAAGCAGGCCGCAGCAACCAAGTCCCATATGGTTGAGGCGACCGAGCACACCCAGGCGGCCGTCGAGCACGGTAAGGCGGGGCATGCGAATGTGGTGGTCGAGCACGCGACAGCGGCTCTGCAGCATGCTGAGGCCGCTCAGAAGGAGAAGGCCGACCCCCATAAGGAGGCAGCCATCAAGGGATTGAAGGAAGCCGTCGAGCACGGTAAGGCGGGGCATGCCGATGTCGCAGGCAAGGCCGCAGCCGGGGCGCTCGAGCATCTTAAAGCGGTAAAGTAAAGACAGTCGAAGATGCGCAATGGGCAAGAGGTCAACCCTCTTGCCCATTTTCTTTTACCGGCTGGGAGCATCCGGATCGTAACTCAAATTGGGTGCAAGCCAGCGCTCTACTGTTTGCAGATCCATCCGCTTGCGCCCCGCGTAGTCGGACACCTGATCTCGTCCGATCTTTCCGACCGCAAAGTAGCTCGCCTCTGGGTGGGCAAAGTACAGGCCGCTCACCGAGCTGGCCGGAACCATCATGCACGTTTCTGTCAGGTAGATGCCCGCGTTGCGCTCCGCCCGCAACAGATCGAACAGGGTACGCTTCTCAGAGTGATCCGGGCAGGCCGGATAGCCGGGCGCTGGACGGATCCCGCGATACCGCTCGCGGATCAAATCCTCGTTGGTCAGCTCTTCTCCGATTCCATATCCCCACTCTGCTCGAACCCGGCGATGCAGATATTCTGCGAAGGCTTCCGCCAGGCGATCGGCCAGCGCCTTGGCCAGAATAGAGGAATAGTCGTCAAGGGAGGTTTCATATCGCTTGCAAAGGGCATCAAGACCGTGGCCGGCCGTCACGGCGAACGCGCCGAGGTAGTCGGGACGCCCGGTTAGTCTAGGCGCGATAAAATCGGCCAAGGCCAGATTGCATTGCGCTTCGCCCTTGTCCAACTGCTGGCGAAGTGTATAGAGGGTGGTCAGCACCTGCGACCGCGAATCATCCGTATAGAGTTCGATATCGTCATCTATGCTGTTGGCCGGAAAGAACCCATAGACTGCGCGCGCGATGAGCGGTCGCTCGCAAACGATTCGCTCCAGCAGATGTTGGCCATCCTCGAACAGCTCCCTGGCTTTGGGATTCTGCAACACCTCAGGGTAGCGACCACGTATCTCCCACGCATGAAAGAATGGAGTCCAATCGATATACGGTACGATCTGATCGAGCGGACATTCGTCCAGCACACGGATGCCGGTGAAGGATGGCGTAGGGATATCCGCAGCATTCCAGTCGAGGTGCAGTCTCCGGCTGCGCGCCTGGGTCAGCGTCAGCAGCGCTCTCGGTTCACGATCCTCATACGCTTGTCTCACCCGCTCCTGGTCCAGTTGGTTGCTTTCCACAAATGCAGATCGCTGCTCCCGGCTCACAAGATTCCCGACAACCACCACGGCACGCGACGCATCCGGAACGTGGACGACCGGCTGATTGTAGACCGGTGCGATCTTGACGGCGGTGTGGGTCCGGCTGGTCGTTGCGCCACCGATGAGGAGCGGTAACTGCAGTCCCTCCCGTTTCATCTCCCGTGCCACATGGATCATTTCGTTCAGCGACGGGGTAATCAGCCCGCTCAGACCGATCATATCCACCCGCTCTTCCCGGGCGGTCTTCAGGATCGTCTCGCACGGCACCATGACCCCAAGGTCGATGACCTCATAATCATTACATCCAAGCACGACCCCGACGATGTTCTTCCCGATATCGTGCACATCCCCCTTAACGGTCGCCAGCAGGACTTTCCGCTGCGTGTGCCGGCGATCGGATGTCAGACGCTCGGCTTCGATGAATGGGAGAAGATAGGCCACCGCCCTCTTCATGACACGCGCGGTTTTGACGACCTGCGGGAGGAACATCTTTCCTGAGCCGAACAGGTCGCCGACAAGGCTCATGCCGGCCATGAGCGGCCCCTCAATAACCTGAAGCGGCCGGCCGTATTGTTGCCGCGCTTCTTCTACGTCCGACTCAATATAGTCGGTGATCCCCTTGACCAGCGCATGCGTAAGCCGTTCCTCAACCGATCCCTGTCGCCAGGCCTCATCCTTCACGGCCGCTCGCTCCTGCGCTTTCATGGTCCTGGTAAACTCTACCAGCCGGTCGGTCGCATCGGGACGGCGGTTCAGCAGCACATCCTCAACAACTTCAAGTAACTCCTTAGGAATATCAGCATACACCGTTAATTGTCCGGCATTGACTATTCCCATATCCAGACCGGAATGAACGGCATGATACAGGAATGCCGAGTGCATCGCTTCGCGAACGGCATTATTCCCGCGAAACGAGAACGACACATTACTGACACCGCCGCTGACCTTGCAGTACGGCAGATTAGCTTTCATCCAACGGGTCGCCTCAATGAAATCCACCGCATAGCGGTTATGCTCCTCGATCCCGGTCCCCACCGTCAGGATGTTCGGATCGAAGATGATGTCCTGCGGCGGCAACCCGACCATCTCGGTCAAGATCCGGTACGCGCGGGCGCAGATCTCGATCTTACGCTCCAGCGTATCGGCCTGACCGCGTTCGTCGAATGCCATGACCACCACCGCAGCTCCGTATCGACGAATCAGCCTGGCGCGTCGGATGAACGTCTCTTCGCCTTCCTTGAGGCTGATGGAGTTGACCACCGGCTTGCCCTGTACGCACTTCAGTCCCGCCTCAATCACGGACCAATCGGAGCTGTCGATCATGATGGGTACTCGAGCGATGTCGGGCTCACAGGCAATCAGGTTCAGGAATGTGACCATCGCCGCTTTGGCGTCGAGCATCCCCTCATCCATATTGACATCGATGAGCTGGGCGCCGCCCTCGACCTGCTGCCGCGCAATCGAGACCGCGCCCTCGTACTCGCCGCTTCGAATGAGCTTGGCAAACGCCGCCGAGCCGGCGATATTGGTCCGCTCCCCGACATTGACGAAGCCGACCTCAGGACAGATCGTCAACGGCTCCAGGCCGCTTAATCGGGTGTGCTGCTGAGGGTGAGGAGGAACGTGCGGCTGCAACTCCTGCACAGCCTTCGCAATCGCCTGAATGTGAGCCGGTGTGCTTCCGCAGCAACCGCCGACAATGTTCAGCCAGCCGTTCTTCGCAAAATCGCCGAGATCGGCAGCCATGATCGCCGGGGTTTCATCGAAGCCCCCGAACGCATTAGGCAGGCCGGCGTTGGGATAACAACTGAGCAATACCGGAACCATCTGGGCAAGTTCTTCGATATACGGACGCATCTGCTTGGCCCCGAATGCACAGTTGATCCCGACACTCAATAACGGCATATGGGCGACGGAATTCCAGAACGCCTCTATTGTTTGTCCCGAGAGCGTGCGTCCGCTCTTATCCGCAATGGTCACTGAGACCATGATCGGCACGCGCCTGCCGGCCGACTCGAAATGCTGATCGATGGCAAACAGCGCCGCCTTACAGTTCAGCGTGTCGAACACCGTCTCAACCAGCAGCAGATCCACGCCGCCGTCCAGCAGCCCGCGGACCTGCTCGGTGTACGCGTTCACCAATTGATCGAACGTGATGGCACGACCGGCCGGGTTATGGATATCGGACGGGATCGACGCCGTCCGATTGGTCGGGCCGATCGACCCGGCCACAAAACGCGGACGGGTCGGGTCGGTTGCCATCGTACTCTCCACGGCGTTGCGCGCGGCCTTGGCGCCGGACAGATTCAGGTCATAGGCCAACGATTCGAGCCGATAATCCGCCATCGAGATCGACGTGGAGTTGAACGTATTAGTTTCGATGATGTCGGCCCCGGCCTCGAGATACTGCCGGTGGATCGCCTCGATGACGGTCGGCTGCGTGATGGACAGCAGGTCGTTGCACCCCTTCAGATCGCACGGGTGATCGGCGAATGCCCGCCCCCGGAAGTCCGCCTCCGTAAGGTTGTATGTTTGAATCATCGTACCCATCGCGCCGTCAAGAATGGCGATGCGACGCTGCAACATCTGCTCCAGCATTACGACTCGATCTGCACGGTGACCCATACGAACCGTTCTCCTTCCGTGTGGCCGTCTGCCTCTTTTTCTCCCGACTACGCCCACTATACTGAATTCATCCGGTCCCCGCAAGGCGCGTCCTTGAACGCGCCGTACCGGTCGCGCCGTCAGGTCGAAAGCGAGCGAGCCTTGCATTATCTCTCTCAAGAAGGTACAATGTGTCGTTTTTGATCCGTCTCGACCATCGAACAACGGCGATATGACGCAAGGGAACGCAACCGCGCCGCTTTTCACTGTCAACGGCAGACCCGGAGATACATCATGATTCGACCAAGGTGGTGGGTGCGTGGAGTCGTTCTAGGCAGCGCCTTGCTGCTCGTCCCGGTAGGGGCCTGGGCCGATAAGCTGACGGAACTCGAGCGGACCTTTGAAGCGCAGCAGCAGTCCCTGCACCAATTACGGCAGGAGATGCAGCGGCTGCGGCAGGAGCGGTTCACGCAACAGGACGAGGTGACCCGGCGCGTGATGGAAGTAGAAAAGAAGGCCGCCGAGACGGCAGCATCGTCACTGCTCACCGGGTATGAGCCTGTGCCCGGGAAGGGATTCTTCCTGAAGTCGGCCGATGGCCAGTTCGAACTGAAGCTGCGTGGGTTCATGCAGAACTGGTTTATCGTTGAAGGGGCGCGAAACGAGGAAGGTTTCCCCGGTATCGTGGACGGCCAGGATGTGACGAAAGCAGGGCTGGCGCGACACGATCCAAGTACATTTCGGATCCGCCGCACACGGCTTATCATAAGCGCCCAGATCTTTAAGGACTTCGGCGTGTTTATCGAGCCCGAGCTCACTGGTTCTACGCGGCTCGAGGAGGCCTATCTCCATTATACGTACGCTCCCTGGGCCAAAGTGACCGTTGGACAGTACAAGGCCCGATTCGGTCTCGAAATGCTCACCTCCTCTCGGGACCTGGACTTTGCTGAGCGCGCCGTCATCTCCAGGGCGCTGTCTCCGGAATATCAGATCGGCGCCACCGTCGAGGGCAATCTGAAGCTCGCCGCCCTGCCGGTCTACTACGGGGTAGGAATCTATAACGGCTGTGGCCGGGTCGATCAGTGTGCCGGCGGCATCGATAACGACGGCGACAAAGAGTTCACCGGTCGAGTGACCTTTTCGCCTCCGATACCCTTCGGAAACCTCACCATCGGTCTCAATGCAGATCACCGCACCTTTCGTGTTGTGAGGGGAAATGGTGCGACCGATCCTGCGGGGGTCACCAGACCGGTCGGTGGCAGCTCGCCGTTTCACCGCTTTAACCCAGTTGGCCCGACCGCTGTGAGACTGGCGGGCAACGGTGAAGGCGGGACGCAGAACGGCTTCCTGATCAACGGGAATCGCGTGACCGGAGGCGGCGACATCGTCTTTGACTTCTATCCGTTCATCATCAAAGGCGAGTACGCTTACGCTTCCCAGGAGCGTGACGGCTTGGGTGCCGGCAACACGAATCTCGATAACCTCATCATGCAGGGCGGGTACGGGTCGATCGCGTACTGGCTCTTCGGTAATAAGCTGAAGGGCCTTCAGGCCATCGGCCGTTATGAGCATGTGCGGATCGACGACAACAAGGGCAACTTTACTGCGCCGGTCACGGCCGCCAATGAGCGACCGATGGAGCTCCGTTCCGGCACCATCGGCCTGAACTGGTTTGTCAACTCCAACGTCCGACTGCGCGCCAACTACATCCTCACCGACCTCCGGCCTGGTCGGAATGCCGTCGGGTTGAGCACTAGCACGCACGGCGAGATCGCCCACCAGGGGATCACCGAGCTTCAAGTCCAGTTCTAAACCGATATCCGCCATCGAGTAGAGGTAGAAAGATTATTCCGTTTCCCAACTGCTCGTCAGTTTCACCTTGACACGACCGGACCCCCTTGATACTTGATATGTGACGCCTACCTGCGTCTCTGTATGTCATTACGGCTACCTGTGCTGGACGACGCATCATGGGGAGGACCATGCGACGCGCGGATCAGCCGACACCTGACCCGGTCATCGAAGCGTACAAGCGCGACATTGATCGAACGCTCATTCGACAGAATCTCAGTCGGTCCGTTGAGGAGCGGCTCCAGGCCCTCATAGAGCTTCAAAGGTTCGCCGAGGAGTTGGGCCGGGCCGGTAAACGGGCTGTACGATGACCGACGTCAAAACGCTTCTGTGCGCTCTCGCCCAAGGCGGTGTAGAGTGCATCCTTGTGGGCGGCGTAGCCGCCACCGTACACGGCTCCTCACGCCTTACACTCGACCTCGAAGAACGCGCTCACAATACGACCGCCTGACAGAGGTCCTGGGATGACAAAGATAGAAAGATCTCTGCGGATTGATAGACAGCGGGAAAAGGGTCGACTGGTCGCGGCCCTTGTAGTGCTGGCCATCGGCTTCATGCTGTTGGCCCCTGATCCGCACGATCATGGCGATGCCGGCTCTCTCGGGGGGCTGCTTCGACTGCTCCTACCAGGCTCAGGCCACGCCGCCGATGCTCATCAGTCCGAAGACGATCCTCAGTCGGAAGCTGACGGCTCGTGCCCGATCCATTTCTGGCACCTGGTCGCCGCAACCGGACTCCTTATCGTATGTATGCTCCGGCTCTTCCTCGGCTCATTCCCATACAATCCTTCATTTATCACCTGGCCCAGCGTCACCGATCTCGGATCGTTCCACAGCCGCGCCCCACCTGTCTTCCTCTCATAGTCGAATCGCTGTAGCTCGCAGTCGGCAAGCTGGTCTCCTGTTGTATCCCTCTGCCGAGAGCGCCCCACTCTCTCACATGGGGTTGTCCTGCCGGAGCCGGCGCCGTTGTCTTTTGAGGAGGAAGCACCATGCGCACCCTTTACACAACACAGCGAGCTCTGATGACGATTCTGCCGCTCGCTGTACTCATCATCGGAACGGACACGACGTGGGCAGCAAGCAACAATCCTGAGCTGGAGGCTCTGAAGAAAGAGGTGGAAGAGCTTCGTCGACGCGACGCCGAGAGGGAGAAGAAGCTGGAGGAACTCCAGCGGGTGATTGAAGCGATGCGATCTCAATCACCGGCAGCGGACAAACCCGTAACCCCTGAAGTGGCGCTCGAGCAAGCCTTGAAGGAGATCGAGGCTCCTGCGCCGGCGCCCGTGACAACCAATCTCCTTTCCCGTCAGGTTGGCGGAACCACATTCCGGCTCATCGATCTCTCGCTCGATGCGCTGTTCGCAGCGGGAACCTCTACCAAGCGGGAGACAACAATCCGGCAGCTTGAGGGCGGCGACCACGACCCCCGTAAGCGTGGTTTTACCGTCCAGAACGTTGAGCTGTCACTGACAGGCGCCGTGGACCCGTATCTTACAGGAGAAGCCCATATCATCTATCTCGTCGACCCGGAGGTCGGTGACACCAGGATCGAGTTGGAGGAGGCCTTTCTGACCACACAGGCGCTGCCGTATGGACTGCAACTGAAGGCGGGGCATTTTTTCACTGAGTTCGGTCAGATCAACCCCCAACATCCCCATCAGTGGCACTGGTTGGATCAGCCGGTCATCAATACACGGCTGTTCGGGCCTGACGGCCTGCGACAGACCGGCGTCCGGTTGGGATGGCTGACACCGCTGCCGTGGTATTCTCAACTATACGTTAGCACCCAAAATGCGAACGGTGAAATCGCGGCGAGCTTTTTCTCAAACGAAGAATTCTTTGAGGAGCGGCCGATCGGCGGACGCCCGTTCGTCGAACGCGACGTGAGAAACCTGGCGGACCTTCTCTATCTGGTTCGCTGGGAAAACTCCTGGAATCCGAGTGAAACAGTCACGACGAAGCTCGGCCTTTCAGGATTGTTCGGCCCGAATGCCACGGGCTCCGATGGTCACACGCGAATCTATGGGACGGATCTCAAGCTGACCTGGCGCCCCGCCACCAACTTCCGAGGGTGGCCCTTCTTCTTCTGGCAGTCTGAGGCGATGGGTCGGGATTATGTAGCAGACCGGTTCTCTGACGGTACGATCAACCTGCCGCGTAAGACGCTGCGGGACTGGGGTCTCTATACGCAGGCACTGTACGGTTTTGCCTGGGGTTGGGCCGCAGGACTGCGCTATGAATATGCGAGCGGAACCGGGGCCAGCGTGCTCACCTATGACGGCCGGTCGAACGACCCGTTCCGGGACGACCGGCACCGGATTTCACCGCTGCTCACCTGGCATCCCTCTGAGTTCTCGCGGCTCCGCCTGCAGTATAACTACGATCGGGCCGACCACCTGGAACACCAGAATGCCCATTCGGTCTGGTTGGGGGTTGAATTCCTGTATGGCGCACACCCCGCACACAAGTATTAGCAAGGGAGGGATCGCATATGCGACATCATCTGACACGATGGTACGCACTGGGAGTGTTGAGTTGTATCTCAAGTGCTCTCAGCCTGATGAGTGTCCATGCCTCCGCCCAGGAAGGCGCCAAACCGATTGCGGTGTGCGCCACGGTACCGGACTTGGGGAGCCTCACCCGCGAGGTGGGCGGAGACCAGGTCTCGGTGACGGTGTTCGCCAAGGGAGCGGAAGATGCGCATTTCATCGAGGCCAAGCCCAGCTTCATCAAGACGCTAAGCCAGTGCGATCTCTACATCCAGATAGGAATGGACCTGGAGGTCGGTTGGGCGCCGGTCCTCTTGCAGAACGCCAGGAACGCCGCGGTCTTGCCTGGCGGGCGTGGCCACGTCGACGCCTCGACGGTCATCCAGCGCCTGGAAGTCCCCACAGGCCCGGTAGATCGTTCGATGGGTGATGTGCACCCTATGGGGAATCCGCACTACCTGCTTGATCCATTGAATGGTCTCAAGGTGGCCAGACTGATCCGCGACAAGCTGGTTGAACTGCGACCGGATAGGAAGTCATACTTCGAGGATCGCTACACCTCGTTTCACATGAGACTGGGCGCTGCATTGGTCGGTGAGAAGCTCGCCAGAAAGTACGATGTTGAAAAACTTGCCCTACTGTATGAGCACGGTACACTCACGCCTTTCCTGAAAGGGCAAGGCGAGGCAACCGTCCTCGGGGGATGGTTGGGGAAGATGCTGCCCTATTTCGGAACGAAGGTCGTGGCCGATCACAACTTATGGCCGTACTTCGCTCGCCGGTTCGGGATTGGAGTCATCGGGTTCATGGAGCCGAAACCAGGAATCCCCCCAACGACCAGGCATCTGGGGACGCTGGTGGAACTCGTGCGAACAGAGCGGGTCGGAGCCGTTCTGACAGTCAGCTACTATGACCCTCGCCATGCTCGATTCATCTCACAACAAACCGGCGTCAGAATTGTGAACCTGGCCCACCAAGTCGGGGCTCGCGATGGCACCAATGACTACCTTGCCATGATTGACTATAATGTGAGAGCAATGATCGCAGCATTGGAAGGTTCATAGTGTAATGTCCATATGACTCTATACCTTGATTGTCATTCCGGGCTTGACCCGGAATCCAGTCACGCTCTCTGGATACCGGCTTCCGCCGGTATGACGAAGTCGCGGCAAGCCGCGCGGGTTCAAAGCAGTATGCAGAACACTGATGTCGTTCTGAAAGCTACAGCACTGACGGTCGGCTACGCGGGTCGGACGGTGTTGGACCGCGTCACTGTTGAGTGCCGAAGGGGGGAGTTCTGGTTCTTCATCGGGCCGAACGGCTCCGGGAAGACGACCATGATTCGTGCCATGTTGGGGATCCTGCGTCCATGGGGCGGCGAATTATGGCTTCACCCGAACCTGGCGCAACGGGAGGGAATCGGCTTTGTCCCGCAGCGATGCGATCTGAACCCTGCCCTCCCGACTACGGTTCGGGAATTCGTCACGCTGGGGCTCGTGGGCATCCGGCTCAACTCAAGGGACGAACCGGAGCGCCTCGAGTGGGCGCTTCGTAAGGTCGGACTGGAAGGAATGGCGGGATGCGACTACTGGTCCCTCTCGGGCGGGCAACGGCAACGGGCATTGGTGGCTCGAGCCTTGATACGACGGCCCGACTTGCTGATCCTCGACGAACCGACGAACGGTCTTGACCTGTCGACGGAAGACTCGTTCCTTCGATTACTCGCCGACCTGAATCAGAAGGAACATCTCACCCTCGTCTTCGTCACGCATGACATCGCCGTCGCCGCTCGATATGCCACGCACCTGGCATTCTTTTGTTCGGGCGGCATCGAATCCGGACCACGCGAGCAACTGCTCAACCGAGCCGCCCTCGAACGGGTATATGGAGTGGGCGTAGAGGTGACGCGCGATCCATCGGGCGCCGTCGCCGTCCAGGTCTCTCCTTCGGGGGTACACCCGTGATCGAGGAGTTCCTTACATCATGGCCTCTGTTTCAGAATACCTACCTCGTCGGCTGGTCGATCGCCCTGTTGCTCTCGTTGGTGGGGGTCCTGGCGGTGGCCCGCGATCAGATCTTTATCGGCGCGGCCATGTCCCAGGCTTCAACGCTGGGTATCGCCCTGGCGATGTGGTTCGGGACATGGATCGCTCCAGCGACGCTTCCCTGGCTCCACTCGGATGAATTCCTTTCCGCGATGGCTGTGGCGTTCTCTCTGGGCGCCGCACTCATGACGGCCGGCTGGGCGGAAACGGATCGAGAAAGCCACGAGGCGATCACGGGCTGGGTATTTCTTGGGTCGGCCAGCCTCTCTATTCTCATCGTCTCCCACAGCCCGCACGGACTCGAGGAGATCCACCGACTGCTCGCATCGAGCATCATAGGCGCCACTCGAACGGATGTCTGGGGCTTCAGCGCGCTCGCCGCCCTGACCGCTCTGTTCCTCACCGCTACTCATCGGCGTACCCTGCTGTTCCTGATGGATCCTGCCATGGCCGCCGCGGTGGGAATGAAGACCGGCCGATGGGCCGCAATCATCTCTACCCTGCTGGGCCTCGCCGTGGGGTTGTCTATCCGGTCATCCGGGACGTTGTATACGTTCGGATGCCTGGTGCTCCCCGCTCTGGTCGCGAAAAACATCTGCCGCGAGGTGGGCCCCATGTTCGTAGTCGCCCCTCTTGTCGCTGTCCTGACGGGCGCCATCGCGTTTGTACTCGCCAACCACTACGATTATCCCCCGGCGCAGATGACGGTGGTGCTGCTGAGCCTGGCGCTGGCGATCGCATGGCTCTACCGCCGCTTGCGTCAGGCGAACAGAATATTCTGACCGACTCACAGGCTCAGGCCAACCCCTGGGCGGACGGGGGCCAGTAGCCCGGCTGATCGGCCAGAATAGTCTTGACCGATAGGGGCTAAGTGAAGGATAGTACGAATAATTTTGTTGTTGAGACGTAGAGCCGACACGG
>Ga0233425_10005057_pt1 | contig 21357 bp, 16 predicted proteins | sample Watercolumn_Towu_2_FD_181712 | JGI IMG/M metagenome (GOLD analysis project Ga0233425, IMG submission 181712) | Freshwater microbial communities from Lake Towuti, South Sulawesi, Indonesia - Watercolumn_Towuti2014_140_MG | ecosystem: Environmental > Aquatic > Freshwater > Lake | place...
ACTGCAGGTCGGCTCACGGATGCTTCAGGAGGCGGCGCGCGCAAATGGGTGGAATCCTGCCGAAGTGGATGCAGTCTTGATCGGCATGAGCGGCCCGGCTTCGAACGATTATGTTTCGCTGATATGTGATCGCGCAGGAATATCAAACAAGGCGTTGAAAGTCAGTATCCATAAAGCATGTGACGGCTCGGTGGGCGGGTTGAACCTTGCTCTTAATCCGGGCTTGGGACGAAAAGGCCGGATGAATATTGCCGAGGAACTAAAAGGGAAGAAGGTGCTGGTGGGCGGCATTGAGGGGTTGAGTCGCTTTACAAGCCGTTCACGCGATAAATATGCCTTGCAGTTATTTGGCAACGCCGCCGGCGTTATCGGAGTTGTTCCCGGCGAGACTTTTAAGTTTTTGGCGGGCAGGGATTTCGAAGCATTTGATGACGAAGGTGTGCTGGCGGTGCGCATGTATTACCCGCATTCAAGGCAGCTGGATAATGGATCGAAGGTGGAGATCACACAACCAGACTCCAGCCATGTCCGCGTTGCAGGATTAATGCATGAACCGGAAGATGGCGGGCCAATCGCAATGGCCGGCCCGATGGGCATGGTCAAGCTGTTTGTTCGCACAGGTGTAAAGGTTGTGACCGATGTATTCAATGAGTACGCTGAGTTAATGAATAAACTGGGAACGCCGGAGAAGAAGATTTCAGTCGGCATTGTGCATCACGCCAACTACAAGATCAACCAACTTAAGGCCAAACAATTACAAGGGAGCGGCATTGAATTCCCCATGCCTTGGTTATTGAGCGACTTTGGAAACGTCAGCGCCGCAAGTAACATGATCGCCTTCCTGCGCCAGCTGCCGGCGATCAAACCCGGGGATAATATCCTCTTCGATGGGTTTGGGGCGGGAACTTATTACGATGTGCTGACTGTAACAATGGGCGCATAAGCAATAGTCCGCGACCTCTGTGTTATCAGTGGTAAATTGCCTTTGGTTTTGACTTAAGAAACCCTCTCTAAAATAAAGCCAGCTGCTGAGCCGCCTTTCTTCCGTCGAATAAAATATACGGGGCGGCGCGCTCAGCAATGATGCCAAGTTTTTTTAACGCAGACAGATCGCGCAATTTGTTTAATTTCCTTGCGGACAGGATGGCATCTGCGCCTTTCAGGCCAATGCCCGGGACGCGGATCAATTCCCGTTTTTCCGCCTTGTTCAATTCAACGGGGCTGTTTGCCAGATGCATCTGCGCCCAGGCTTGCTTTGGGTCGGCACTGAGGGGAAGGTTGTTATAGCCGGTAAATGGCAGGTCTTCGAGATCAAAGCCGTAATCGCGCAACAAAAAAGACGCCTGATACAAACGATGTTCGCGCATGGGGTGGATCGCAGGTTTGTTTTCCAGTGGCGTATCACGAATGGGGTGGAACGCTGAAAAATAAGCGCGCTTCAACCTTACATGCTTATTCAGCCATGCTGTTGTCGTTAACAATTCAAGGTCGCTTTCGTCAGCGCCGCCTGCCACAAACTGGGTCACTGTGGATGGATAACGCCCGTTCCAAAATTTATACGACGGAACACTATTGCGAATTTCCTCCACCCAGCGCAATGGACGCAGCAACTCTTCGAGAAAAACTTTATGGGGCGCAAGCCGCGCCAGCCTGTCGGTATTCGGGGCTTCCAGGTTGACTGAGACGCGGTCTGCCAGTTGCATGGCGCGATACACCTGATCTTTTTCGGCGCCCGGCATGATCTTTAGATGGAGATACCCTCGGAACTGGTGTTTCCTGCGCAGGATCTCGGCAGTGTCGAGGAGTTTATCCTGCGTCCGCACACCGCCTCCTGCCAGCCCCGAGCTGAGGAATACACCTTCGGCTATTCCGCCCCGATTCATTTTGCTGAACAGCCCCGCAAATTCATCGGGGCTGAAGGTGGCGCGCCGAAAGTCACGCCCTGCGCGGAACGGGCAGTAGAAGCAGTCACGCTCGCAGGCTGAAGAGAGCAGAGTCTTGAGGAGCAGAATCTTCCGTCCATTGGGGAGTTGGGCGGGATGCGCAAAGGCTTGACCCTGTTCTTTCGGACTGAAACAGGCCGGGGCGGGGGAGTTGATGCGCGGCTCTCCATCCACCTCAAAAGTCATTTGAGAAGAGAGCAGTTTAAGCGTGGTGAGCGGGTTCATGAATCTATTTTAGAACAAATGCTCTATTTTATCAAGAGGAATAATGTGCAATAATGTTGGCAATTAACCCGCACCTTTTTCGGCTGGGACGGGTTACTTAAACAGACCATTTTGAGGAGAGTTTTCGCGAGGGAGCGAGGAGGTTGTATATTGCCGATAAAGTTAAATCGCTATTCGTAAGTTCGGTTTCTTGAGTTCAAAACACATAAATTGAAGTCTAAGGAGAATTACGAAAATGGCTGATAATAAGAGTCACGCGCACGACAAGCAAGTCCTGCACAAGATGGGGTATGCGCAGGAGCTTTCACGCCGCATGAGCGGCTTCTCGAACTTCGCAATTTCTTTCTCTATCATTTGTATTCTGGCTGGCGGTATCTCTGCCTTTCCTGCCGCGTTCAACTCGCTCGGCTCCGGCGGGGCAGTGATGATTTGGCTGGTGGGCGGCTTCCTTGCCATGACCGTTGCCTGGGGTATGGGACAGATCGCTTCTTCCTTCCCGACCGCTGGCGGTTTGTATCACTGGAGTTCCCACCTCGGCGGGAAGTTCTGGGGCTGGGCAACTGCCTGGATCAACATGATCGGTCTCATCTGCGTGGTATCTTCGGTGGATGTACTGTTATATGCTGTGTTCTTCAAAGGTTTGTTCATGCAGACTGCCATCGGCGGCAATGAATGGATGAATACTTGGACAATTCAATTTTCGGATACATTCGTCATTGACATGTGGCAGATGACGTTCCTTATCGTGGTGATGAGCAGTCAGGCATTATTGAATCACTACGGCATTGAGTTGACCACCAAATTAACCGATTTCAGCGGTTACTTCATCCTTGTGCTCACGGTCATTCTCATCATCGTACTCTTCGCCTTTAGTTCTGTTCCGCTTGATTTCAGCCGCCTATGGAATTTCCAAAACGTCACCGGTGATGCTGGCGGCGGCGTGGTTCCTTTCCATACCAACAGTGTTGCCTTTGCCTTCCTGCTTGGACTCTCGTACGTTTGTTACACCATCACGGGCTTTGACGCATCCGCGCACACTTCCGAAGAAACTCAGGACGCCCAGGTCAACGTGCCAAAAGGCATGTGGACTGCCGTGTTCTGGTCTTGGGTGTTCGGTTTGGTTGCGGTTGCTGCATATGTGTTGACCATGCCAAGCCTTGAAGAAGCTCATGCGGCTGGTTGGAATTCATTCTTCTATATGTGGGGCGCTTCGCTCATGCCCCGCTGGTTGAGCATCCTCCTTGCTGGTGGTTTGGTGGTTTCAAACTACTTGTGCGCCCTCGCGGGTTTGACCTCCTGCTCCCGCATGATGTACGCTTTCGCTCGCGATGGCGGTATTCCTTTCGTATCTGACACCCTGTCACACGTCAGCACACAGTACCGCACTCCCACCTATGCCATTTGGGTCTCTGTGGCTCTGGCTCTCTTGAGCACCGTTTACGCGCCTGCTTATCTTGTGCTTGCTGTGGCGTGTGCCGTATTCCTTTATCTATCCATGGTGATGCCCGTTGCAGTAGGCATTTTGGCTGAAGGCACTGATAAGTGGAAAGAAAAAGGTCCGTATAATCTTGGAGCCCTTTCAAAACCGAATGCTGTGATTTCGGTCGCCATGGGCGTTCTCCTGGCGATCAGCGGTTTCTTCCCGCCCAACGAAAAGGTCTTCTACTTCACTCTCATTTTCGCTGTGGCTCTGCTTACTTTCTGGTCGAAGAAGTATGCAGTATATGGCATCGTAGTAGCGCTCCTTGGCTACGGGGCATCCTTCCTGCCCGTCCCTGAGACGAGCAATCTGCACTTCCTCATCCCGCCCACTGGTACGGCAGTTTCCGCCATCATCGTCGGCGTGATTGGCGCAGCGCTCTCCTTCCTGCGAGGCGGCGAAGATGCGCGCTTCGAGGGTGTCCCCGAAGGCGAGAAGATCGTAGAACGTCAGAAGATGATTGCCGAAATCGAGAAGAAGTTCGGCGAACAATAATAGCGCGTTCAGTGACCAGTAATCAGTGGTCAGTGATTAGTAATTGGTAATTGATGATTGGAGATTAGCAGGTTGGCGCAAGCCAATCTCTAATCTCCAATTTTTTTGTTTTGACGGAGCGGACATGAAATATCTCCTCGGCATAGACCAAGGCACCACGCAAACAACGGCAGTTATCGTCAACGAAATGGGGGAGGCGCTCGAAAAGAACTCGGCGCAGTTGCCGGCGCAATTTCCGCAGGCGGGCTGGGTGGAACAGGAACCGAACGACATCGTCCGCACAGTAAAAGAAGCCTGCGCGCCGTTGCTCGATAAATATGAAATCGCCGCAGTTGGCTTCGATAATCAAGGCGAGACATTTGTTGTCTGGGATTCAGAATCAGGCGAAGCGGTGATGCCTGCCATTGTGTGGCAGGATACGCGCGGACAATCCATCTGTGACGCGCTCGCTTCGCGCGTAGACGGGAACTGGTTGCGCCAAACGACAGGACTCCTGCTCGACAGTTATTTCTCCGCGCCCAAACTCAAATGGGTATTCGAGAATCATCCAGAGATTCGCAAACGCGCTCACGAAGGCAAATTGAAATTCGGCACCACCGAAACCTGGGTGATCTGGAAACTCAGCGGCGGCAAACTGCATGTGACCGACCCCTCCACTGCTTCACGCACCTTGCTTTTCGATATGAACAAATTCCAGTGGGAAGAAAAATTACTGCAATTATTTGATGTACCCAGAAGCATGTTGCCTGAGGTAAAACCATCGGCGGGTTATATCGGCGATGTGGATTTTGGAAGTGGAAAGCTATTGCCACTTCATGCTTTATTGGTTGACCAACAAGCCGCATTGTTTGGTCAGGCCTGCTTCAATGCCGGCGAAATGAAATGTTCTTTTGGCACGGGTAGTTTTCTGCTGATGAACATCGGCGATAAACCAAAATTATCGAATAATGGATTGCTGACAACGGTCGGCTGGAATTTTAACGGGCACACCGCTTACGCTTTCGATGGCGGAATTTTTGTTACGGGTTCGGCGGTGCAATGGCTAAGGGATAATCTCAAGTTCATTCCCGACTCGTCAGCGAGTCATGACGCGGCGTTGCGCTCAAAAGACGCTGGCGTTGTGGTTGTCCCAGCCTTGCAAGGACTCGCCGCTCCGCATTGGCGCACGGATGTTCAAGGCGCGATGTTCGGATTGAATCGCAGTACCAGTTCCGATGATATTGTCCGCGCTACATTGGACGGAATTGCCTGCCGCGTGTATGAAGTGGTGACCGCCATGTCGCAGGATTTAGGTCAGCGCCCGCCGCACCTCAAAGTGGACGGCGGACCTTCGGGAAATGCGTACCTGATGCAAATGATAGCGGATTTGTTGAATCTCGAAGTGCGCGTCTCTGCCGCATTGGAAGCGACCGCAATAGGCATTGCCAATCTTGCTGGAGTTTCCGCGTTGGGGACAAGTTTTGAATCATTGGCGCAGAATTGGTATTCGGAAAAGAGTTATCAGCCGCAAATGAAGGAAGAAGATAGAAGGAAGAAGTTGAAACAGTGGAATAAGGCGCTGGATGCGGTGAGGGTGTTTCATGGTTAATGTCATTGCGAGCCTCGAAGGGGCGACACTTGCGCTGGCGCGCAGTGCCAGTGAGCAATCTCAGGTGCGCAAAGAAGGATTGCTTCGTTGGGCTGGTCTCGATACGGCGAAAGAACGCCGCCTACTCGACCAACACCCTCCTCGCAATGACATCTACGACATTGCCGTCATCGGCGCGGGCGCGGTGGGATGCGCCATTGCGCGTGAATTATCGAAACTCGACATAAATGTCGCGCTGCTTGATTCCAATCCCGACGTGGGCATGGGAACATCCAAAGCCAGCACGGCGATTTGGCATACCGGCTTCGACGCAAAGCCCGGCTCGCTCGAAGCGATTCTCATGCGGCGCAGTTACAGGTTGATGGATGAATATTTAATCGAAGCAAATATTCCGCATGAAAAACTCGGCGCGATTCTGATTGCATGGAATCAAGAGCAATTCGATTCGCTTCCCGCGCTATTGAAGAAGGCGCATGAAAACGGCGTGACGAATGTGGAGATTATTTCAGCGGATGAAATCAACAGGCGTGAGCCGCACATCAACAAAGGCGCGCTGGGCGGATTACTCGTGCCGGGAGAAGGAATCCTTTGCACATTCACTGTTCCGTTGGCGTTTGCGACTCAGGCAGTTGAAAACGGCGTGAAATTATTTTTGAATTTTCAAGTAAAAGATATTACGACCACAGACGATGGACAGTGGACGATAAGTGATGGTCAATCGTCCGCTGTCCATTGTCGGTACGTTGTCAATGCGGCGGGATTATATTCAGACGAGATAAATGCTCATTTTGGAAAGAACGATTTCACGGTCACGCCGCGACGCGGACAGTTGATCGTGTACGATAAGATGGCGCGTCCGCTGGTGAATCATGTTTTGCTTCCCGTGCCGACATCCAAAACAAAAGGCGTGTTAATTAGCCCCACAGTTTACGGAAATATTTTGCTTGGACCAACCGCCGAAGATTTGCCCGATAAGACCGCCACGCAAACGACAGCGGATGGCTTGAATTTTTTGCTTGGCAAAGGGCGCGAGATTTTGCCGCAACTTTTGGATGAAGAAGTGACCGCGACGTATTCCGGTTTGCGCGCGGCGACGGAACACAGCGATTATCAAATTCAGATGCATAAAGAGGAAAGATATTTATGCGTGGGAGGAATCCGCTCGACGGGAATTTCTGCGGCGATGGGCATTGCGGAATATTCGGTGGCGCTTCTGCTCGATGCCGGGCTTCGCGCAAAGTTGAAAGAAGATTTCAAAACAATCAAGATGCCGAACATTGGACAATCTGCAATTCGTCCGCATCAAAGCGCGGAGGCGCTCGCGCAGAATCCGCAATATGGCGAGATGGTTTGTCATTGCGAGCGAGTCTCTCGCGGCGAGTTGAATGACGCGCTGAACGGCGCAATCCCCGCGACGACATTGGACGCGCTTCGCCGCCGCACCCGCGCTTCACAGGGACGCTGTCAGGGATTCAATTGCCATGCGAAGTTAATCTCGTCATTGCGAGATGCGCCGCAGGCGCAACGAAGCAATCACGAGATTGCTTCGGGCTACGCCCTCGCAATGACGCGTGATGTCTTAATCGTCGGCGCGGGACCTGCGGGACTCTCTGCCGCAATTGAATTGAAAAAACAGGGAATAAAAAACATCCTCGTCGTTGACCGCGAACCCGAAGCGGGCGGAATGCCGCGCTTTTGTCATCACACTGGTTTTGGGCGCGAGGATTTATGGCGCATATATAACGGCCCGCGTTACGCAAAATATTATCGTGACCTTGCCGAAAAACATGGCGTGGAGATTCAAACTTCAACGACGATTCTCGGATGGGAAGAGTCCACAAAAGAACGCGAAGATGCGCGAAGATTATCGTTCACTTCGCCGAACGGACTCGGCGCGATAGAAGCGCGGGCTGTTCTGCTTGCCACAGGCGTAAGAGAACGTCCGCGAGCGGCGCGGCTGATTCCCGGCGCGCGCCCGCAGGGAATTTATACGACTGGTTCGCTTCAACGATTCGTGTATCAGGAAGGTTTGCCCATTGGCAAACGCGCCGTCATCATCGGCGCGGAAGTAGTGAGTCTTTCGGCGTTGATGACTCTTGCTCATGCCCGCGTAAAATGCGCGATGATGACGACCGAAGAAGCGTATCATCAAATTGATTTTCCATACATCGCGTTCAAATGGGCTTACGCGGATATTCTCACGCGGACGCCAATCGTCACAAACACGCGAGTCACGAATATTTTTGGGCAGAAAAAACTGGAAGGAATCGAGTTGACAAGAAGACCTTTGAGGTCTTCTGAGACCTCAAAGGTCTGGACAGTCGAGTGTGACGCGCTTATTTTCACAGGCAATTGGATTCCCGAAAACGAGATTGCGCGGCTGGGCAGGCTCGAGATAAATCCCGTCACGCGCGGTCCAAAAATAGATTCTGAATTTCATTCTTCTGTCAGCGGAGTCTTTGTTGCGGGCAATCTTTTGCGCGGAGCAGAGACAGCCGACCGTTGCGCCATCGAAGGAAGGATGGCCGGCAGGACAATGGAAAAATATTTAAAAGCCATCAAGGGATAAATTGGATTACCGCGCGGTGGATTCCAGCCGCGATAAATGCCGTGGCGGGAATGGTTAATACCCAGGCGGTGATGATATCCCTGGCGATGCCCCAGCGTACCTTGTTTGCGCGCTCCGCTGCGCCAACTCCCATAATGGCAGTGTTGATGACCTGAGTCGCGCTGACCGGCCCGCCCACGATGGACGCGCCAATAATGACCAGCGCCGAAGTAACCTGCGTGGAAAAGCCATCCACCGGGCGGATCTTATAGAAGCCGCTGCCCGGCTTCCGAATCAACATCCACCCGCCTGTAGTCGTGCCGAGGGTAAGCGCTCCCGCGCAGGTTGCCATGACCCAAAAAGGGACAGCGAATGAATCGAGATGTCCGCTGGTGACGAGCGCAAGCGTGATAACGCCCATCGCTTTTTGGCCGTCGTTGCTGCCGTGACTCAACCCCAGCGCAAGGGCGGTGAGCAGTTGACTCTTCTTGAAAAAATTATTAATGCGCGGCGTGGCGTCCCGGCAAAAGGCGAGAACGATTTTCAGCAGGGTAAACCCAAAAACAAACCCGATGATCGGGGATGCAAATAGCGAGATCAGGATTTTCAATAATCCGGCAGCCTGCACAGCCTGCGCGCCGGCCCGCGCAGAAACCGCGCCGACGATCCCGCCGATTAACGCATGTGACGAACTGCTGGGAATCCCTAGTTTCCAGGTGAACAAATTCCAAAGCACGGCGCTTAACAGCGCAGCCAGAACCACCTGTAAACTGATTGCGTCCGCGTCAGCGATTCCCCGCCCGATTGTATTTGCAACTGCCGCCCCAAAGACGAACGGGCCTGAAAGTTCCGCGAGGATGGTCACGCCCAATGCCACGCGCGGCGGGTATGCGCGCGACGAAACCATGGTGGAGACGACATTTCGCGAATCGTGCATACCGTTCAGAAATCCAAACAACAGGGCCAGGCCGATGATGAGCAAAACAATAGGAGGCATTCGAAGCAATATCTTTCGCAGGCAGGGATCTTCGTGAAGGAAGTCCGCGAATTTTACACCATACCGATGCCGTAAATGAATTCATGTATAATCGCAAAATGTTTGAACGGGCCCGTTCGATTGGGATGATCGCCAGATGGAAGCCTGTCCACCTCGGGCAGGCTGTTGTGCTTCGCGCGCTGTGCAGTATGGGCGATCACACCCGCATCGGAATTGGCTCGTCCAACCGCTATAACGCGCGCAATCCCTTTACCCTTGCAGAAACTGAATCCATGTTGCGGCTGACGCTTGCCGGCCGGGATAATTTTTCCATCATCCCGGTTCCCGACTTGGATGATGGGCCGCGCTGGAGGTTGATGGTGCTGGGCTTGTTCGGGGAACTTGATCTCTTCGTGACGGATAATCCATACGTGGCAAATCTTCTGCGTAATGACTATCGGGTCATACGCCCCGTTGAATTGATTCCGTCCGAAGAGCAGGTCCGTGTGGACGGGAGCATGGTCCGGGCGTTGATGGCGCAAGGCGAGGGCTGGCAGGCCTGGGTCGAGGAAGGGTGTGCGAATTTCATCCAGCAAAATAAATTGGATGAAAGATTTCGCCGCGAATTCGGTTTGGAAACACTGGCAATGCAGATAATTATTCAATAGGAGGCAGATATGTATTCATGGGACGACAACACCAGTGACTGGAGAGGCTCGGCAAAATATGCCTACAGCCCGGCGGCCGCGGGCGTAAGGACTGAGGCGGCGGCAAGGGCGGCGGCTTCTGGCCCGCGTACCTACAAAGGCAAAAGCGCGCCCAACGAAAAAATCATTGACCCAAAAAAGACCGTCGCCAGCCAATCCAGGAATCCGCTGATTGTGGCGGTGGATGTAACCGGTTCGATGGCTTCGTGGCCGTTCGAGATCTTTGACCGCCTGCCGCTGCTGTTTAACACCCTGGCGCAATACCGCCCGGATGTGGAGATTTGCTTCGCAGCCATCGGCGATGCTGCTGTTGACCACTGGCCTTTACAGGTGACTTCCTTTGCCAGCGGTTACGACCTTGAGCAATTGCTTGGCTCGTTGTATGGCGAGGGCGGAGGAGGGGATGCCCCAGAGTCCTACGGTCTGTTCGCGCATTGGGTGAATACACATGTGGAAGTTCCGAACGCAGAAGAGACTCCTTTCCTGATAGTGTTTGGTGATATCAATATGCACGCCAAAATTCAACGCAGACAGATTCAGAATTACCTCGGAGACAGCCTGAGCAGCGACCTCGACGCAATCGTTGAATGGCAGAAGGTTTCTGAAAAGTGGAACACATGGTTCCTGCGCCGACCCGGCGGTGAACGCGGTGATTCCATTGACGGCCAATGGGGCAAGGCTATCGGCGCTCAGAAGATATTTCACATTGAAGATGAACAGCGCGCCGTGGATTACGCGATGGGATTAATCGCGCGCTCCTGGGGTTATTTCGATGATTTCCAAAATAATATGCGCGCCCGTCAGGATGAGACCAAGGTGGAGCAGGTCAGCAAACCGATTGAGATGATTTGTCCGCGCTGCGGCGCTCCAATTCCTGTCAACGCGGAGGGATTGTTCAAATGCGGCTTCTGCGGGACGACTTTGAAGTTGTAGGCTGCTGCCTGTGAATATCAGCGCCATCGTTACTGTCCCGCCGTATGCTTCATTTTTAGATGAGGTCGCCGCCCATCCATTGGTGAGCGGATTCCGCCTGAATACCGTCATGCCTGTGAGGGGTGGTCCGTGTGAGGCGCTGGAACGACTGAACAAATACGGCCAGCCGCTCTGGGTGGATTTGAAAGGACGTCAATTGCGGGTGGCGGGCGCGGCCATCCCGCCGTTTACCGAGGTTCAATTGAGTCACAAGATTCAAGTACAGACTCCGGTGGATGCTTATTTTTCTGACGGAAATGAGCGTGTGAAAATTGTGGCGGTGGATGGGGATCGAATTATTCTGGAGGATGGTCCGCGCCGACTGATTGGCCCGGGCGAGTCGGTGAATATCATTCATCCGTCGCTTGAAATCGAAGGGATGTTAACCAAGACAGATAAAGCCTATCTCTCTGCCATGAAAGAGACGGGTCTGACGAAAATCATGCTTTCGTATGTTGAATCTGCCTATGATGTTGGGGAAGTGAAAAATATACTGCCAGATGCCGAAGTCGTCTTAAAAATTGAAACACAACGCGGGTTGAGCTTTGCCAGAGAGCATGGCGCAAAACATGGACGTCTCATGGCTGCCCGCGGCGATTTGTTTGTGGAAGTCCTTCGCCCGCACAGAATCATTGATGCGGTTAAGACGATTGTCAGAGCCGACAAAGAAGCGATTGTGGCAAGCCGTATTTTCGACTCGCTGGCCTGGCAGGCTGTTCCTGTCAGTGCGGATATTGGAGATGTTGCTTTCCTGCTCGAGATCGGATACCGGACATTCATGCTTGGCGATCAGGTTTGCTTGAAACGCGATTCTGTGCTCGAGGCTCTAAATCTGCTGAAGGCATTGGCGGAGTCTGAAGTCTCTTGACCCATGAACAGGGACGGGAATCGTTGGAGTCCATCGGCTTATGATGAAACTTGCCCTGGCCCAGATTAATACAACTGTCGGCGATCTAGCGGGGAACGTTGCCCGTATTTTAGATGCGGCGAGCTCTGTTGCTAACCAAAAACCCGACTTGATAATTTTCCCTGAAATGACCATTTCAGGATATCCACCGCGTGATATTTTGTACGACGCCTCTTTTATAGAAGCAGTGCAGGCAGCAACAAAAGATTTGGTGAACCGCTCAAAAGGCTTGCCGCCCATGCTGGTCGGGTCGTTTGAGCCTTCGGGTGAAAATCTGCTTGAGCACCCGGCCTTGCATAATATTGCATACCTGATTCATAGCGGGGAAAAGCGTATTGCACAGGTCAAACAATTATTGCCGGTATATGATGTTTTCCTTGAGCCGCGCTGGTTTATTCCGGGCAAAAAGACGCTGCCGCCAATTGAAATCGCCGGTCACAAAGTGGGTATTCTCATCTGCGAAGATATGTGGGACGAACAATATCCCGTCCACCCGGGCGCAGACTTAAGACGCATCGGCGCGGAGGTGTTAATCTGCATGTCTGCAGCGCCATATGAAAAGGGGAGCATGGAAAACAGACTGTATCACGCGCGCCGTCAAAGTTTACCGATTGCATTTGTCGATTTGGTCGGCGGGAACGATGAGTTGATATTCGACGGATGCTCTTTCGTGCTTGATGGGGCAGGGGAGATGCTGCATTCTTCTCCAAGGTTTAGAGAAGATGTGTCTGTTGTGGATTTTCCCGGTGTAGAGAGAATGCCCTCCAATTTACAGTGCCATGAGGAGGAGGTCTTTGATGCACTTGTCCTGGGCCTGCATGATTTCTTTTTCAAGAACAGGCAGAAGCGCATCGTGGTCGGACTTTCGGGCGGGGTTGATTCGTCACTTGCGGCAGTGATAGCAGCAAAGGCAGTCGGCGCCGGGAACGTGCTGGGCGTAGCGATCCCGTCACGTTATACAGACCGGCGCTCAATAGAGTCCGCGCGGGAATTGGCGGAAAACCTGGGGATCGAGTTCGAAGTGGTCGAGCTGGAGAAAATACACTCGATTGCCGAGCAGGTCATCGGTCCGGATAGAAGCGCGGGAATAGGCGGGGAAAACATTCAGGCACGACTGCGGATGATCATCCTGATGAGTTATGTCAATCAGGTCAATGGGATGCTGCTGAATACGAGTAATAAAACCGAATTAACGCTGGGATATTCCACCTTGTACGGCGACATGGCCGGAGCGATCAGCCCTCTTGGTGATTTGACCAAGCCCGAGGTGTATGCGCTGGCGCGCTGGGTCAATGAAGTTGAAAATAGCATCCCATCGTTTGTGATGGAAAGAAAACCAAGCGCAGAGTTAAAGCCAAATCAGGCTGACCCGTTTGATTATGAAAAGTTGTCGCCTGAACTCGAACAGCTTGTTTGTAGCTCACGAAGCAATGCAGCCATGCGTGCCTCAGAGCATAAACGCTGGCAAATGGGAGTAGTGTTGAAAGTCAGCGCGAAATCATTTGGCAGCGGCAGGCTGGTGCCGATCACAAGGAAGTAAATTTATATCCACTTCAGGATGCCGGCAAAGAGGATCAGGCACAAAGCGTTAAACACCCACAGCCCGCCGACTGTTTGCAGTTTTTTCTTGTACTCTTTCATGTCGTAGACCCAGAAGGCAAAAATAAAAAACCATAAATAGCCAAACAGGAAGATCAATATCGGCATGCCGCGATTCCACCACGGCCAGTCCCAGGTGAGGGCATTGGCTGAGTTGAGGAAGTATTCGATGAATACTGAGAAGGCCGAGCCGCCGATCGCAACTGCCCAGCGGTTTGGAATGCCGAGATATTTGAAGTTCTTGTCAGGGTGCAGCATCTTTGTCCAGACGATGCCGGCCACGGCGAACATGAACATGGTTTCGATATTGAGTCCCACCAAAATCAAGTAGGCGCTTGGGCCCGGTTCGCCCCAAATGGGAGCATAACCCGTAAAGCGCAAAACCAGCCCGTTGACGATCTCGTTGAACCAGTCGGCGCCCCAAAATGCCAACCCAGCCAGAACCAAATTCCAGTTGCGTTTTTCCGCCTCGACTGTGTAGACATAAAAAACGAATGCCAGCAGGGGAATCACGTACCACTGGAAATTACTTCCCTCTCGCAAGTGTGAAAGTGCCTGAATTGAGAACTCGCTCATGGTGCCCTCCGGTGATGAATGTTCCACAAGTATAGGATGTTTTCATATAATGGGGTAGGGGAGAAGAATGCAAGGATGGAAAGATAAAGGACAAAAGCCGAATCAAACCAACTATCCATTTGGAATGAAGCGGTTACAGCCCACGGCCTATCGTCCGCCGCCACACAGCGCAGTGGGGGATTGCTTTGTGCTAAGGGCATGGGTTTGAAAACGGAATCTTATTTTGCTTTCGATAAGTATTATTATCGAAAGCATTGACAGATCCGCAAAACTTCGTATAATGACCTCATGCCGCAACAGTCTCAGCCTTCAATGACGATCTCAGATGTATTCTCAAAATACATTGATGTTGTAAAACTTTCGCGCAGTGAACACACCGCGCGCGCCTACAAAAATGCGCTCAAGGTTTTTGGCGATGTCCTTGTTGAAAAATGGCTTGACCCCGGCGCCACCCCCATTGAAAAACTTACAGAAGATGTTGTATCCCCTTTTGTGATGTATCTAAAGACCTTTGCCCCGGCCACCGAGTTTTTATATTTGCAGGCCGTGAAAGGACTTTACGAATACGCGGACGCGGAACGGTACGCTGAAATCAACTTGTCCCGCGTGCGGACTTTAATCCGTCAGCGGGCGCGCAGGCCCGGCATTCGTCTGCCGCAATTTCCCGCCGAGGATATTGAGCAGATTCTCTCAACACTTAGTGAGCCGCCTGCCAGTGGGCAATCTATTCAGGGTGAAGTTCCTCTCAACGAACGGTTACGCGAAATGAGAGATCGCGCCTTCTTGCTTGTCCTGGCCGATACCGGCTTGCGCGTCCACGAAGCCTGCAAACTTCGCCGCGGCGATATTGACTGGAACGAAGGCCGCGCTGTAATCATCGGCAAGGGCGATAAACAGGCCGTTGTGCGATTTTCCACCCGCTCCATGCGAGCGGTCAAGGATTACCTTTCGCTTCGCGCTCAACTGGACGGCGGTTCGGGAAAACAACTTGCAGCCCTGCCCCTTTTTGCCCGCCACGACAAAGGCGCCGGCAAAAAGATCAAACCCATCACCCCGACAACCGGGCGCAATATTGTTGCAGAACGCGTGGGAGCGACATTGGGCAAAGACGCAGTTGGCAGGATCACGCCCCACTCTTTCCGCCATTATTTTGTCACCACCGTACTGCGCGGCTCAGGAAATTTGAAACTGGCGCAGGAACTCGCGCGCCATAGCAACATACAGGTTACGCAACGGTACGCGCACCTGTCTGATGATGAACTGGACAAAGGATATTATGAGATCTTCGAGGAAAAAAATAAAAAGGAATAGCCCCTACTTGATAAAGAACACAAATTGTTTGGCCTTGTTTTTCAAGGCCTGCTCCTCGGCCAATTTTTCAAGCTCAGCAGACAGCGCTTCCAATAAAGCCTCTTCCTCGCCGGATTGATCGCCGTAAAAAGGACAGCCTGGTTCACACTCGTCGCATTGCTTGCCGTCTGGGGCTTGTTTCTTCAGGCAGTCCTTTACTGAACTGTGCCGCATAAAATTCTCCTTGATAAAACTCCTTAATAAGCAGTCGTCTTCAAAAGGAAAAAGTTACGCCTTATTGACTCACCTTACGCGGTAGCACGAGATTTATCTCGTGGTTTCAGGCGACATGAATGTCGCGCTACGAGTAAACTGCGTAAGGTGAGTTATTGAATTAATCATCCGGCGATATTCTCGCTTCGTTCCTGAACGCAGGCCTGATACGCCTTCGAGAGTAGATTCGTCCATTTGCCCGGCCTCCCCTGCCCCACTGGCTTCCCGTCAATGGCAATGATCGGAACCACGCCGCGCGAACTGGAGGTAAGGAAAGCCTCGTGGAATTTTTCATCCACTCGCGGCGAACGATAAATGAGGGACATCCCCTCCCCTCTTGCTATTCGTAGAATAACGCGCCTCGTCACGCCGGGTAAAATGCCGCGCCCGGCTGTCAAAAGCGAACTGCCCTTGACCGCATAAAAATTGGAAGTCATCCCCTCGAGTATCCTGCCCTCTTTTGTGAGCAGTACTTCAAAAATTTTCCCGCCGACTTTTTCCCTTTGAGCAATGCTGGCGGAGATGAAACCTGTATCTTTCACATTCGGCGCTATCCGTGACATTTCTGCGGTGACGACACTTACTCCATCTTCGTAGACAAGCCTTGGGAGCGGCGTGAACGCTTGAACAACCGCGTAGATCATGCCGTTGTTTTTTGTCAATATTAAACGGATGCGCGACTCAAGCGGGAGATTCAACTTGCATAATTCAGCAATTCTTGCGCGCAGAACATCCTCTCTCACTGATGGCGAAATCCCCTGTTCTGTCGAAGGGGCGTACAGCCTTTGCAAATGCGCACGGAACCCCAGCACCTTTGTGCCCGAAGCCAGCGTGCTGAAGGTCGTGTAAAAGCCCGAAGGCAGTTCCCGCGCCACTTCATCGGGACTGACAGCCCGTGTTTGGAACGGGTGACTACCTGACCCTGTTATCTTAAACGTGAGAATACCCATACAATTTCCTTTTCTATACCTCAAACTGAACCTATTTTCCAATTGAACCGCTGTTTCGTCAACCAATAAGATGTGGTTGGTAAATCTCTCGACAATATGCGGGCGTTCTTCATGAGCCTTGACACTTCCCAGCCTCACGGGGTAAACTCACGCCCGTACCCAAAAAGTACACATCCCACAGAAAGGAGCGCACTCTTGATGTCCGTCACAGTCTTCACAACACCCAACGCAGCTGGCTTATTGCCTTCTCGGAGTGCGCCTATTGACCGCTAGCAGGTCTTTTTCTGTCCCCTGATTGTTTTGGGCTGTGGCGCACACTCGCCGCAGCCTTTTTGTTTAATTTTCGAGGAAATTCCATGACCACACTCATCCCCGCCCACGAGCCTGCGCTCACCTTTGACTTCCGCCCCACCCTCAATTCCAACCGCCTCAAAGGGTTGTGGCAAATGATGTCCGATTACCGCCTTTCATACATTGCCGCCACCATCGCACTGGCGGTCTCTGCCCTTTCAAAGACCTTTACCTACCTGCTCCTGCGTTATTTCGCAGATGATGTGCTCGTACAGAGAAAATTTATCGGCGACACGCTGACATCATCGCTGGTTTGGATCGGTGTGGGATTTGTGGGTCTCGCCGCCTTTGAGGGCAGTTTCTCGTTTCTTTCCGGACGCCTGGCTGCGTATACTGCCGAGGGCATTACCCGCCGTTTGAGAGACTTCCTTTTCGACCATATTCAGCGTTTGAGTTTCTCGTATCATGCCACCACCCCGACCGGCGACCTGATCGAGCGCGTCACCTCGGACGTGGATGCGCTGCGCCGCTTCTTCAGCGAGCAGGCCATCGGCATGGGACGCATCCTCCTGCTTTTCGTGATTAACTTTGCAGCCATCCTGAATTTAAACCCGGAACTTGCGCTCGTCTCGGTGGTGGTGATTCCGGTCATCCTGGTTGTTTCACTCTGGTTCTTTAAAAAAGTGACCAGGGCGTACGAGGAATACCAGGCGCAGGAAGCCGTGCTTTCAACCACACTTCAAGAGAACCTGACCGGCGTGCGCGTGGTGAAGGCTTTTGCGCGGCAGGATTATGAAAAGAATAAATTCGAGAAGGATAACTGGGGCAAATATCTGAAGGGGAAAATCCTGCTCTTCATGCACTCCATGTTCTGGCCGCTCTCGGATATTGTTTTGGGATTCCAGATGCTGTTCGGGTTTGTCTACGGCGCGCGCATGGCCATCCGCGATGAGATAACGCTCGGCACATATGTGGCGTATGTGGGGCTTGTTGTCTGGCTCATTTGGCCGATCCGCAACCTGGGACGAATCATCGTCCAGACCTCGACAGGCATGGTTTCGTACGCGCGCCTGATGGAAGTGGTCAAGCAGCAGCGTGAGTTACTGCTCGATGGCCGGCACCAGCCCGCAGTTCCGGCAGGAGGCGATCTTGTCTTCGAGAACGTCTCCTTTATGTACTCCGACGGTAAATCGGACGTTCTGAAGAATGTTTCTTTTCACGTTGAGCCTGGACAGGCAGTTGCCCTGCTGGGGTCCACCGGCTCGGGTAAGACATCGCTGGTGAATCTTCTACCGCGTTTTCATGAGTACACCGGCGGAAGGGTGCTGCTCGATGGCGTGGAGTTGAAGGATTATGCGCGCGCGTACCTGCGAAAGCAGATCGGCATTGTTGAACAGGAGCCGTTTTTGTTCAGCCGTTCGATTCGTGAAAATATCATGTATGGAGTTGGGCGCGACGTGCCGATGGAAGAGGTGGAGCGCGCCGCGAAGGCCGCCGCCGTGCACGATGTCATTTTAAGTTTCCCTGACGGCTACGACACGCTGGTCGGTGAAAAAGGTGTGACTCTCTCCGGCGGACAAAAACAACGCGTGGCGATTGCGCGCACCCTGCTGAAGAACCCGCGCATTTTGATCCTGGATGATTCAACTTCATCGGTGGATACCGAAACTGAAGCGGAGATCCGCGAAGCGTTGAACGGCCTGATGCAGAGCCGCACAACCTTCATCATTGCACACCGCATTCAGTCGGTGATGGCTGCGGATTTGATCCTCGTGCTGGACAAGGGCGAGGTGATTCAGATGGGCACGCATGATGAACTGCTCAAGGACAACGACGGTATGTATCGCAGGATCTATGATATTCAGACGAAGATTGATACAGAGCTTGAAATGGAAATTATGAAATCAGAAGTATGAATTCTGAATTGAGGAGAAAACCATGAGAGAGAACCAAAATAATCTGCGGGAACGAACGACAAGTTTTGCTTTGCGAATTGTCCGCTTGTATTCGACTTTGCCAAAGTCCACCGCCGCGCAGACGTTAGGAAAGCAGGTCTTGCGTTCTGGGACTTCCGTTGGAGCGCAATTTCGTGAAAGCCAACGCGCCAAGATTTCGTAATTCTTCCTCCTTTACCATTTGCTTTGGAGAATTAGACCATGACAGAAGACCTCCTCGAACTCGAAGAAGAAGAATTTACATCACAACTAACCACGCCGGTGCTGAAGCGCATTGGCGGGCTATTGAAACCGCACTGGAAATGGGTGCTGGGATTTTTGCTGACCATTGCCTTTGTCTCCTCTTCCGACGCCTACTTCACCTATGTGAACAAACAGTTCATAGATGAGGGCATCCGCTTGAAAGACAGCGCGCGCCTGACACAGCTTGCGATCATTTACGGCGGGCTGATCGTGGCGCAGGCCGCGGCGGTGTTCACTTTCATTTATCTGGCCGGCGTGCTGGGCGAGCGCATTCAATATGACCTGCGCAAGATGCTCTTCAACCACCTGCAGGACCTCTCGCTTTCGTACTATTCACAAAACGCGGTCGGACGCTTGATCGCGCGCGTCACGTCTGATACGGGGCGAGTCTCTGACCTGCTGACCTGGGGTGTGGTGGACAGTACCTGGGCAGTGATGAACATCACCTCATCCACGGTCTTCATGCTGATCATTAACTGGAAGCTGGCGTTGATCGTGCTGACCATCATCCCTGTGATGATGATTATCGCTGTGGAATTCCGCAAACGGATTTTGGAACAGTTCCGCATTTCGCGCCGCGCCAACAGCAAGATCACCGGCGCGTACAACGAGAGTTTTCAAGGTACGCGCGTCACAAAGGCGCTTGGCCGCGAGGACGAGAACACGCGTGAATTTCAGGGGCTGACCTCCACCATGTACCGCGCCTCCTACCGCGCGGCCTGGCTTTCCGCGCTCTTCCTCCCCACCGTGCAAATGATCGCCGCTCTCGCGCTGGGATTCATCGTCGGTTATGGAGGACGTCAGATCGAGATTGGACTAATGACCATCGGCGGCATTCAGGCCTTCGTGTCATACCTGACCTTTATGATGTGGCCGATTCAAGACCTGGCGCGTGTCTATTCTGAAATGCAGCACAGCATTGCCTCAGCGGAACGAATCTTCAAATTGGTGGATACCCCGCCCGAGGTCCATGACAGACCTGATGCTGTCGAGGCGCAGACCCTGCTCGGTGAGATTCAATTCGACGGCGTGGATTTTTTCTACGAGGACAGGAAATCCGTCCTGAAGGATTTCACGCTGAGAGTGAAGCCCGGCGAGATGATCGCCCTGGTCGGGCCGACGGGCGGCGGCAAAAGCACAATCGTGAACCTGCTCTGCCGCTTTTACGAGCCGACCAAAGGCGTGATCCGCATCAACGGCCGCGACTACATGGACTACAAACTGGAGTCGATCCACAACAAGATCGGCATTGTGCTGCAAACCCCACACCTGTTCTCAGGGACGGCGCGCGAGAACATCCGCTATGGGAATTTGTCGGCGGACGACGCGCAGGTGGAGGAAGCCGCCAGGACCGCCGGCGCGCATGATTTCATTGTGACTCTCGAAAAGGGATACGAGCAAAATGTGGGTGAAAGCGGAAATTTGTTATCGGTCGGGCAGAAACAGTTGATCTCGCTGGCGCGCGCCGTGCTGGCCCGCCCCGAACTGTTCATCATGGACGAGGCGACTTCATCGGTGGATACTTTGACCGAGGCGCTCATTCAACGCGGCATGGAGGCGCTGATGAAGGGCCGCACTTCGTTTGTGATCGCGCATCGCCTGAGCACCATCCGCCGCGCCGATAGAATTCTTGTGATCGAGAACGGTCACATCGCCGAGCAAGGCAGTCACGCCGAGTTGTTGAAACTACGCGGACATTACTATAGGCTGTACACCCAGCAATTCCGTCACCAGTTGGAAGTGGCATATGGTGTGGCGGATGAGGAAGTTGAGCAGGAAGAGGTAAGCGAGTCAGTGGCGGCGGATTAGTTCGTCCCCCCCCGCCCTCGCCTTCAGCGGGGCACCTCCCCCAAATCCGCTGGATTTGGGGGAGGCAGGATGGGGGCAGATGGGTTTATGTATTTTGGTTATCTTAAAGGTAGAATATGGAAAACGAAAAAAGGAAGCCCAATGCCAAGGAAAAAGTATTCAATCAACTGGGAAAATGACGAAGCCGGGTCTTTTGAAGTGAACGGCGTGGTCTATAACTCGCTTGAGGATGTCCCCGACGAAAAAGACCGCGGGAAACTCGCGGCCATGCTGCAAGCCGCCGAGGATGACGCGGATTTCGAGGATGTGAAGTTCGATGAAAAAGAGTTTGAGGAACTTCACAAAATGGCGGAAAGCAAGACCATGGAAAAAACCGTGCTGGGAATTTTCACGGTATTTTCCGCGCTAATGCTTATTTTTACCGCGTTTAGCATCTCCAATAATATTCAGAAACTCGGCAGGGAGGAAAGCGCGCCCGGGCGCGTGGTGGATGTTCAGGTGCGGCAGGAAGTGGTCAACGAGCAGGAGCG
>Ga0233425_10005059_pt1 | contig 21341 bp, 24 predicted proteins | sample Watercolumn_Towu_2_FD_181712 | JGI IMG/M metagenome (GOLD analysis project Ga0233425, IMG submission 181712) | Freshwater microbial communities from Lake Towuti, South Sulawesi, Indonesia - Watercolumn_Towuti2014_140_MG | ecosystem: Environmental > Aquatic > Freshwater > Lake | place...
TGGACAATCGCCATCGTCTCCTGATCGAGTGGGGCTTCACCGCCGAGTTGCTGCAGGAGACGATGGCGATTGTCCACGATCGGGCGAAAACGCGCCTGCAGGACAAGCTCACGCACGGCGCGGTGAAGCTGTGAGTTCTGATTCGCACCGAACGCTCAACGTGCAACGCTGAACGTTGAGGCGAAATCCATCAGCGGTTGGCTTCCGCCGGTCGGATTCCGGGCTTCGGCACCCTTCGTGAGCAGGCGAGGGAGGTGCGTGGCATCAGAAATCCCCGCTCACGCCGCCAGTGAATACGCCTCGTTCAGCGACGGCGTCTTGAGTTTGATCGCGCCAGTGCCGATGTCGAGGTGCACGGTGCGGTTGACGGTGCCACCCACGTCGGTGCGCGCGACGGCGTAGCCGTTTTGGGCGAGCCAGGTGGCAGTGGCCTTGAGGTTGCGCTCGCCGATCTTGAAACTGTCGGAGTTGCCGCCGAGCACGTTGGCGCCGCCGGCCACGAAGAGGCGCACGCGCTTGCGCTCGGCTCTCAGGCCGAGAAGGGCGCGAAAGAGAAGCGGCAGGCCCGTGTCGGCGAACATCGCGGGTTGCGACGCGGCTTTTTCGGGCGAGAGCGCGGAGTCGGGCAGCATGAGGTGCAGCAACCCGCCCACCCGCGCCACCGGATCGTAGGCCACGACGCCGACGCACGAGCCAAGCGCGTAGGTGCTGAGCGTGATCCCGGTGTTGTTCGACACGCTGAGGTCGCCGACGCCGACGACCACGCGTTGGGCAAAGAGCGCGGCGATGATGGGTGAGCCAGCCATGCGCTAGTCGGCCGCGGCGCAATCGGCGGGGCGGCGCTGGAGGTGGAGTGGAAAAGTCATGCGACGGGCGGCGGCGTTGGCGTCTTCGCCCGGCGTGTGATTCGGTCGCGTCCCGCGGAAGTTGAGGGCATTCGGTCGCCGCTGGGCGAAAAGTGCCGGCCCCGCGGCCGCGCGTGCCGCCGGGACGTTCACGAATACACCAGCAACCGCTGGCTGATCGGGGTGACCTGGTTGTGGCTGCGGATCTTCGAGATGGTGCCGGGGCTGAGCGACTGGCCTTCGCCGATCAGCAGCAGACCGTGCGGGCTGTAGATGCCGTTGGCGAGAACCATGCCGGGCTCCAGCTCGTGCAGCATGATCTCGCGCACCTGCTTCGGCAGTTGCACCAGGTTGCTGATCTTCAGGAAGAGGCGCACGGCCTCCGGATCGTAGGCGCTGCCGGATTTGGCGAGGAGCGCGTCGATGGCCGCGCTTTTCGCGAGGCCCGACTCGAGGAAGCCCACGGCGACCGCGAGGCAGCGCGCGGGCCACGGGATGGCGTCGCCGGCGAGGCCGTCGGGGAAGCCGCGGCCATCGTAACGCTCGTGGTGGGCGCGGACGACCTCGCCGACGTCGGCGCGGCTGTCGACGAGCGCGGCGAGGGTCTGCGAGTAGATCGGATGGTGATGGAGCATCGCGGTCTCGCGCTCGGTGAGCTGCTCGGTCTTCGAGCGGAACGCCCGGAGCATCTCGCGCGGCACGCCGATGAGACCGAGGTCGCAGAGCCACGCCGCTGAGCGGAGCGCGTGGCGCTCGGCGTCGGTGAACTTGTCGGTCACCGCCATCTGCGTAGCGAACTCCACGAGCGCCTTGGCCTGGCCGCCGAGGATCGGGTCGTAGGTGGTGAGGATGCGGCGGCAGAGCTCGATGGAGTTTTCGTAGCTGGCGGCGAGATCGCGGTTCGCGACGTCGAGGCGCTGGCGTTGCGACTCGAGGTCGCGGACCTTGGCCTCGAGCGCGGCGTTGGCGTCGCGGAGCTGGAGATTGAGCTGCTGGGTCTCGGCCTGGAGCGCCTCGTTGTGCGTAACGAGCTCGTGCCGCTGCACGGCGTTGCGCACGGTGGCGACGAGTTCCTCGCGCAGCCACGGCTTCGCGACAAAGCGGAAGATTTCACCCTTGTTGATCGCGTCGATGATGGTGGGGAGGGCGAGCACGGCGGTGATGAGGATGCGCGAGGCCTGGGGCAGGCGGCGGCGGCTCTCGATGAGGAAGTCGAGGCCGAGCATCTCGGGCATCCGCTGATCGGAAATGATCACGGCGAACTCGCGCTCTTCGAGCAGCGCGAGCGCCTTGAGCGGGCTCGCACAGGCGACGACCGGGAAACCCTCGCGTTCGAGGGTGAACTTGAGGGCGTTGAGCACGACGGGCTCGTCGTCGACAATGAGAATCGTCGGCGTCGCGGGGACGGTGGGCGGCGGGGAAAGATCGAAGACGCTCATGCGGAGAGGGCCGCGAGGGGCGCTGCGGCCGTCGGGGATTCGTGATGACGGAGGATGAAATCGGCGGCGCGATCGAGGGCGACCTGGTGCCGGGCCGCACCGTTCTCCCACGCGGCGCGGGGCATGCCATAGACGACGCTGGTGGCCTCGTCCTGCGCGAACGTCGCGGCCCCGAGCTGGCGCAGGCGCAGCAGGCCGTCGGCGCCGTCGCGACCCATGCCGGTGAGCACGCCGGCGAGGGCGTGGGGCGCGGCGCCGCAGTCGGCGGCGGACTTGAACAAGAGATCGACCGCGGGGCGCTGGTGCCAGACCGGCGGGCCGCTCACGACGCGCACGCGGTGGTGGTCGCCGTGCCACTGGAGGAGCAGGTGGAAATTGCCGGGCGCGATGAGCGCGAGGCCGGGAGTGAGGCGGTCGCCATCGGCGGCCTCGCGCACCGCGAACGCACAGAGCTGGTTCAGGCGATCGGCAAGGTTCTTCGAGAACACCGGCGGGATGTGCTGCACGATCGCGATGGGCGGCAGGCCGTCGGGCAGGTGCGTGAGCACTTCGCGCAGCGCCTCGGTGCCGCCGGTCGAGGCGCCGAGGAGAATCACACTGCGCGGGTGCGCGCGGCGCGCGCGCAGCACCGCGGCCGGAAGACGGGAGGCCGGGGGCGGGCAGGCGGCGGAAACGGGGGCGCGTTCCTCTCGCCGGTTCCCGGCCGCTTGCCTCCGGATCTTCGCGCCGGCGACTGCCTTGAGACGCGCGATCAGCTGCGGGCCGAGGTCGCCGAACGAGTAGGGGCCGCCCGGCTTCGCGAGCACGTCGAGCGCGCCGAGCCGCAGCGCTTCGAGCGCGTAGTCGGAGCCGCGCTGCGTGAGCGAACTCATGATGATCACGGGCAGCGGCCGCTGCTCCATGAGGAGCTTCAGAAACGTGAGCCCGTCCATGCGCGGCATCTCGAGATCGAGCGTGAGCACGTCGGGCGAGAGCTGCTGGATCTTGTCGCGCGCGGCGTAAGGGTCGACGGCGGTGCCGACGACTTCGAGCTCGGGATCGGCGGCGAGCGTTTCGGTCACGAGTTTGCGGACGACGGCGGAGTCGTCGACGACCAACACGCGGATGGGACGAGCGGCCATGGCGGGTTACGAGGCGGACGGTTTCTGGTAGGTGGCCGGGCGCACCATGCGCAGGCCGTGGCGGATGTGCGTGAGGCTCTCGGAGTGCCCGACGAGCAGGTAGCCGCCGGGCACGAGGCGGCGGGCGAGCCGCCCGATCAGTTCCTCCTGCGTCGAGCGGTCGAAGTAGATCATCACGTTGCGGCAGAAGATCACGTGAAACGGCTCGCGAAACGGTGGCTCGCCTTCGAGCAGGTTGAGATGGTGAAACGCCACGCGCTCGCGCAGCGCGGGCTTCACGCGGTAGAATCCCTCCTGCGGGCCGAAGCCGCGCTGGAAGTGCGCCTTGCTCACGGCCGGCGCCAGCCGCCCGACGGACTCGCCCGGATAAATCGCCGCGAGGGCGCGCGCGAGGACACGGCGCGAGATGTCGCTCGCCTCGATGTGCCACGGCCACGCGGGCAGGGCGCCCGCGAGTGTCATCGCGATGGAGTAGGGCTCCTCGCCCGACGAGCAGGCGGCGCTCCAGACGTAGAAACGCGCCCGGCGTTCCGCGCGGGCGCGCGCCGCCATCTCGGGCACGATGGTGTCGCGCAGAAAGTCGAAGTGGGCATGCTCCCGGAAGAAGAACGTGTGGTTGGTCGAAATGGCGTCGATGAGATTGCCGAGCTCTTCGTCGGCGGCGGGGGACCGGAGCAGCGCGCAGTAGGCGCCGAGGCTCGGGGTGTTGGTCGCCCGCAGGCGCTTGCCCAGCCGCGCGGAGACGAGCTCGCGCTTGTCGGGCCCGAGGTTGATGCGGCTGCGTTCGTAAACGAGGCTGCGAATGAACTCGAACTCGCTATCCCTCATGAGTGTTTCAAGTGGCTTCAATCGGCCCGCCTCCGCGGAAATGAAGCGGCCGGGTGGCGGAAAGCACCCAGGTGGAATCGTGCGCCTCCCGACCGCGGCCACCGGCCGGCGCGGGCCCGCGGAAGCGACGCGGCAAAAAATTCCGGGCGCGATCGCGGCCGGGGCGGCGGGATTCCGCGCGCGTGGTCGGCGAAATTCTATTTCGCTGCGAACGATGCGCTTGCACGCCGCGGAAGAACCGTGGCACCGGCTCTGCTGAATCGCGCCCGCGTGATCGACCCGATTTTCCAAACCGACAATTACCAGCTTGCGCGCAAGCTGCTCGACGCCGCAGCGCTCCGCCACGAGGCCATCGCGACCAACATTGCGAATGCCGAGACGCCCGGCTTTCGCCGCCTCGAGGTCGCGCCGGATTTCGCCGTGCAGCTCAAGGCTCGCGTGACCGCGGGTGATTTCGTGCACACCGCCGGCGCGCTCCACCCCGTGCTCGCCGAGGATCCGACCGCCCGCAGCATCCGCCCCGACGGCAACACCGTCGAACTCGAGCGCGAGCTGCTCGCGATGAACCGCAATGCGGTCGAGTACGACTACCTCACCGAGATTGTCTCGAACAACCTGAAGCAGCTCAAGCTGGCGATCACCGGCCGCACCCTCACCTGATCACCGCCACCCGCGCTCAGTGCTGTTTTCATTCCCCGTGAACCTCATCGCCGGCATCGACATCACCGCGGGCGCGCTCAGCGCCAACAAGACCCGCCTCGACATCGTCGCCCAGAACATCGCCAACGCCCAGACCACGCGCACCATCGGCGGCGGGCCCTACCAGCGGCAGGTGGTGTCGTTCGAGACGGAACTGATCCGGCGCGTCGCCGGCGGCGGCTCCTCGCTGCAGGGCGTGAAGATTGGCGCGATCGCGAATGACCGCACGCCTGGCCAGCAGGTTTACAATCCGCAGCACCCCGACGCGACCGCCGACGGCCTCGTGACCATGCCCAACGTGAATCTCTCCTATGAAATGGTCGACCTCATCACCGCCTCGCGCGCCTACGAGGCCAACCTCGCCGTCGTGAAAAGCGCCCGCCAGATGGCGATGAAGGCGCTCGAAATCGGAAGGTAATCCCCGCCCCGCACCCCCATGACACCGATCGGCCCCGTCCCTCCGCTCCACGCCGGCACGCTCCAGCGCATCGACGCCCCGCTGCCGAAGATCGCGCTGCCGACCGCGCCGGGCACCGCCGCGCCCACGCCGGGCTTCGGTGCGATGCTCGACGGCCTTGTCGCCACGGTCGACGCGAAACAACAGGCCGCCGGCGCCCTCACGCGCCAGGTGCTCCTCGGCGACACCGATCAGCTTCACCAGAGCGTAATCGCGATGCAGGAGGCCGGCGTGGCGTTCTCGATGATGGTCGAGGTGCGCAACAAGCTGGTCGAGTCCTACCAGGAGCTCATGCGCATGCAGGTCTGAGCCACGCACTCGGACTCCTTCCTCTTCCTCCTTTTCTGTCCCTCCGCCCGGCCCCGCGCTCCGCCCCGTGAAGAACTTCACCCTTTCCCTCCTCGAACTCTGGAAGCAGCTTGGCCTCAACCAGCGCGTTTCGCTCGTCGTCGCCGCGCTGGCCGTCACCGGCGGCCTGATCGGCATCGTGCTCTGGTCGCAGCGACCCGATCTGCAGCTCCTTTACGCGCGGCTGGGCGAGAAGGATACCGCGGCCATCGTCAGCCATCTCCAGACGCTCAACATCCCGCACCAGGTCACCGCCGGCGGAACCGCGGTCATGGTGCCGTCGAACCAGGTCTACAAGCTCCGCATGGAGCTCGCGTCGAAGGGCGTGCCGAGCGGCGACGGCGTGGGCTTCGAGATTTTCGACAAGAGCCAGTTCGGCCTCAGCGATTTCATGCAGCGCACGAACTACCTGCGCGCCGTGCAGGGCGAGCTCGCACGCACCATCACGCAGTTGCACGGCGTGCGCGCCGCGCGCGTGATGATCGTCCAGCCCGAGAGCCGCCTGCTGCTCACCGATCAAGGGGTGAAGGCCACCGCGTCCGTCTTCGTCGATGCCGGCGGCGGCCGCCTCGACATCGATCAGGTCAACGCCATCCGCCACCTCGTCGCCAACGCCGTGCAGGGCCTGCTGCCCGATCAGGTGGCCGTCGTGGACAATCGCGGGCGCACGCTGTCCGAGGAGCTGAAACAGGATCCCACGCTCGGCTCCGCCTCGTCGCAGATGCGCTACAAACAGCAGGTCGAGGACTATCTCGCGAAGAAGGTCGAGACGATGCTCGCCACCGTGGTCGGCGCCGGCAACGCCGTCGTGCGCGTCTCCGCCGAAATCGACACCGAGGCCACCACGCTCACCTCCGAGAAATTCGATCCCGAGAGCCAGGTCGTGCGCACGCAGACGCAGACGGACGACACCACCAATTCGCAGGAGGCGCGTGCGGCCGGCGGCGCGGCCGGCGTGAGCGCCAACGTGCCGGAAAAAAGCCAGGGCACCGCGCCCGAAGCGCGCCCCGTCAGCGTCTCCGAACAGAATCGCAAGAACAAGACGATCACCTACGAAATCAACAAGGTCACGACGAACACGACACGCAATCCCGGCACGGTGAAGAGTGTGACCGCCGCCGTGTTCCTCGCGCCGCGCCTCGTGACGCCCGCCCCGGATCCCGCGGCCCCGAAGGGTGCGCCCGCGCCGGCGCCGCAGCCGCAGAGGCGCTCCCCGCAGGAGCTCGACGCCATCCGGCAGCTCGTGGTCAACGCTCTCGGCCTCAAGGCCGCGGCCGGCCAGCCGCCCGAGGCGTTCGTCTCGTTGCAGGAGATGCCGTTCCAGACCGCCGAACCGCCGCCCGCGGTGCTCGCCGCCGCCGAGGGCGAGACGCGCCTGCAAAGCTGGTTCGAGCTCGCCAACCGCTGGGCCGCGGTCGCCGGCGCTGCGATCGTGCTCCTCGTGTTCTGGCGCCTGCTCGCGCGGCAAAAGCCGGAGCCCGTGCCGGTTGAGGTGCTGGCGCTGCCGCAGGACGCCCAGACGCGCGCGCTCAATTCCCCCAACTCGATCACGCCCGAGCTGCTCAACGAACTCATCCGCCAGAAGCCCGCCAACGTCGGCGTCGCCCTCCGCGATTGGGTCGCCGCCGGCACCGCGACCACCGCGAGCAAGAACTGACTTTTCGCCATGGCCGCCGACTTCGACTACGCCAAGCTCTCCCGTCAGCAGAAGCTCGCGGTCTTCCTCATCGTTCTCGGCCCCGAGGCCGCCGCCGAGGTGCTGCGCCAGTTCGAGGACGCCGAGATCGAGTTGCTCTGCCGCGAGATGTCGACGTTCACCATCATCCCTGGCGCGGCGCAGAAGCTGGCGATCGAGGAGTTCTCCGGCCTCGTGGCGCAGAGCGCCGGCTCCGCGCTCGGGGGGCTGGGCTATGCGCAACGCACGCTCGAAATCGCCAAAGGCGACTACAAGGCCTCCGCCATCGTCGGCCGCATCGGTCCCGTCGGCACGTCGATCGACGTGATCAAGGACATCTCCGAGATGGAGGGTCGCCAGATTTTCAACCTGGTGAAGCACGAGCAGCCGCAGACGATCTCGTTTCTCCTCTCGTATCTCGACAGCGGCAAGTCGGCCGAGGTCTTCGCGCTCCTCAGCCCCGACCTGCGCGAGGAAGTCGTCGAGCGCCTCGGCACGATCGAGAGCACGTCGCTCGAGCTCGTCGGCAAGATCGCGAAGTCGCTCGGCAAGCACTACGACACCAAGGTGCGGCCCGCCTTTCATCGCAGCGGCGGCGTGCGCGCCGTGGCCGATCTGCTCAACCAGCTCGACAAGGAGACCTCGAAGAACCTCCTCGCCCGCCTCGAGGAGCGCAACGGTACGCTGTCCGCCGCGATTCGCAAGAAGCTCTTCAGCTTCGAGGATCTCAACCGCCTGCGACCGGCCGACCTCCAGCGCGTGCTGCGCGAAGTCGACTCGGCGAACCTGGCCATCTCGATGAAGTCCGCGAGCGAAACGCTCCGCGGCAGGATCTACGCCTCGATCTCCAAGCGCGCCGCCGAGAGCCTCAAGGAGGAACTCGAGCTGCTCGGCCCGGTGCGCCTCAAGGATGTCGAGGCCGCGCAGGACTCGATCATCCTGATCGTCCGCCGCCTCGAGGAGGAGGGCCAGATCAGCCTCGAAAGCGAATCCGCCGACAGTCTCGTCGCCTGACCATGAGCTACGCGAAGCTCATTCCCTTCGATCGTCCGCTCGCTGGCGCCGTGCTGCCGGGGCAGCAGGGCCGTTTCGTCAACGAGGTCGAACTCGCCGCGCGCGACGAGGCGGCGTTTCGCCGCGGCGTCGACGCCACCCGGGCGAAGGTCGATCAGCAGATCGTGGAGCTGCGTTCCGACATGCAGCATCTCGGCGAGGGCGTGTTGCAGAAGGTCGGTTTGATCGAGCCCGCGCTCGTGGCGCAACTGCGCGAGGCGCTGCCCGCGCTCGCGCTCGAAATCGCCCGCCGCCTGCTGGCCGGCTACGAACCGCCGCCGGAAGTGGTCGCCCGCCTGTGCGAGGAGGCGTTGAACGAGCTTTTCCCGGAGCGCGAGAACCTCGAACTGGTCGTCTCCGCGCGCGACGCCGCGCTCCTCGAGCAACTCAACCCTGCGTGGCTCTCGCGCTACCCGGGCATCCGCATCCGCCCGGAGCCCGCGCTCGCGCCCGGCGATTGCCAGGTGCGCAGCCGCTTCGGCCTCACCGATGCGCGCCTGCAAACCAAGCTCGGCGCGTTCGAGCGCAACCTCGTCCCCGCATGAACCCGCCCGCCACCCGGCCGACCACCTGTCATCCCAGCCGGAACTGTTCAGTGGATGTGCGTCTCTCCGGTGAAATCGAAGTCACTGCAGGGCGGGGCGTGCGGCTTCGCCCGCCGCAGCCTGGTGCGAAGGCCGCGTCCCTCGCGCGCCCTCGTGGCTGTCGAGCCAGACGGCCGAACGCGGAGCGCCCGGCCCACCTTCCGGCTGAATTCAGACCGCCAAGCGATGACCACGGTTTCGGCGGGAGGCGTCCCTGAACCATGCACTCGGCCGTCGCCCCGCTCGTCGAAACGCTCCGCACGCAGGTCCGCCACCTGCCGCCGGTGCAGCGCGTCGGCACCGTGACGGGCGTCGCCGGCCTCGTCATCGAATCCGACGGTCCGAACGTCGGGCTCGGCGAACTCTGCCTGGTGCGCTCCGTGCGCGACGAGTTTTGCGTGCGCGCCGAGGTCGTCGGCTTCCGCGAGCACCGCGTGTTGCTCATGCCGCTGGGGGAGACGGCGGGCCTGCACGTCGGTTGCGAAGTCGCCGCCGCCGATCGGCCGCCGCTGCCGCGTACGACGACCGAGCTGCTCGGTCGCGTGCTCGACGCGCTCGGGCGGCCGTTCGACGGTCTCGGCCTGCTCCCGGTCGAGCGCCTGGCGAAGCGCGACTCGGCGCCGCCGCATCCGCTGCGGCGCCAGCGCATCAGGCACGCGTTCGCGACCGGCGTGCGCGCGATCGATGCGTTCATCCCGTTCGGTCGCGGGCAGCGGCTGGGCCTCTTCGCCGGCTCCGGCGTCGGCAAGTCCACGCTCATGGGCATGATCGCCCGCGCCTCGGAGGCGGACGTGGTCGTGATCGCGCTGGTCGGCGAGCGCGGCCGCGAAGTGCGCGAGTTCATCGAAAAGGACCTCGGCCCCGAGGGCATGAAGCGGACGGTGGTCGTGGTCGCCACCTCCGACACGCCCGCGCCGCTGCGGCTGCGCGCCGCGTTCACCGCCACCGCGATCGCCGAGGCGTGGCGCGACACGGGCAGGAACGTTCTTCTCATGATGGACTCCGTCACGCGCTTCGCGATGGCGCAGCGCGAAATCGGCCTCGCGATCGGCGAACCGCCGGCGACACGCGGCTACACGCCGTCGGTGTTTGCGCTGCTCCCGCGCCTTCTCGAGCGCGCGGGCGCGGGGGAGAACGGCGCCATCACGGCGCTCTACACGGTGCTCGTGGAGGGCGACGACATGAACGAACCCGTGGCCGACGCCGTGCGCGGCATCCTCGACGGCCACATCGTGCTCTCGCGCACGCTTGCGCATTTCAATCATTACCCGGCCGTCGACGTGCTCGAAAGCGTCTCGCGTCTCACGCGCGACGTGTGCACGCCCGACGAAGTCGCGTTCGCCGGCCGCGCGCGCGAACACCTCGCGCTCTACCGGAAGAACGAGGACCTCATCACCATCGGCGCGCACCAGAAGGGCGTGAACGCCGCGCTCGACCAGGCGGTCGGGCTGCATGAGCCGTTGCGGGATTTCCTGCGCCAGGGCGTGCACGAGCACACGCCGCGGGCGCAGACCTTTGCCCAGCTCAGGAAGATCCTCGCATGAAACGCTTCCGCTTCCCCCTCCGGCCGGTGGCCGTGGTGCGTGCCCACCACGAATCCCGCGCCCGCGAGGTGTTCGCCGCCGCGGTCCACGCCTACGTCCAGACCGAGGAGAACCTTGCCGCCACGCGCGCCCGCGTCGCGCAATGGGAGGCCGCGCTGTTCCGCGGTCGCGAAGGCAGTTTCCATGCCGCCGAGGAGACCCACCACCTCCACGGCTATCGCCGCGAGGCGGCCGCCGAGGTCGAGGCCGAGCGCGTGATGATTGCCGCGCGCGACGCGATGAACGAACGCCGCGAGGCCTACCTCGAGGCGCACCGCAAACTCGAAGTCATCCGCCGCCTCGAAGCCAAGGCCCGCACCTCGCACCGCGCCGCGGCGAACCGTGAGGAACAGGCCGAGTTCGACGAGTTCGCCACCCGCCGCGCCGCCCGGAAAGAACCGCTCTTCTCGTCATGATGGCCAGGCTGAAAGTTCCGCTGCTCGCGTCCGCCCTCGGTCTCGGGCTGAGCCTCGGCGCGGGCATCGTCGCGAGCGTACGCGCGCTTGTACCGCTCCTGGAATCGGCGGCGGCCGCCCGGGTCAAGAAGCCCGACACCGAGCTCAAGCAACGCGGCTGGGATTTCTGGACGATCGAAATCGACAACCTCTCCAACGAGCTCAAGGAGGAGCGCGCGCGCCTCCGCAAGCAGACCGAGCTGCTCGACCAGCGCGCCGCCCGCGTGACCGCCGAGGAAAGGGAACTCGCCAAGGTCCGCACCGACATCGACCGCCTGCGCAAGGAAATCGCCGACAAGGTCATCGAGATCGCCGCCGACGAGTCCAAGAACATCCGGACGCTCTCGCAGACCTACTCGCACCTTACGCCCCGCGCGGCCGTCGCGATTTTCAAGGAGATGGACGATACCACCGCGGTGAAGATCCTCTCGCTCATGAAGGCCGAGACGGTCGGCCCGATTTTCGAGGAAATGGCGAAGACCGCTGGCGCCGACGGCCCGCTCGCCCGCCGCGCCGCGCTGCTCTCCGAAAAACTCCGTCTCATGAAGGCCGGCAAACCGGCGAATTCCAGCTAAGCCAGCACTTCCCCGCGCCACGGACCGGCGCGGCTGCGGCCACGGAGGGCACGCCAACATGCAACTCTCCGCGCCCGCCCTCTTCCCCGATCCCGCCCTTGCCGGGCAACTGCTGCCGGTCCCGACAGCTGTGCTTTCCAGTCCGGCCCTCACTGGGCCCGACGGAAACCCGACGCCTTTCGCGCAGCTTTTTCCCAACCTCGCGCCGGACGCCTTGCCAACCGTGGCAACCGTTGCGTCCGGCGGAATCGCGGGGCCCGCGTCGCCGGCACCGGACACATCGGCAGAAGTACCGGGCGCCGCCGCGCCCGAGATCCCAACGTGGCACGAGGCCGCAATCAAAGGTGCAGCCGCGCTTGTGCGGAGCGAAAGTGTGGCCGGGGGTGAGACCACGTTGTCGCTTCGCTCCAACGCGGCTACGCGTCCCGAAAGATCGGTGCGAAATGGTGCGATGTGGATCGATACTGGGATACCGGCCGAGCAGTCGGCTGCCTTGCGACCGGCCGAGGCGCTCGCACCCGCATGGGCGGTGAGGATCGACGGCGTCGCGGCCGTGACGCCGGAGCAGCCTGCCGCCGCCGGCACGCCGCGTTCACCACCGCGCACCGGGAGCGCTGCGGTCGACGCTCCGGTCGCGCGTCCGTCGCGCCCGCCTCGTTCGCCGAGGAGCGCGCCCGATGATTCGGCGTGTGCTCCCGTTGTCATACCACTCGAGGCGCCAGTCCTGCCGCTGGCGCAGGCCGAAATCGCCCCGGCCACATCCTTCGAGTCCGTGCTGGAAACGGGGAGGCCGAGCGATCGCGGCGCGCGCATCGCGCAGGGTAGGGGCTCGCAGGCGGGCGTCTCGGCCGTGACAATGGATGCGGCGCCGGTTTCATTCGCTTTCGCCGAGGATCGCTCGTGGGCAGGTTCCGACGTTCAGGCGGCTGGGCGCGGCGGCGAGTTCCTTCGCACAGTTTCCGGTGTCTCCGCGGTGGAGCCAGAGGCGAGTTTGCACGCGTTTCCGGAATCGGAACTTCGAGCCGTGGCCCCACCGGCCGCGACCCTCACTGCGACCGGGGACGATGGCGTCGGCGAACCGGCCCGCGAAGCGACCGCATCGACTTCCGCCCCGGCGGCCGAACCTGAGGTGTCTCAACCTGCGTCGCCGCTTGCCGCGCGGCCCGCATTGCCGCCAGCGTCAAGTCCCGCGCACGCCGTCGCCGCCACCACCGCGCGCGCGGAGGAATCGCCAGTGCACGCGCGTCCGTTCGCGGCGCCCGTCGCAAATCCTGCCGCCGCAGACTCGCGGTCCGCCGCCGCACCGCTCGCGCCGTCGGCGCCCGCGACCGTCGTGCACGAACCCACCCGCCGCCTCCTGCTGCCAGCGGAGGACACACTTTCACTGACCCTCACCTCACCGGGAGAGTCCGCCGCCGGATCGCCGGTGCCGCCTCGCGCGCGGGCGGCAAATTCTGCCGCGCGAGCTGAGAATTCCGAGGGCGAAAAGGAAGCGGCACCGGTCGCGCCGACAAAAACTTTTCTAAGCACAGCTGGGAAGCAGGTTACGCCGCGTGAGTCGGCCCCTGGCATCGGCGTTGCTAAAACGCGCGACGACATGCCCGCCGCCACACTCTCCGCTCGACCCGCGCCCGCCGCAGTGCTCACGCACCCGACGGCGTTGCCTGCGCCGGTCGCGCTCGCCTCGCGGGGCGAGTCGCCGGAGGCGGCTCCGGCCGGCGAGCCGTCGCTGCCGGTCGGCCCGACGGTCGTCGCCGCGCAACGCGCGGTCGAAGCCGTGCTCGCCGCCACGGATCGTCTCGCGTCCGGCGATCGGCACGCAGTGAATCTCCAGTTTGCGGTCGGTGGCACGGACCTCGCCGTGCGGGTGGAACTCCGCGCCGACGAGGTTTGCGCGACCTTTCGCACCGACTCCGCCGAGTTGCGCGCGGCGCTCGCGCATGAATGGCAGGCGGTGAGTGGCGAGGCCGCCGACCGTCCGTTCCGCCTCGCGCCGCCGGTTTTCACCACCACCGCGACCGACTCGTCCGGCCTCGCCGCCTTTGCGGACGGCGGCGCGTCGCGCCAGCGCGACGGCCAGGCGCGGCGCACCTCGGGCAGCGTCGTTGCGTCCGTCGCCTCGCGTTCTGCTGGCCGGCCGCACGCCGGCATGCCCGCGGACGCCGAATTCGCGCCACCGGGCCGGCGGATCGAAACGCTCCCGACTTCGCTCCACCTCCACGCGTTTGCCTGAATACCATGCCAACGGTTTCCGCCATATCCTCCTCGTCCTCCTCTTCGCTCGCCGGCTCGACCGGCACCGCCGCCACGCGCGTGCCGCAAAGAGTCCTCGGTCAAAGCGATTTTCTCCGGCTGCTCGCGACTCAGTTTCAGACACAGGATCCATTGAAGCCCGTTGAGGATACCGCGTTCATCGCGCAGATGGCGCAGTTTTCCGCGCTCGAGCAATCGAGTGTGATGTCGCGGGACCTCGCGCAGCTCCGCGCCGACCAGCGGCGCGTGGCCGCCAACTCCTACCTCGGCCACCGCGTCACCGTCGACGCCGGCCAAGGCGTCACCCGTTCCGGCGACGTCACCGCCATCGACGCCACGGGCGCTGAGCCGCGCCTCGTCATCAACGGCCAGCCTTACCTCCTTTCCGCCGTGCTCCGCGTCGAGCCCGGTGTTGTCCCCGCTCCGCCGCCCGCCTCCCCCGGCGGCGCGTAAACCTCCAATCCAGAAATCACCATGTCACTTATCGGCACAATGGGCAGCGGCGTCAGCGCGCTGCGCACGTTCATGAGGGGCCTCGAAGTCATCGGCGACAACATCGCCAACGTGAACACCACGGGCTTCAAGGCCTCCGAGGCGAGATACGCCGACAGCTTCAGCAACATCCTCCAGCGCTCTGCGCCGTCGGGCGACAGCAGCAGCAACACCTCCGCCATCGGAGTCGGCACCGGCGTCCACCTCGCCGGCATCAACACCAATTTCACCCAGGGCTCCCTCGCGAGCACCGGCCGGGAAACCGACCTCGGCATCTCCGGCAGCGGCCTCTTCCATGTAAGGAATCCCGTCGACGGCATCGAATATGCGACGCGCGCCGGCGATTTCCGCTGGGACGATCAGGGCTACCTCGTCACCGCGCAGGGTTACCGCGTCCAGGGCGCCACCGGCACGGGCCTCAGCACCGTCGGCGACATCCGACTCGGCACGCCACCCACCGGCGCCGAGCGGCAGTCCGTGTCGATCGACCGGCTCGGCAACATCGTCGAATTCTACTCCGACGGCACGTCGGCCACGACGAACCAGCTCCTGCTGCAGAACTTCCTCGACCCCACTGCGCTCGTCCGCGAGGGCAACAACCTCTACTCGGGCCTCCTCGCCGCCGGCCCGGTCGGCTCCGCGAGCGGCTCCTTCGCGCTCACCGCGACGGCCAACGGCCCCGGCACCAACGGCCTCGGCTCCATCCAGTCCGGCACCCTCGAACTCTCCAACGTCGATCTCACCGATCAATTCGCGAATCTCATCACGACGCAGCGCAGTTTCCAGGCCGGCTCCCGGCTCGTGACGGTCTCCGACACCGTCCTCGAGGACATCGTCAACCTCAAGCAGCGCTAACCCGTCGCAGCGTCGCCTGCCGACGCCCGCGGGCGCCCTCGCGCCATGCCGTCTCCACCGAAATCCGAATCGCCCGCCGCGCCGGCGGCCAAGGGCGAGGCGCCACCGACCGCCGCGCCCGCCGCCGGCCCGGCCGCTTCCGCGCCGCGTCTTGGGTTGGCGCCCTGGCTGCCCGTGATCGCCGTCGTGCTCCTCGCGCCGGTGGCGACGTGGGCGACCGTCGAGTTCCTGGTGTTGCCACGTCTCCAGAAGAAGATCGCCGCCGCGCCTGCGCCCGCGGCCGAGGTTGGCGGCCACGGCGCCAAGGGCGGCAAGGAAGGGAAGGAGGGCAAGGGCGCGCCCGGCACCTATGAGTTTCAAAACGTGGTCGTGAATCTCGCCGGCACGATGGGCACGCGGTATCTCAAGACCACGTTCCTCGTCACCGCCGCGAAAGACGCCGACATCAAGGCCGCTTTCGACGGCGCCAAGCCACGCCTCACCGACGTCACCCTCAACGTCCTTTCGTCGCTCACCCTCGCCGACCTCGAGGAGCCGGGGGCGAAGAATCTCATCCGCGAGAAACTCGTCGGCGCCTACAACCAGGCCCTCGGCAAGAAGGTCGCCGAGCAGGTCTACTTTTCGGACTTCGTGATCCAGTGAGCAACCAGAGACCGGCGACGAGGGAGCAGAGGACCGGAAGCTGCGGCCTCCGGTCCTGTTTCCGTGGTTGGGGGTCTCTCGTCTCCGGTCCCTAATCTCCGGTCTTGCGTATGGCCGACGATCCCGCCAAGCCCGCCAGCGACTTCCTCGATCAGTCCGAGATCGACAGGCTGATCGCGCAGACGGTCGAGACGCAGGCGCCAAAAACCGCGGTCCTCGGCGCGCCGCCCGTCCCGGGCAGCGCCCTGAAGATCGAGCCCTACGATTTTCGCAACCCGGCGTTTCTCTCCGAGGCCGAACTGCGCCGCCTGCGCCTGCTGCACGAGGATTTCATCCGCTACCTCAGCGCGCGACTCTCGCTCTACCTGCGCATGGAGTTCGGCCTCAAGATGGCCAAGCTCACCACCGTCACCTACTCGAAGTTCTGCGAATCGCTGCCGAATCCCACGCACCTTTCGCTGTTCAAGGTCGAGCCGCTCACCGGCGTCGGCATCCTCGACGTCAACCCCCGCCTCGCCCTCACCGTCGCCGACCGGCTGCTCGGCGGCCGCGGTCATTCGGTCAAGGCCGAGCGATACCTCACCGAAATCGAGATCGCGCTCATCGAGGACGTGATCCTCATTCTCCTCGAGGAATGGTGTGGCCAGTGGAAATCCGAGCAGGAGCTGCACCCGCTCCTCATCGGCCACGAGAACAACGGCCGCTTCCTGCAAACCTCGCCGAAGGACGCCATCGTCCTTGCGCTCACGCTCGAGTGCAATTTCGGGGACTGTTCCGAGCAGCTCCAGATCGGCGTGCCGTATTACACGATCGAACCCGTCGTGAAGAGGATGCAGGCGCGCCGCCAGAAGGACACCGCGGTCGCCGCGATCGCCCGGCGCGCCGAATGGCAGGCCGCCTACGATCGCATCACCATCCCCGTGCGGGCGGAATGGCAGGCGCTCGAACTCTCGGTGCGGGAAATCGCGAGCCTGCGCATTGGTGACGTGATCGAGCTGCCGCCGGCCATGTGCCACGAGACGCGCGTCCTGCTCAGCGGCACTCCCAAATTCCTCGGCACAGTCGGCCTCGATACGGACCGCGTTGCCATCCAACTTACCCGCAAACTCTCCGCGGAGGAATCCTCTCATGCCAAACCTGACGGAAGAAAAGTCCCTTGATATCGTACTCGACGTGAAACTGAAGGTCACCGTGCAGCTCGGCTCGGTGCAGCTCCCGATGCGCGACGTACTCGAGCTTGCGCCGGGCTCCATCGTGCAGCTCACCCAGCACGCGAGCGATCCGGTCGGCCTCTTTGTCAACGACAAGCTCGTCGCCTACGGCGAGGTCGTCGTCGTCGAGGACAACTTCGGCATCAAGATCACCGAGCTCGTCGGCAGCGCCAAGCCATGAACGCGCCGCGTACGGATGCGTGGGGAGGGAAGCCGCTGGACGACGTCCGCCTGCTCCCACCCGGGACGGGCGCCGGCCAGCGACGCCCCTCCGTCGCGTTCGTCGCGTTCGCCGCGCTCGCCGCGCTCGCCACCGCCGCCTTTGCCGCCGACGACAACAAGATCCTTTTCCCGGCCGCCTCCGCGCCGGCGGCCGCGCCCGCCGGTGGGAGCCTCGGCAACGTCTCGCTCGTCGTCGGCCTCGCCCTCGCGGCGGTCGGCGGCTGGTTCGTGTGGCGCGGACGCACCGCCACCGCACGCAGCGCCGACGACCGCGCGCTGGCCATCGAGGAGACGCGCTCGCTCGGCAACCGGCAGTATCTCGTGGTCGCTTCCTACCAGGAGAAGAGATTTCTCCTCGGCGTCTGTCCGGGCCGGATCGAACTTCTCGCGCCGCTGCCCGGCGAGAAACCGCGCGGATGAACGGCGCACGTTTCATCGGCTCGACGACAGGGCGCGTTGCCTTCGACGCGCCGTGGGCTTTCGCGTGCGCCGTGGGCCGGCGCGTTGGGGGCATCGCGCCCTGCCTCGTCTTGGTTTTCGCCGCCTTGCTCGTTGGTGCTCCCGGCTCCCGCGCGCAAACCACGATCAACCAGCCCGCTGCCCTCGCCCCCGCGTCCCTTCCGTCCGCTGCGGTCACGAGCCCGGTTCCCGCTCCCGCTGCCGCCCAGGCGCCCTTCCGCCTCAACATCGGCCTCGAGGGGCAGGGGCAGACCGGCGAGGTCAGCGTCGCCCTCCAGATCGTCATCATCATGACGCTGCTTTCCGTCGCCCCGTCGATTGTGCTGCTGATGACGAGCTTCACGCGCCTCGTGATCGTGCTCGGCTTTGTGCGCACGGCACTCGGCACGCCCAGCGCGCCGTCGAATCAAATCGTGGTGGGCCTCGCGCTGTTTCTCACGTTCTTCCTCATGGGCCCGGTCGTCGACCGCGTGAACAGCGAGGCGCTCCGCCCCTATCTCGACGGCAAGATCACCTCGGTCGAGGCGCTCGACCGGGCCACCGTGCCGTTGAAGCAATTCATGCTGAAGCAGACCCGCACGCGCGACCTCGAGTACTTCCTCGAACTCGGCGGCTACGGCCCGACCGCGGTGAAGGACCTGCCGATGCGTGTCGTGATTCCTGCCTTCGTGATCAGCGAGCTGCAGACGGCGTTTCAGATGGGTTTTCTGCTTTTTCTCCCGTTCCTCGTGATCGATTTCCTCGTGTCGAGCGTGCTCATGGCGCTGGGCATGATGATGATGCCCCCCATGACGATCGCGCTGCCGCTGAAGCTCCTGCTCTTTGTCCTCGTCGACGGCTGGCACCTCGTCGTCCGCTCCCTGGTCCAAAGCTTCGCCTAGACTTTTTCGGAGCAGCAGAACTCGTGAATCCCGATCTCGCCATCGACCTCTTCAAGTCCACCGTGATGTTCGCGCTCTACGTGGTGGCGCCGTTTCTCGGCGTGACTCTCATCGTCGGGCTCCTCGCGAGCATTCTGCAGTCGGTCACGTCGATGCAGGAGCAGACGCTGACCTTCGTGCCGAAACTGGTCGCCCTGGCCGGCCTTGCCCTCGTGCTTACTTCGTGGCTGCTGCGTACGCTGTCGGAATTCGCGATCACCATCCTGACGCGCATGGGCACGCTCGGGCACTGAAAGGACCGGAGACGAGGGTCAGGTGACCAGAGGCCTCAGGCCGTGTGCCGATATCAATCCACTTCGCACCGTCTCGTGACGATTCTCGGCATGTGTCGCCGCGTTGGGCCGCTTTGCGCCCTGCCGTTGTCGGCCGAGACCCCCGGGTCGCCCTCCGCATGCCCCTCGACTACCTCATCGCCTGGATGATGGTCTTTCTGCGCTCGGTGGGCGTGGTGCTGCAACTGCCGGTGCTCGCCGGTCACCCGATTCCCATTCCCGTGCGCGTCGGTGTATGCGTGGGCCTCGCCACGTTGCTGGCGGGGATTGTGCCGGCGGCGCCCGTACCGCTCGCGGTCTGGCCGCTGGTCGCGGCGTTCGTCGGCGAGGTGATCGTGGGGCTGGCGCTCGGGTTTGTCGTGCGGCTGACGTTTGCCGCCGTCGAGATGGCGGGGCGCGTCATCTCCTCCGAGATCGGGCTGACCGCGCTGCCCGGCCTGGGCGTGCCCGAACCGGCGAGCGAACCGCTGGCGGCCATGATCGGAGCGCTGGCCGTGGTGCTGTTTTTCCCCTTCGGCGGCCACCACCTCGTGCTGGCCGGGCTGGCGCGGAGTTTCCGCCACGCGGCCGCCGGCGGCGCACTGCTCGATCCCGCGGCGGGCACGGCCCTCATCAAGGGCACCGCGCACCTGATCGAGCTCGGCCTGCGGATCGCGGCGCCGTTCATCGCGATGAACTTTCTCGTGACCCTCGCTTTTGCCGTGCTCGCGCGCGCCGTGCCCAAGACCAACGTCTTCATCCTGAGCCTTTCCGCCCGCGGTCTCGTCGGCCTCGGCCTGCTCGGCGCCGCCGGCCCCCTGCTCGCCCGTTACCTCTACGTCGAATTCGGCGATCTGCCGCTGCGGATGCTGCAGTTGCTGCCGGGGCGGTGAAACCACGTCCGGCGGCGTTTGTCCCGCGGACGCTTCCGGCAAATTTTGCCGGATTTTTCACCAGCGAATCCGCATTCCCGCGTCCGATCGCACGCGCGCCGATTCGAGATTTTTAATTCGTTGCGCCCCGTGAGTTAGCGCGGGCGATCCGGCCCTTGGCATCGACGTTGCAAGAACGCGCGCGAACATGGCCGACGCCCGCGACCACGACCAAAAGACCGAGCAGCCGACCGAGAAGCGGTTGTCGGACGCGCACGAGCGAGGGCAGTTCGCGAAGTCGCCGGAAATCGCCATCCTGTTTTCGATTGCGGCCGTGCTCGGCGTGATCGGGTTCACGGCGCAGGCAGTGGCGCGCGACATCGCGGAGTACTCCGTCGGCCTCTTCACGCACTTCGCGGACACGCCGGTGCAGCGCGACACGGTGACGGTGCAACTCGGCGAGGCGCTGCTCACATCCGCCCGTGCGCTTGCGCCGATGCTCGTCGCGTGCGTGGGCGCGGTACTGCTCGCCAGCGGCGTGCAAAGCGGCTTCCGGCTCACGCCCAAGGCGGCGGCATTCAAGCTGGAGAACCTCGACCTCGCCGCGGGCTGCGGGCGCCTGTTTTCCAAGACGGTCTTCGCCAAGACCGGCATCGATCTGCTCAAGCTGGTCGCGATCGGCAGTGCGCTGTGGCTCGGGGCGCGCGGGCTCGTGTTCGATCCGTTGTTCAGCGCGCCGGTCGAGGCGGCCTATCTCGGGCAGTTTCTCAGCCACGCCACGCTGGTCTTTCTCACCCGCCTCATCATCGCCCTCGGGATCGTGGCGGCGATCAGCTACGGCTGGGAAAAATTCAAGACGTCGCGCGACCTCATGATGACGCGCCAGGAGATCAAGGAGGAGCGCCGGCAGGCCGAGGGCGACCTGCACTCGAAGGCTGCGATGCGCCGCCTGGCCCGCCGGCTGATGCAGAAGCAGATGCTCTCGGCGGTGCCGACGGCCGACGTGGTGGTGACGAACCCGACGCACTACGCTGTCGCCCTCAAGTACGAGCGCGGCCAGGACCAGGCGCCCGTCGTGCTGGCGAAGGGCGAGAATCGTTTCGCGCAGCGCCTCAAGGCCCTCGCCGCCGAACACGGCGTGCCCACGGTCGAGAACAAGCCCGTGGCGCGCCTGCTCTTTGCGCTGGGCCAGGTTGGAGAAGCGATTCCGAGCGAGCTCTACCAGGCCGTCGCGGAGATCCTGGCGGTCGTCTACCGCACGCACCGCTACTACTTCCACCGTTTGAAGGTGCGCCGCATGGAGGCGCCGGCATGAACGCGCGCGGAGGATCTCGTCGGGGCGCCGCTGGTCGGCGCCCGCGGGCGTCGTCGAGCGGCACCCCTGCGGCCAGCCGCACCGCGGAGGCGAGTCCATGACCGCGCCGATCACCAGCCAGAGCCCCGTGACTGCGCTGCTCAAGCGCGCCGACCTGATTTTCACC
>Ga0233425_10005060_pt1 | contig 21337 bp, 17 predicted proteins | sample Watercolumn_Towu_2_FD_181712 | JGI IMG/M metagenome (GOLD analysis project Ga0233425, IMG submission 181712) | Freshwater microbial communities from Lake Towuti, South Sulawesi, Indonesia - Watercolumn_Towuti2014_140_MG | ecosystem: Environmental > Aquatic > Freshwater > Lake | place...
CAGGTCGGCCCCGGTGTAGGAGCACCAGTGACACAGGAACGCGACGATCTTCGGGTCGTTTGTCATAGTGCCAACACTCCTTCGATTTCGTTGAAGATATGGACGTCCTTGAAGTGCCTCGCCTGGGCCGCACCGCTGGGACACGCTGCCGCACAGGTTCCGCACCCCTTGCAGAGCACCTCGTTGACCACCGAGACCTCCTTGACCGCGTCAAAGGAGATCGCCTTGTACGGGCACAGCGATATGCACAGCTTGCACCCGGCACAGACTTCGGGATCGATGAAGGCCGTGCGCCCCTCGACCTCCACCACGCCACGGGAGGCAAGCGCCAGCGCCTTGGCCGCTGCCGCCTGCGACTGCGCCACGGTATCCGGAATGTCCTTGGGCCCCTGGCAGCAGCCGGCCAGGAAGACGCCGTCCGTTGCCGTGTCGATTGGCGCCAGCTTGGGGTGCTTCTCGATGAAGAACCCGTTCTTGTCCACTGCGCACTTGAGGATCTGGGCGATGTTCGAGTCCTTGTGCGCGGACAGGCCGGGGCTGAGCACCACCATGTCCACCGGAACCCGCAGCCGGCTCCCCACCAGCGTGTCCTCGGCCACGACGACCAGCTTGCCCTGCTCCTCGGGGGTCACCGCGATGTCGGTGACCTCGCCGACCTTGCCGCGGATCAGGTGCACCCCCTCTTCCCGTATCCGGTCGTGGAACTCCTCGTAGCCCTTACCCGGAGACCGCATGTCGATGTAGAACTCGAACACCTCGGCTCCGGTCTTCTCCCGCACGAGGTGGGCGAACTTGAGCGAGTACATGCAGCACACCCGGGAGCAGTACTCCTGGTAGTTCTTGTCCCGGCTCCCGATGCAGTGGAGGATCGCCACCGATGCCGGGGTCTTCCCCTCCGCAGTCCGGATGACCCCCTCCGTCGGGCCTGCCGCGTTGTTCAGCCGCTCGAACTCCAGCGCGGAGATCACGTTGGGGTACCGGCCATGCCCGTACCACTCCAGCGCCTCTCCCTTGTAGAACTGGAACCCCGTGGCCACGATGATCGCCCCGACCTGCACGTCGAGCGTGCTCTCCTGCTGCTCGAATGCAATGGCGCCCGGCTCGCAGAACCGCTCGCACAACTTGCACTTGCCCGTGCGGAAATAGGTGCAGGCCGCCCGGTCGATCACCGGCTTGTTGGGCACCGCCTGCGGGAACGGCGTGTAGATCGCCTTGCGCTTCGAGATCCCCTCGTCGAACTCGCTGGGGATCTTGACCGGGCACTTCTCGACGCACGCGCCGCAGCCGGTGCACTTGTCGTGGTCCACGTACCGGGCTTTGCGCCGGATCTTCACGTCGAAGTTGCCGACGAAGCCCGACACGTCCTGAACCTCACAGGACGTCAGGAGCGTGATGTTCGGGTGCGACCCCACCGCGTTCATCTTCGGAGTCAGGATGCATGCCGAGCAGTCCAGCGTCGGGAACGTCTTGTCGAACCGCGCCATGTGGCCGCCGATGGTCGCCTCGCGCTCCACCAGGTAGACGTGGTTGCCGCCCTCCGCCACCGTCAGCGCTGCCTCGATGCCCGCAATGCCGCCGCCGATGACCAGCACTTCCTTGCGAACCTCGACCTGCCGGGTCTCCAGCGGCTCATGCTCCCGCACCCGGCGCACCGCGGCCCGGGTCAGCGAGATCGCCTTGCGCGTCGCCTCCTCCTTGTCCACCGTGACCCAGGAATCGTGCTCCCGGACGTTGGCCATCTGGAAGAAGTACGCGTTGACGCCGGCCTTGCGGCAGGCCGTCTGGAAGGTCTGCTCGTGCATCCTCGGCGAGCAGGCCGCGACCACCACCCGGTTCAACCCGTGGGCCCGGATGTCATCGATGATGAGGTCCTGTCCCGGCGTGGAGCACATGAACTTGTAGTCGCGGGCCAGGACGACCCCGGCTTCCCGGGTCATCTCGTCTGCCACCCGCTTCACGTCGACCACGCCCGCGATGTTCACGCCACAGTGGCAGACGTACACTCCGATCTTCGGCTCGTGGCTCATTCCACACCCCCCTGTGCAATGGACTCGGACAGAAGCTCGCTGACCGTACGGACCTTGAGCTTGCCCTCCAGGTTCAACCCCAGGACGCTCGCTTCCAGCATCTGGACGCAGTAGGGGCACGCGGTGACCAGCGTGTCGGCCCCCGTGCTCACCGCCTCCCGCACCCGCAGGTCGCCCAGCCGCTCTCCCTTGGGACGCTCCATCCAGGCCCCGCCGCCCCCTCCGCCGCAGCAGATCGACCGCTCGTGGTGGTGCGCCATCTCCACCAGCTCGAGCCCCGGAATCGCCTTGAGCACGTTTCGCGGGGCCTCGTACACGCCGTTGTGCCGCCCCAGGTAGCACGGATCATGGTAGGTGACCTTGCCCGCCACGGCCCGCCGCGGCTTGAGCACCCCGTCGCGCACCAACTCCTCCCACAGCTCCGTCACGTGCCGGAACGTCATGCCGTCGATGGCCGGGTAGCGGTTCCGGAACGAATTGAGGCAGTGCGGCGACACGGTTACCGTGGTCCGGGCACCGATCTTCCCCAGCGCGGCCACGTTGGTCTTTCGAAGCGATTCGAAGATCGATTCCGCCCCCACCGTGGCGATGAGATCGCCGCAGCAGGTCCCCGCCTCGCCCATGTACCCGAACGACAGCCCCGCCGACTTCATCAGGCCGGCCACTGCGATCCCGTCCCGCTGGTTGCGGGCCTCGTACTCGTTGGCGCAGCAGGCAAACAGGGCAATCTCGTGCTCGGGCGCGAGCGCAGGAACATCATTCTTCCTGGCCCAGGCGGTCTTCTTCTCCCGGGGCTCCACCCACGGGTTCCCTTCGCCCCGAAGACCGGCCAGCGGGACCCGAAGAGCGGGCGGCGTGCTCCCGCCATCGGCCAGCACCCCACGCACCGCACGGAAGAGCTGGGGAATGTCGATCTGCTGTGGACAACGGTCCTGGCACATGCGGCACTGGACGCAGGTCCAACTGTTCTCCTCGAACCCCTCCAACCCCAGCCTGGCGGTCTCGATGAACCGCCGCGGGCTGAACTCGATCAGGTTCCCCCACGGGCACACGGACGTGCACGTCCCGCACTGGTAACAGGTCTTCAGCTCCTCGCCGCCCGCGGCCAGCAGCGCCTCCGCCACCTCGAGCATCGGGCTTGTGCAGCGCATGAATTCCGCCATCGACCCCTCCCCGGTGTATTATCAAATAGGACAGTAACCAGCCACCATACATACCGCCCAGCCCCCCCCCTTGTCAAGCCCTCAATTTCGCGACGGAAACTCCGGAAGGTCGAGGGCTTGCAGTCGAAAAATACCCGCAATCCGATGGAAGAACAGGTGAAGGCTGGAGTGTGCTTTGTGAGGAGGGCCTGCAGGTGCCGGCGAGCGGTATGGGGGGTTCTGGCCCCCGTGGTCAGGGTGTATCACGCTGTAGTCCAAAACGCCCCGACGACACCCCGGTTCACGGCATCGTGATCGCGGGATCAGCCGCCATTTTGCGAAAAATCTTGGCGTACCATGTCGGAATACGCTTGGCATCACCGGGGAGGTTTGGTAAGGAGGGCGCGGTCCCCGGTTGGAGGGGGACTGGCGGGGGGGGTAAGGGTGCGGCCATTCCTACCAAAACTCACTTCAGGGAGGGGCTGATGAAGACTACCAAGGGGCGTCGTCTGGACGCTCAGGCGACCAAGGCGCTGCGCCAGGAATTCCTGGACGATGTGTGCGCTCTGCCGGATGGCGAGCGCGTCAAGGAGTGCATCCAGTGCGGCACCTGCTCGGCCTCCTGTCCGTCCGCTGGTCGGATGGACTACTCACCCAGGGCGATCATCGCGGCACTGCGGGCCGGTGACCTGGAGCACGTCCTGGAATCGGATACCGTGTGGCTGTGTGCATCCTGCTACGGCTGCACGGTCCGCTGCCCGGTGGGGATTCCGTTCACGGACATCATGTACGAGCTCAAGAGGCTCGGCATGACCCGGGGCATGCTCCCCAAGGCCAGGCAGGCAGCGGTCATGGCCAGCACGTTTGCCGAGACGGTCAACTCGCTGGGACGGAACAACGAGGTGGCCCTCATCCGGAAGTACTACCTGCGAACCAACCCGTTTGCGGCTTTCGGGCAGATGGGGTTTGCCATGCGGCTGATGAAACGGGGGCGGCTCGAGCTTTCGTCGCACCGGATCAAGGGGCTCGATGGGTTGCGCAAGATGCTCGCCACCGTGGATGGGGAGGGAGGAAGATGAAGAAGCTCGGCTATTTCCCCGGATGCTCGCTCATGGTCACGAACCGGGCCTACAGCATCTCGGCCTGCAACGTGGCCCGGCAGCTCGGTATCGAGCTGTCCGAGCTTTCGGACTGGAACTGCTGCGGTGCCACTGCCTATCTCTCCCTGAGCGAAGCCAAGGCATTTGTCATGTCCGCCAGGAACCTGGCAATCGCAGAGAGCGAAGGGCACGACACGCTGGTTGCGGCCTGCAGCGGCTGCTACGTGGTGTTGCGCAAGACCGGCAAGTACCTGGACGAAAAGCCCCAGGTTCGTGCCCAGGTCAATGCAGCGCTGGCTGCCGGCGACATGAGCTACAAGAGGACCGTCAAGGTCCGCCACCTGCTGGACGTGATGGTGAACGACTGCGGGGAGGAGGCGGTCAAGGGGTGCGTGAAGAAGCCGCTCCAGGGGCTCAAGGTCGCGGCCTACTACGGCTGCCAGGTGGGTCGACCCTTCGGCGAGGCCGATGACCCCGAGTTCCCGGTGACCATGGATCGCCTGCTGGGTTGGCTCGGTGCAACGCCGGTGGAATTCCCGGTCCGGGCGACCTGCTGCGGGGGGTTGACCATGACGACCGAGCCGGAACTCGGCATGGAGATGAGCGGCCGGATCCTCCGGGTGGCCCGGGAGCAGGGGGCGGATTGCATTGCGACCGCCTGCCCGCTCTGCCAGATCAACCTGGAGGCTTATCAGGACCGCATCGGCCGTCGGCTCGGGGCCGATGTCCGCATTCCGGTGGTCTACTTCACCCAGTTGATGGGGCGTGCGTTCGGACTGTCCTCCCAGGAGGTCATGGCCGGCGACAGCCTCACCGACGTCTCCGCTGTATTGGCCTGAAGGAGGGCGCAATGAGCACCAACGAACGAATCGGGGTCTACATCTGCCATTGCGGCTCGAACATCGCGCAGACCGTCGACTGTGCTGCCCTGACGGAATACGCCAAGACGCTTCCCGGAGTGGTGGTGGCCAAGGAGTACAAGTACATGTGCTCCGACCCGGGCCAGGACCTGATCAAGAAGGACGTGGCCGAGAACAAGCTCACCCGCGTCGTGGTCTCGTCCTGTTCACCGCTCATGCACGAAGAGACCTTCCGCACCGCGGTCGAGGATGCCGGTCTCAACCGCTTCCTGTTCCAGATGTCGAACATCCGGGAGCAGGTGTCGTGGGTCCACAAAGACAAGGTCCGGGCCACCGAGAAGGCCAAGAAGCTCCTCCGGGCCGCGGCCAACCGCGTGCTGCACCAGCGCCCGCTCGAACGCCGCGAGGTCCCGGTCACTCCCGAGGTACTGGTGGTCGGCGGAGGCATCGCCGGAATCGAAGCCGCACTGCGCCTGGCCGATGCGGGCAAGAAGGTCCACCTGGTCGAGAAGGAGCCGACCATCGGCGGCCACATGGCCCGGTTCGACAAGACCTTCCCCACGCTCGATTGCGCCGCCTGCATTCTCACGCCCAAGATGGTCTCCGTCGGACAGCACCGCAACATCAACTTGATGGTGTGCTCCGAAGTCGAGGAGATCTCCGGTTACACCGGGAGCTTCAAGGTCAAGATCCGGCGCAAGGCCACCTGCGTCGACAACGCCAGTTGCGTCGGCTGCGGCGTCTGCTGGGAGAAATGCCCGGCCAAGAAGATCCCCAGCGAGTTCGAAGAGGGGCTGGCCAACCGGACCGCCATCTACATCCCCTTCCCCCAGGCCGTGCCGAAGCGGCCGGTCATCGACCGCGACAACTGCATCTACTTCAAGACCGGCAAGTGCAAGGTCTGCGAGAAGTTCTGCGACTGCAAGGCCATCGACTTCGAGCAGAAGGACGAAGTCGTCGAGATCACCGTCGGTGCCGTGATCGCGGCCACCGGGTTCGAGACGCTCGACCCCAGGACGTTGCCCCGCTACGGCTACGGCCGTTTCGACAACGTGCTGAGCCCCCTGGAGTTCGAGCGCCTGACCAATGCCAGCGGACCGACAGCAGGCAAAGTCCTGCTCAAGGACGGCAGCGTGCCCAAATCCGTCGCAATCCTCCACTGCATCGGCAGCCGGGACGAAAAGCACCTCAAGCACTGCTCCCGCGTCTGCTGCATGTACTCGCTCAAGTTCGCCCACCTGGTCGAGGAGAAGACCCACGCGGAGATCACGAACTTCTACATCGACATCCGTGCGTTCGGGAAGGGGTACGAGGAGTTCTACCACCGCCTCCTGAAGGAAGGGGTGACCTTTGTCCGCGGCAAGGCCGCCGAGGTGACCAACGTCGCCGAGGCCCCGGAGGAGAAGGGGAAGCTCATCGTCGTGGCGGAAGATACCCTGCTCGGAAAAGTCCGCCGCGTCCCGGTGGACATGGTGGTCCTCTCCACCGGCCTCAAGGCCCGCAGCGATGCCGGCCACATGGCGCACGTGCTGGGCATTTCCCGCTCTGCGGACGGGTTTTTCCTGGAACGGCACCCCAAGCTGGGACCGGTGGATACGCCGACCGAGGGGATCTACCTCGCCGGTGCGTGCCAGGGGCCCAAGGACATCCCGGATTCGGTGGCCCAGGGGGCCGCTGCGGCAGCCTGCGCGCTGTCGCTCATCGACCGTACCCGCGTCGTGCTCGAACCCGTGACTGCGGAGATCGATGAAAAGCTGTGTGCCGGGTGCAAGCTGTGCATCGCCAATTGCCCCTACTCGGCCATCGAGTTCGACGAGACCCGCAAGGTCTCGGTCGTCACCGAGGCGTTGTGCAAGGGGTGCGGAACGTGCGTGGCCACGTGCCCGTCGGGCGCGGCCCGGCAGAAGAACTTCGAGGACGCTCAGATCTCTTCCGAGATCGTGGGCATCCTCGCATCGATGTAGGAGGCGGCTGGCATGGAAAACCAGGAGAGATTCGAGCCCAGGATCGTCGGTTTCCTCTGCAGGTGGTGCACCTACACCGGTGCCGATCTGGCCGGTACCAGCCGGATCCAGTACCAGCCCAACGTGGCTGCCATCCGGGTCATGTGCTCCGGACGGGTCGACCCGTCGTTCGTGCTCAAGTCGTTTGCCGAAGGGGCCGACGGCGTGTTCATCGGCGGATGCCATCCCGGGGACTGCCACTACTCCGAAGGGAACTACAAGGCCGTGCGCCGATACCGCCTGCTGCTTCGCATGCTCGGACAGTTCGGCATCGACCCGAGACGGGTGCGGCTCGAGTGGGTTTCTGCATCCGAAGGGGAGCGCTACGCCGAAGTCATCAACGAGTTCACGGACGAGATCCGGAAGCTCGGGCCGCTGGAATGGAACCGTGAGCAGCCCGCCGTCTCGGAAAGGAGCATCGCATGAGCAAGCTCAATGTTGCCATCTACTGGGGGGCCGCGTGCGGCGGCTGCGACGTCGCCATCCTCGACATCCATGAGAAGGTGCTCAACGTCAAGGAGGCCTGCAACTTCTGGCTGTGGCCCGTGGCCATGGATTTCAAGTACAAGGACGTCGAGGCCCTGGCCGACGGCTTCCTCGACCTGACCCTGTTCTCCGGGGCCGTGCGGAACACCGAGAACGAGCACATCGCCCATCTCCTCCGCAAGAAGTCCAAGGTGCTCGTGGCGTTCGGGAGCTGCGCCCATACCGGCGGCATCCCCGCACTGGCCAACTTCTACCGCAAGGAGGACATCCTGCGCAGGGTCTACGAGGAATGCCCCTCCAACGACAACCCCAACAAGGTCCGCCCCCAGACCGTGCATCGCTTCCCCGAGGGAGAGTGCGAAATCCCGGCGCTCTATGATTGGGTCAAGTCGCTCGACCAGGTGGTCAAGGTCGACTACTACGTCCCCGGCTGTCCCCCCGTTCCCGAGCGGATCTGGGAAGTGCTCTCCGCCGTCGTTTCGGGAGCCAAGCTGCCCCCTCCCGGGTCGGTCATCGGTGCTGGTGAGAAGGCCCTGTGCGACACGTGCGAGCGCAAGCGCACCGATGAAAAGGCGATCAAGGAGTTCAAGCGCATCGCCACGACCATTCCCGACCCGACGGTCTGCTTCCTCGACCAGGGGCTCATCTGCATGGGACCCGTCACCCGCTCCGGGTGCGGCAACCAGTGCACCGTTGCCTCGAACATGCCCTGCCGCGGCTGCTACGGTCAACCGGAAGGAACCCAGGACCAGGGGGCCAAGATGGTCGCTGCCATCGGTGCCGCACTGGATGCCAAGGAGCCCGAGGCCATCGACAAGGCCCTGGACTCGCTGCCCGACCCCGCGGGTTACTTCTACCGGTTCAGCATGTCCTCGTCGCTGCTCGAAAGGAGAAAGGCATGAAGACCATCACCATCGACCCCATCACCCGACTCGAAGGACATGGGAAGATCACGATCTTCCTCTCCGACGAGGGGGAGGTGAAGAACACCTACTTCCAGATCCCGGAGCTTCGCGGGTTCGAGAAGTTCCTCGAAGGGCGCCCGGTGGAGGAGGCCCCCCGTATCGTGCCCCGCATCTGCGGCGTCTGCCCGGCCTGCCACCACATGGCCTCCGGAAAGGCCGTCGACGCGGTGTACGGCGTGACTCCGCCTCCGGCTGCCCGCAAGCTGCGTGAGCTCTTCTTCATGGGCGAGTACATCCACAGCCACGTGGCGCACTTCTACGCCCTGTCCGGTCCCGATTTCGTCATGGGACCAGGTGCCGAAAAGGCCAAGCGCCACATCCTGGGCATCGTGGACAAGGTCGGCCTGGAGATCGGCTCCAAGGTGATCACGTTCCGCAAGTACGGACACGAAATCATGAAGGCCGTCGGCGGCAAGTGCCAGCACCCGGTCTACAACGTGCCCGGAGGCGTGTCCCGCCCCATCACAGCGGAACAGCGCACCCAGGTCGAGAAGATGGCCGTCGAGTGCGTCGAGCTGGCCAAGTTCACGATCAAGCTCTTCGAGGACATCGTCCTCAAGAACAAGGCCTACATGGACATCGTCACCGGACCCGCGTACCAACTCAAGGTACACAACATGGGGCTGGTCGACGACAAGAACCGGGTCAACTTCTACGACGGCAAGGTCCGGGTCGTGGACACGACCGGAAAGGAGCTCGCCAAGTATGCCCCGGCCGAGTACCTCCAGAACGTGGCCGAGCACGTCGAGCCCTACACCTACCTCAAGTTCCCTTACCTCAAGAAGTTCGGGTGGAAGGGAATGTCCGAAGGGCAGGAAAGCGGCATGTACCGGGCCTCGCCGCTCTCCCGGCTCAACGCGGCCGATGGCATGGCCACCCCGCTGGCCCAGGCCGAGTACGAGCGCTTCTTCGCCACCGTCGGAAAGCCGTGCAACCTGACCCTGGCCACCCACTGGGCCCGTGTCATCGAGCTGCTGTACGCGTGCGAGCGGGCCGTCGAGCTCTCCCAGGACCCGGAGATCCTCAGCCCCGACGTGCGCATCCTCCCGACCAGGACGCCCCATGACGGTGTGGGCATCGTCGAAGCCCAGCGCGGAACGCTCACGCACCACTACACGACCGACGAGAACGGCATCATCACGAAGGCAAACCTCATCGTCGGAACGACCAACAACAACGCAGCCATCACCCTCTCGATCCAGAAGGCGGCAGCGGCCCTCATCCAGAAGGGAAAGCCCGTCACCGAAGAAGTGCTCAACATGATCGAGATGGCGTTCCGGGCGTTTGACCCCTGCTTCTCGTGCGCCACGCACAGCCTCCCGGGGCACTTCCCCATGGAAGTGACCTTCGTCCAGTCGGACGGCGAAGTCCTCGACATCCTCCGGCGGTCGTGATAGTCACACCATCTCCGCAGTCCGGGCGGTGCGGCCTTCCACGAGGGTGAGCCCACGCCGTCCAGGCAGCCGATTGGGGGGCACCATGCGCATCGCCGTGCTCGGAATGGGGAACTCGGTCATGACCGATGATGCCGTCGGCCTGAAGGTGGTCGAGCTGCTGGAGACCCGGGGCTTACCCGCCCGGCTCCCGCCCGGCGTCGAGGTCGGCTTCCTCCGGAACGAGGCGGGGGGGTGGGAAATCCTCGACGACGTAGAGGGGTTCGATGCGCTCGTCCTCGTCGATGCCTGCATCGCCCCCTCGCTTCAAGTCGGCCAGTGTGCCTGGTTCGAGCCGGGGCAGTTCACCTCCCCGCGCATGAGTGGGACGCACAACATGGACGTGTTCTCCGCACTGGACCTGGGGCGCAAGTCCGGACTCCACGTGCCCTCCACGGTCGTTGCCCTGGGAATCGGGGCCAAGGAGATCTACTCGTTCTCGGAAGAGCTCACCCCCGACGTGGCCGCTGCCGTGCCCGTCGCCGCACAGCTCGTCATCGACAAGGTCCTTGATCTCGCATCGGCAACCTGAGCTGGTTTCCGCCTTGTTGCACCCTCGCCCGTTCGCGGGTAGACTGGGGCGCGTGTGCAGGAGGGATTTGAATGAAGCTCGGTGCCAAACTGCTGCTGGGAGTCGTCACGCTGTTCTGCCCCGTCGTCATGTCGGCCTGCTACGGTCCCGGTTACGGATACTTCCCGGAAGACACGCGGGATCTCAAGCCGGACGACCAGGCATCCGGCCAGGAAGTCACCCCAGCAGACTGGCAGGTGGATGATTCTGCCGGTGAGCTGCTGACCGGCGACACGGGAACCGCCGAGGCGAAGTAGTTGACCGACCCGCTCTCCCGCAAAGTGCGGCGGGCCCTTCACCCGCTCTACCGGAGCCTGGAAACCCGGGTTCATCCGCTTCGGTATCTGTTCATCGAGATCACCCGGCGCTGCAACCTCGCCTGCCGACACTGCGGGAGCGACTGCACGACCGAGACCCCGTTCCAGGAGCTGACCACCGACGAGTGGCTGAGGTTTTTCGAATTCGTCGGCGGCAACTTCGATACCCGGCGGCTGATGCTCGTGCTCACCGGCGGAGAGCCGCTCTGCCGCCCCGACTTCGAGAAGATCCTCGGGGGGCTCCGGGACAACCGGCTCTACTGGGGGATGGTCACCAACGGATATGCGCTCGATGAACGCAGGCTCCGGCTGCTCAACGAGGCAAGGCTCTGGAGCGTGACCGTCAGTATCGACGGACTGGAGCAGAACCACGACTGGCTCCGGGGGCGCCAGGGATCCTTCGAGAGAGCACTGTCGGCCGTGCGCCTGCTGGCAAGCTCGAAGATCCCCATGATGGACGTCGTGACGTGCGTCAACCCGAGGAACCTCGCCGAGCTGCCGGAGGTCGCCCGGACACTCGTCGGGGCCGGGGTCAAGAAGTGGCGGTTGTTCAGCATCTTCCCGACCGGCAGGGCCGCCACCGATCCGGAGCTGTCCCTGTCCGACGGGCAGTTTCGGGAGCTGATGGACTTCATTGCGGGGATGCGGAATGGAGCGGCCCCCGGCGGCCTGGCCGTGGAGTATTGCTGCGAGGCATTCCTCCCTCCGCATGTAGACAGAGAAGTGCGGGACGATCCTTACTTCTGTCGTGCCGGAATCTGCATCGGCTCCGTCCTGTGCGACGGCAGCATCAGCGCCTGCCCGAACATCTCCCGCTCCCTTGTCCAGGGGAACGTCCGCACACACGATTTCAAGAAGGTCTGGGAGACTGGCTTCGCGTCGTTCCGGGACCGCTCCTGGATGCGGACCGGGGAATGCGCCGACTGTACCCACTGGTCCCGCTGCCAGGGCAATTCCATGCACCTGTGGGACGCAGAGCGAGGCCGCACGGCCCGCTGTTTCCATTCGCTGTTTCCGAGCTCGTGAGGAGAATCCCATGATCCGGCTCGCAAGATACATGGCCCCACTGGTGTTCCTGGCGCTCTCGGCATGCGGCGGCAGCCACCCCCAACCCTCGATGGGGACCGACACGGCGTCCGACTGGACGGTCCCCTCCGATGTGGAGGATGCGGGAGGCGATGCCGCAACGGAACTGCTCCAGGACGGCCTCCACCCCGACACGCTTCCCGACGCGGTGACGGATGGCGGGGCAGAGCTTGTCCCGGACTTGCCGGAAACCCTCTTCAACGACCAGGACAGCCAGCCGGAAACCGATGCCGAGGATGCCATCGACGGCGGCGACATGCCCAGCGACGATCTCGATGGTGACGGCATCCCGGATGCGCAGGACAACTGCCCCGAAGAGCCAAACCCCCTCCAGGAAGACATGGACGGAGATGGTGCCGGGGATGCCTGCGATTCCGACCTGGACGGAGATGGCATCTTCAACCCCGTCGACAACTGTGTGGAGATTGAAAACCCCGGACAGCAGGACCTCGATCTCGATGGGCTCGGCGACCCGTGCGACGAGGACGATGACGACGACGAAATCAACGACATCGACGACAACTGTCCCCTGCTGGCCAACGAAGGCCAGGGGGATCTCGACGAAGACGGCCTCGGCAACGCGTGCGACGAAGACGACGACGGCGACGGCCACAATGACGGGGACGATAACTGTCCCATGGCAGCCAATCCCGGCCAGGAGGATTTCAACGAGGACGGCGTCGGCGATGCCTGCACCCAGGACAAGGACGGCGACGGAATTCCGGACGACCAGGACATCTGTCCCGAGATTCCGGACCCCGACCAGGAGGACCTCGACGGCGACGGAATGGGCGACATGTGCGATGACGATGACGACGGCGACTTCCATGCCGACGACTTCGACAACTGCCCGACCGTGCCGAATCCCACGCAGGATGATCTCGACGAAGACGGGATCGGAGACGAGTGCGACGCCGATGACGACGGCGACGGTGACGACGACGGCGACGACAACTGCCCGACGCTGCCCAATCCGGGGCAGGAAGACCTCGACAAAGACGGGCTCGGTGATGCCTGCGACGCCGATGACGACGGCGACGGCGATGACGACGGCAGCGACAACTGCCCGATGGTGCCCAATCCGGGACAGGAAGACCTCGACAAAGACGGGCTCGGTGATGCCTGCGACGCCGATGACGACGGCGACGGCGACGGCGACGGCAACGACAACTGCCCCGTGACGCCCAATCCGAGCCAGCAAGACATCGACGGCGACAAGCTCGGCGACGAGTGCGACCCGGACGACGACGACGACGGTCGGTCCGACGGCAAGGACAACTGCCCCAAGGTCCCGAATCAGAACCAGGAAGACCTCGACAAGGACGGGCTGGGCGATGCCTGCGACAGCGACGACGACGGCGACGGCGACGCTGATGGCAACGACAACTGCCCCGTGACGCCCAACCCGGGGCAGGAAGACCTCGATCAGGACGGGCTGGGGGATGCGTGCGACGACGACGACGACGGCGACGGCGACGCGGACGGCAACGACAACTGCCCGACGGTGCCCAATCCAGGCCAGGAAGACCTCGACAAGGACGGGCTGGGCGATGCGTGCGACAGCGACGACGACGGCGACGGTGACGACGACGGCAACGACAACTGCCCGACGGTGCCCAACCCGGGCCAGGAAGACCTCGACCTGGACGGGCTGGGCGATGCGTGCGACGACGACGACGACGGCGACGGGGACGACGACGGGACCGACTGTGAGCCTTCGGACGGAAACGTCTTCCACGGGCAGGTCGAAGTCTGTAACGGCATCGACGACGACTGTGATGCCGAGGTGGACGAGGCGGACGCAGCGGGGTGCAAGGACTACTTCGCAGATGGGGACGGAGATGGGTTTGGAGGGGGGATTTCCCTCTGTCTCTGCGCTCCGGTACCGCCCCACCTGTTCGACAAGGGCGACGACTGCGACGACGTGCATGCCAAGATCAACCCCGCGGCACAGGAAGAGTGCAACGGCGTCGACGACAACTGCGACGGCAGTGTCGATCCCGAAGATTCCGGTGGTTGCGTGAACCTCTGGACCGACCAGGACAAGGACGGCTGGGGCACTGGAAAGGCCCGCTGTCTCTGCCAGCCGGAAGTGGACTACACAGCGGAAAAGGACGGGGACTGCCTCGACTCAGCCCCTCTCGTCAACCCGGACATCGACGAAGCCTGCAACGACTACGACGACGACTGCGACGGCGACGTGGACGAGCCTGATGCCTCGGGTTGCCTGGACTACTATGCGGACAAGGATGACGACAACTGGGGAAACCCGCTCGATTCCCTGTGCCTGTGCAAGACCACGGTGGAATATCATCAGCCCACGGCGGGCGACTGCGACGATGCCGACAAGGACGTGAATCCCAAGGCCCAGGAGATCCTCTGCGACGGCAAGGACAACGACTGCGACGGCAAGAACCCCATGGGGACCGTCCTGTGGTCCGACAACTTCGATGACGGCAACTCCGATGGCTGGGCACTGAGCACGAGCAACGCCAGCGTCTACTGGCATGTCTCCAACTACCGTCGCAACAGCCTGCCGCACTCGCTGGGATATTCCAATTCTCAGACCCACTCCTACAACTATGGCAAGGCCCTCGGTCTTGCCCAGGCCCCGACTCAGCTTCTCCCCGGTGCCCTGGCAACGGGCACCAAGCTGCTGCTCGAGTACCGACTGCTGGCCCTGCACGACAAGCTCGACACCTGCACCGCGGACAAGACCAAGTACGACGTGTTCTCGGTGCATGCGGGGAACACGCCGCTCTACTCCGCGTGCTCCGACATGCTCGACCTGATTCCGGCCTGGGGACTCCAGCAGGTGGACCTCACCGCGTACAAGGGACAGTCCCTGAACCTGCGCTTCATCTTCGATACCGTGGACGGAAAGAACAACATGGGCGAAGGGGTCTACGTCGACGACGTCGCCATCTCGGTCGTGTGCCCCAAGTAGCTCCAGGAGGAAAAGATGGCTCAAACGTTCCGGTCAACTGAGCATTGCTCTCTGGGTGTGGTATTGCTCGTTGTGATGTTCTCCGTAGCCTGCGCTTCGAATGGGGGCCCCCCCCCCGTCTACGAGCTCAACCGCTTCGAGCTCGAGCACCGCATCCACATGGACTACCGCACGCTCGATGGTGCCGCGGCCGGGTTCGACCAGGCTCTGCAGTTCGCGCGCAGCCGGCCGGACCTGTTCCCCGAGCGCGAGCGGGACCGCAAGGAGCTCCTGCCCGCAGAATCCCGGGACGAAGTGCGCAGCCTGTGGGCCTCCATGCTCGACCGTTACCTGGCGCTCGACTCGATCAAGCGCTACCACCAGGACTACTGGCGCGTCGACAACGACCGCCTGAAGAAACACTCCTTTGCGATCCTCTACGCCACGTTCCTGGCGCAGTACAGGACCGCGCTGCAGTTCCTGGAGCTTGCCCGGAACAACCCCGATCTCGATGTCCTCCTCGACGAGCCCGTCCCGGAGCTGGGCCTGCCGGCCGGCACTTATGCCGACTTCAAGCTGCGCTTCCTCAACGTGGCCGCAGCGACCGAGTACGCAGCGCTGGATGTCGTCTACGTGGCATTCAAGAAGCCGGACGTGTTCGGAATCGCGGCCCGGGTCGATGCGGATCGCAAGGTCATCCTGGCCATGGGAAAGGGAACCGGCATCGAAATGACCGTCGAAAACGCGGGTACGATCATCAGCAAGGCCGGCTTCTCCGCCTACTTCCCGGTGCAGGCCGGCATCTCGGAGTGGATGGGGGACACCAAGGTCCACCGCCCCGGTAGGTCGCTCGTTCAGCCGGAGCAGATCGAGGAGCTCGTCCCGCAGCTTGCTCCGGGGGATGTCCTGTTCGAGCGACGGGAATGGTACCTCTCCAACATCGGTCTTCCCGGTTTCTGGCCCCACATCGCCATCTACGTCGGGACCCGGGACGAACGCCAGACCTTCTTTTCCGGCGACACCGAAACCGAGGACTGGGTGCGCTCCATGGGCGAGCCCACCGGGAATCTGGAGACCCTGCTGACATCAGCCTTCCCCCAGGCCATGGCCACCGCCAACGGCCCGGGCGAGCACGAGCACCCCTACCGCTGCATCGAGGCGGTTTCCGAGGGCGTGATCTTCACCACCATCGAGCACTCCGCAGATTGCGATTCCCTTGCGATCCTGCGCCCCAGGCTGTCGAAGAAGGAAATCGCCCGGGGACTCTACCGCTCCATCTTCTACGCCGGCCGTCCGTACGACTTCAACTTCGACTTCGTGACCGATTCTTCCCTGGTCTGCACCGAGCTGCTCTTCAAGGCCTTCGAGCCTGCTGAAGGCTTCGTGGGGCTCCAGTTCCCCATCGAAACCGTGGCCGGTCACCGGGTGGTCCCCGCAAACGGCATGATCCGACAGTTCGACAAGACCTACGGTACCGCAGCGCAGCAGTTCGACTACATCGCATTCTTCGACGGCCATGAGAAGAAGGGGGAGGCGGTCGCTGCCACCCTCGAAGACCTTCGAGAATCCCACAAGCGGCCCAAGTGGCACATTCTCACGCAGGAGTAAGAAGATCCGGCGGGTCAGTGGGGCCGCAATGGCCCGTCGGCTACAGGTCGATTTCCTGCTGCCCGAGAACGAGGGAGACCTTGTTGTTGCCGTTGAGCTGGCGCAGCAGCTCCAGGAACCGGGTGGCATCGGTGGACCGCTTGAGTACGACGGAGTAGATGACCTCCTGTAGCGCCCCCTCCCGCACGGTCTCGACCGAGATGATGTGCCACGTCTCGAGATTGCGCTCGAACGCTTCCGACAGCAACCTCGAATGGTCGGCATCATGAGGCAGCCGGACGATGAGAATCCGTTCCCGGATCACCTTGGCGAACAGATTCAGTCGGCTCATGAGGATCACGGTGCCGGACATGCAGATCGTGGCAAACACGGCAAGCAGGTAGAACCGGGTCCCGCAGGCCATGCCGATGGCAAGCGTCATGAACACGAAGCCGATGTCCCGGGTCTCCTTCATCGCGTTCCGGAACCGCACGATGGACAGTGCTCCGACCAGCGTGAAGGCGCGGGCGATGTTCGAGCCGATCACCAGCATGATGAACGCCACGACGATGCCCAGGATGACCAGCGTGTGCACGTAGCTCTGGGAGTACGACACCCCCTTGTGCGTGAACCGGTAGACCCATCCGACCACCATCGACAACACGAGGCTGAGGCCGAACACGAGCACCACGTCGAGCAGGGTGAACGTGCTGGTCAGGTCTCCGAACTGTTCGATTTCCTTGAGCAGGTTATCCATGTCTAGGCTCCCCCTTGTTCGATTGTCCCGCCTGCGGAAAGCAGTCTGTTGAAGCGCCTCAGGCCCGCTTCCACGACGGCGCAGTACTTGCTCACCCGGCGAAGCTGGCACTCGTGCTTGGCGATGAGCGCCGTCATCCAGTCCGGGATCCGGTCATTGACTTTGACTTCCATGATCAGCCAGTCGGGCGGCATGAAGTAGTGGTTGTGCGCCGGCTCGTTGACGGTCAGGGCGGTGACTCTGCCCTGGAGCTGCATGTCGAACGTGAGACGCATCCCGGACTCGAGCCGGCTTCCGGTGAATGCCCGGCGCCGATAGCTCACGATACAGGTCGGCCGCAGGCGTGCCGCCTTGACCAGGTAGGTCACCTCGGAGGCGACCGCTGCATCCTGCGGGTCGTCGAATTCACGCTGGAGATCGCCGTGACAGAGTGCCTTGGCCTCGCTCAGCGGCAGGATGATCCGGCGTTTCTGGACCGTCCTGTTCATCCGCTGTTTGATCTCGACGAACCCCTTCTTCACTTCCAGGATGTTGTTCCCGGGGTAGATCCGCAGGCGCAACTTGCGGCGGTACAGGAGGCCGTCCATCTTGGCCCGGTAGCATTGGAAATCCGGGCTGTCATAGTAGAGGCTGGTGACCCGGTAGAATCCGTCCACGTCGCCGTGCGGGTCGGGCGACATGAAGTTCTCGAGGTCCTTGACCAGCCGCCTGTACTCGGAAGCATGGATCAGGTACTTCAGCTCGTACCGGTTGAAGCGCCTAATCTCCATCGCCCCCCTCCGCCTCGTCCTCTGCAGTCCCGGTCAGCTCCGCACATCCGTCCTCCGTGATGCGGATCCCGAGCTCCGGGTGCCGCTGCAACGTCCGCTCCAGAGCGGCCCTCTCGTCTGCATCCAGCACGCGACACTCTCCGGGCCGGAGATAATCGCAGGTCTCCCACACGACATCGAGGTCCGGACGCTGGGCTCCCCACCAGAGGAACGCCGCGACCAGCGCCCACGACAGGACCAGCACCACGAATCCCAGGGTGGGACGGTAGCGGTACGGGATCTTCATGGCCGCACACCTCGCCAATGAGCCCATGCCCCCTCGAGGCCCTCCCACGACTCGAGCCCCAGCACTTCCGCCCGCAGCACCGGCAGATCCGATTCCCCCGGCTCGGCAAAGACGCCCAGGCGCCGGTCGCCCCCGTCCCGGACCCGCCGGAGCCGTTCGCAATCCAGGGCAAACGGCTTCTCGCTGCGGACGCGGCTCTTTCCCTCGTACCGTCCCGGTCGGCTGTCTACATCGACGGCTGTCGCACATCGCCAGAACAGGCTCCCCTCGACATCCACGCGGGAGTTGTTCTTCGCCAGGATGCAGTTGCGGCTCGTCCCGAGCAGCGTGTCGGTCATCTGCACGCGGCTCCGCTCGCCCGCGGACAGGGCGTTCCCGGTGCAGTCGAGCAGCCTCACCCCATTGACGTCGAAGTTGCTTCCCATCAGGTCCAGGCAGTCGTCCCCCGCCCCGAACACTGCGGAGCGCTCGATCCCCCCCGAGCAGAACTCGAAGTCGAATGCATCCCCGCCGCTGCGGGCCACTACGGTCCGCTCCACCAGGAGATCCTTGACGTAGACTGCGTGGACCATCTCCTCGCCCGCTGCGTTGTCCGCAAACACGCAGTCGCTCAGCCGGATTCTCCGGGTATCGTGCAGGTTGAACGTAGCGGGCAGGCTCGTGAGCGACCACTCCGGGTGCGCTCCCCCGGAAACACGCAGGTGCGAGAACGAGGAGCCGGCCGTGGCCGGGCCGACCAGTGCGATCCCGCCCCACGGGGCCTCCTGCTCCGGAACGGCCACGATAGGCTGGTCCACGGTCCCCGCCGCATCCACACGGCCCCGGAAGACCAGCGATGCCCCGGGCCCCATGAGCAGGCGAGTGCCCGGTGCGATCTCCACGCGGTCCAGCGGACCGTAGACCTGCGTTCCGGTGATTCTGACCTCGCCCGGTCCCAGGGTCACCTGACGGCCGGCCGGAACGGGAGAACACCAGGGATGAAGCGACCTGCGGCCCGGCTTGCCGTCGAAAGCAACGTCGGTGCAGTCGGGCGGTGACGGCCGCACCTGCAAGTCGGGTACCGCCACCGTCGTGACCGCATTCCCGGTGACCAGGTGGGTTGCCTCCACCGCGACCCGCACAGGCACGCACCCTGCGGCATCGAAACGATAGAGGTAGCGCTGCGGGGCCGGAACGGAGCGGACGCTTCCCCGGAACGGATGGAGCGGAATCCGCTCGACCAGCGTGGCTGCGGGGTACAGCTCGAACCTGGGGGCCTCCAGCGCCCCGTCACGCACCACGGACCGAAGCTGCCACGACGTTGCCGCGCAGCCGTCTTCCCACTCCGGCACAACCGAGTCGATCCGGTAGCCCGAGTTGCCGTCCACCGTCACCTCGAGACCGATGCCCCCGAGCAGCCGGGCCGACAGACCGTCCGCTGCCAGGGTCTCTTCGATCCACGAGATTCGATTGCCATAGATCCCCAGGACGCCGTCGAGCACCTTTCGCTGCCGCTGCACATCCATGGGGCGGACCATCTGGCGGAAGTACCGGCTCACGGCCGGAAGCAGGCGGGCCGCATCCCAGTAAGGGTCGAATTCGAGCTCGGGAGTCAATTTCTGCGAACGGTCGAGCGCCCGTGCCGTGATCTCCTCGACACTGCACGGCGTGTGCGGCGCCCGCACCAGCTCGAACACCTTCCGGTTGCGAAGCGTGGTGTACTCGGGGAGCTCCTTGAGCCGAAGCAGGAGCGGGTTGTCGGTACGGTTGAGCAGGGGCTCGTGGCGCCAGCCCCGAAAGCTCCATCCGACCGGCTCGAAACGGCCCCGGTATGGGTCGAAGTACAGCTTGTGATTCTGGTGGAAGTCGTGCTCGTTGCCGCCAAAAATCACGTCGAGCGCGTCGAACGTGACAAACCGGTCCAGGTCGAGGTGCAATTGGGCGAACCGCTCGAACTCGGCAGCGGTCCCGTGTGCAACGACTTCCAGCAGCTCTTCAAGCTCCTTGCGCTCTTCGTCCTTCTGCCCCTCGAGCGAGGCAACCTTCTTCCAGACTGCGGGCTCCAGCCACAGGCGGCTCACGCCGGTCACCGGGTCGATGGGGCCTTCGTTGCCAGAGAACAGGTTCCCGGGAAAACGGTTCGATTCCCGGAGGATCCCCTCGTCGGGTTGCGCCGCGTAGTAGTAGACCCCCAGGTACGCGTTGTTGACGTACAGGCGGAACGGGAAGTACTCAGGGGTCATCAGCCCCTGCTCCCGGGCAATTCCCAGCACGATCTCCTCGCCGAACGGCAGGGTCTCGGGGGTGTTGATCAGCCCGAACACGTTTTCTCCGTCGAGGAACCCTCCCCCCCGCAGCCTGACCTTCCACGACTTCTGCGCATAATTCCAGTGCCAGTGCTTGTTTCCGCGGTAGCGAAGATCGGCCTTGAACACCCGCTTCCCCCGGCGGAAGTAACCGGAAACGTACTTGCCCTTGCCGTCGGAGGGGGGGAGCTTCTTCTCCAGCTTTGCCAGCTCATCGTTCCCCAGGTAGAGGAAGAAGGCCTTGAGCTCCGAGTCGGACGGAAGCGTCGGAATGCCCGCGCGGCGCCAGTCCCGGTTGAGCTGGTCGTGCAGGTGCAGGTGGAACAGCTCGAGCGTGAGTGGCTCGCTCTGCCCGAAAGCCCGGTTGTACGTCAGGTGGTCCCGCACGGCACCGTACGCGTACCAGAAACAGAGGAAGAGCGCAGGGGCCGACAGGAAAAGCGCTGCCGGAAGTCGCAGGTGCCACAACCGCTCGAACAGTCCCACGGGTCCGACGAGCGGGCCTTCGTGCGGGCGATGCTGTATCCCCAGGCGGGCCAGTGCCCGAACCCACCAGGAGCGGGCTTCCCGTTCCCGGGTGGTCTCGAACGCTTCGTTCCCTTGCGGGTCACGCCCGTTCACGCGGCCCCCGTCGTGAGCCCATCCCATGGGTCACCATCTAGATATCCAACGCAAACTGGAGCAGGAAGCGGGTCCCGTCGACCCAGTCGCGGGAGGACTCCTTGGCCTCCCAGCC
>Ga0233425_10005061_pt1 | contig 21335 bp, 17 predicted proteins | sample Watercolumn_Towu_2_FD_181712 | JGI IMG/M metagenome (GOLD analysis project Ga0233425, IMG submission 181712) | Freshwater microbial communities from Lake Towuti, South Sulawesi, Indonesia - Watercolumn_Towuti2014_140_MG | ecosystem: Environmental > Aquatic > Freshwater > Lake | place...
GTGGCGTTGGCGGTGGGTGCTGATATAACGTATTCAAAATGGGAAGTAAGAGATCATTCAGTTGGAGTCACGGAAACTTTTATTGTTGCTGAAGAATTGCAACAAAAAGTGTTAGATATAATGTTTGATGAAACGCAATGTGGGAACGGTAAAACCTATGAATTTAAAGAGTCTTTCAAAGGTTTAAAGTTGGAGAATAAGCAGTATAAGCCGTTGTTCGATTTCTTTATTGGTAAGGATTTAGTGAACAAGGCAAACTTATACAAAGTAGTGACTGCGGATTTCGTGTCCACGACCGATGGTACTGGCGTGGTTCATATTGCACCGGCGTTTGGTGAAGATGATATGCGTTTAGGGGAAGAAAAGCAACTTTCGTTTATTCAACACGTTGGTTTGGATGGTCGATATACCGCCGATGTCACGCCTTGGGCCGGGCAAGAAGTGAAACCCAAAGAAGATCCGACTAAAGCCGACGTGGAAGTTTTGAAATATTTGCAAAGTAAAAATTTGTATTTCGACAATGAACCAATTACACATAGCTATCCGCATTGTTGGCGTTGTGATTCGCCGTTATTGAATTACGCCACTTCTTCTTGGTTCGTGAATATCACGACTCTGAAAGATAAATTGTTGAAAAACGCGCAGGCCATTAATTGGGTGCCGGGGCACTTGAAGGAAGGGCGTTTCGGTATGTGGCTCGAGGGCGCACGCGATTGGTCCATCTCTCGTTCACGTTTCTGGGGCAATCCCATGCCGGTGTGGAAATGCGATAAATGTGAGGCGGTGAAAGTTTTGGGCGGAAAAGATGAATTGGAAACATTGACCGGGGAAAAAGTTGAAAATATTCATAAACAATACGTGGATAAATTAACCTTTATTTGTGAAAAATGCGAAGGAACCATGCATCGCATTCCCGAAGTTTTCGATTGTTGGGTGGAAAGTGGCGCCATGCCTTATGGACAAATGCATTATCCGTTTGAAAATAAAGAAAAGTTTGAAGCCAATTTCCCGGCGGAATTTATCGCTGAGGGAGTGGATCAGACACGCGCCTGGTTCTATGTCATGCATGTTTTAAGTGTGGCGCTGTTTGATAAACCAGCCTATAAGAATGTGGTTGTAAATGGTATTGTTCTCGCCGAAGATGGCAAGAAAATGAGTAAGAAATTGAAGAATTATCCGGATCCGACGCTGGTGATTGATAAATACGGCGCCGATGCTTTACGTTATTATCTCGCCACTTCGCCGGTGATGCGCGCCGATGATTTGTGTTTCTCGGAAAAAGGAGTTGATGAGGTGTATAAAAAACTGATTTTGATCACCAGTAATATTTTGAATTTTTACGATTTGTTCAAGACTGAAAAGATTGAAGAAGTGAAGACTATCAATGTTTTGGATCAATGGATTCTGGCCAAATTACATTCCTTGATTAAGGAAGTGACGGAGAAAATGTTGGTTTATGAATTGCCGCAGGCGGCCAAGCCGATCAATGAATTTATCGATGAACTATCAACCTGGTATGTGAGACGTAGTCGCGATCGCTTCAAGGGCGAAGAAAAAGCGGCGGCGTTATTTACGCTCAACCAGGTTTTGGCCAAGTTGGCGTTGGTGATGGCGCCGTTCACTCCCTATATGGCTGAACATATTTGGCAACGCCTGGGCAACAAGGACTCAGTCCACCTTCAGGACTGGCCGAAACACGATGATAAATCAATCGATGAAAAAGTTTTAGAAGCTATGACTCAAGCGCGTTTGATCGTGGAGGCCGGTTTGGCGGCGCGTGATGAAGCGGGGATGAAGGTGCGCCAGCCGTTGGCTGAGTTGTTCTATACCGGTAAAGAACTGAGTCAAGACTATGCGACGATCATGGCTGATGAATTGAATGTATTGAAAGTTACGGCGGTCGAAACCGTGCCGGCAGGCGATGGATTGATAATCAAAGAACATCCAGCTTTGAAAGTGGCGTTGGACACGGTTTTGACGCCGGAATTAAAATTGGCCGGTCATCTCCGTGAACTGGTGCGCGGTGTTAATAATCTGCGCAAGAACGCCGGCCTGACGCCGGGTGATAAAGTGAAATTGTATTGGAAGACTGAGGCGTCGGAGCTCTTGGCGATGTTTGATGATGAGAAATTGGCGGCGGAATTGAAAAATAGCGTTTTGGCGGCCGAGCTGATCAATGATTCCGTTGAAGTGGCCGCAGAGTTCCAGGCTGAAATGAATGTGAATGGTATGAAAGTAGTGGTTTATTTGCAAAAAAATTAATTTTACGGGACGCAGACCTGCCTGCCGGAGCCAAGGGCTCTGTTGGAGTAGGCAGGCCTGCGTCCCGTATAAGAGCGGCATTCGTAGGGGCGCAAATATGCGCCCCGGCTCTCCGCGCCCCCATAAATTATTCATTTCAGCGTGTTATGTCGTTGATCGCCAAAAAATTATTATTGGCCGTGGTGTTTTTCACCGGCGCGGCCGTCCTTATCATTGAAGTGGTGGCCGTGCGCATTTTGACGCCCTATTTTGGCAGCACCATGTACACGGTGTCCAGTGTTTTGTCAGTGGTGCTGGCGGCTCTCAGTCTTGGCTATTATCTGGGCGGCAGTTTTGCTGATCGTCATCCGCAGCCGCGCTGGTTTTATCTGATTATTTTTACCAGTGGCGTGGCTACGGTTTTATTGCAGGTAATTGTGAATCACTGGCTGGCGGCCTGGGCGCCGCAGTTGTCATTGGTCAGCGGTCCGCTGCTGATGTCCTTGCTGTTATTCCTGTTGCCGAGTTTTCTCCTCGGAACACTATCGCCGATTGTGATTAAATTGTTAAGTTTGGGTGAATCCGTGGAGGTTATCGGTAAATTGTCCGGCCAAGCGTTTTTTTGGTCAACCCTGGGCAGTATTGTTGGCAGTTTGGTGGCCGGATTTGTGCTCATCCCGCGATTGGGTGTCGGCAGTATTGTTACGTATTTATCAATCTCTTTGTTAATAGTCGGCGGCGGTGGTTATTTATGTTCGGTGAAGAAAAAAGTTTGGGTGATTGTTGGTTTGATAGTGGCAATTTGTTTGGCCTGGGGAATTGTTTATTCCACTTCAAGAAAGAATGACGTGGTTTATCAAACGGACGGTGTTTACCAGAAAATTGCCGTCATTGATAAAGATTATCGCGGCCGTCCGGCTCGCCTGTTGATGCTCGATCATAATCCATCTTCGGGAATATATTTGGATACCGGCGATATTGCGTTTGATTACACTCAATATTACAAGTTGTATAAATATTTTGTTCCGGAAGTACAAAAAATGTTGGTTCTGGGTGGGGGAGCCTATGATGTTCCCGGAAAAATGTTGGAGGAGCAGATTACGGCCACCATTGACGTGGTGGAGATTGAACCGTCATTATTAAAAATCGCTCAACAATATTTCCACTTGCCGACTGACGCGCGTTTGGTCAATCATGCCACTGACGCGCGTGTTTTTTTGGCGCAAACTGATGGGAAATATGATTTTATCTTTAGTGATATTTATCATTCGTTGTATGGCGTACCGGCTCATTGCACCACGAAAGAATATTTTTCTTTGGTAAAAAATCGGTTACAACCAAATGGAGTGGTGGTGGTTAATGCCATTGGCACTCTCACTCAGCAAAAAGAATCGTTTCTGATGTCGGAAATTAAAACTTTCCGCGCCATATTTCCGAATAGTTATTTTATGGGCGTGAATTCACCCGGTTCCGCTCGTTTGCAAAATGTGATTATGATTGGCGTAAACGGGAATACGGTTTTGATGGCTGATTTAATTAAAAAGAAAAAGTTGACCGAACCGACGATCGTGAATTCAATTGACAAACTGATAGATCTCGATCGGTTTGATTGGAATCAATATCAAGTATTAACCGACGATTATTCGCCGGTAGATTATTTTAATGCGATGACGTTGAAGCAGGTTGAGATGATGAAGTATAATTTTGTTAACGGCGGGGAAACGATGGCGTTTTTGGAGAAGTTGGTGAATTTTGGTCCACGATATAATGGTAGCGTTGGTTTGGAACAGTCAAGAGAGTTTTTAGTTAAGGAAATGAGAAATTTGACCTCTGACGTGATTGAACAAAAACTGGAATCAGTCGGTCCGGATGGAAAAAACTATTTATTCTCCAATATTATCGCGCGTTTTCAACCGGAAAAGAAAGATCGAATCATTTTAGCGACGCATTATGACACGCGCGCTTATACGAAAGATGGTCAGAAAGATTTTGTCGGGGCCAATGACGGCGCCTCGGGCGTGGCCGTGTTGCGGCAAGTGGCGGAATACCTGACTGTGATGGAGAATAAAATACCGGTAGGTGTTGATATTATATTTTTCGATGGCGAGGAAGGCTATCCTTTGCCTGAGGATAAGACTCTCAGTATCGGGGCTGAATATTTTGTCGCTAATTTGAAAAAGTATTATCAAGAATTGCCTAAAAAAGCTCTGGTAATTGACATGGTCGGGGACCGGGATTTAAAATTCTATTTGGAGAAGACCAGTCTGGCCAATGATGAAGCCAGTTATCGGAAATTGTTCGCCGAAGCTGATAAATTTTATCCGGAAAATTTTATTTCACAAGTGAAATATGGAATTGCTGATGACCACACTGTCTTGCAAGCGAAAAATATTCCGTCAATGTTATTGATTGATTTTGATTATCCATATTTTCATACCAATCAAGACACGATAGATAAAGTTTCTAGCGTTAGTTTGCAAAAAGTCGGAAATGTAATCGTTCAGTACTTGTATTCTGAATATAAATAATATGGCTATCGTGGAGTCGGGTGGAAAATTTCAGAGCGCGTGGCGCAAGACCGCGAACAAGATTATTCCTTTTGTAATCGTGGCGATAGTATTGTTATTGTTAATATATATGCGAGTGGAAACCAAATATCGCCATGAGGCGATGACCGTGGAACAGGTGCCGGCCGGCGATAATATCGGTTTGGTGTTTGGCGCCGGATTGAAGGCCAAGGGCGTGCCCGGCACAGTACTGGCTGATCGCGTCATGAAAAGTTTGCAATTGTATCAAGCGGGCAAGGTGAATCAAATTGTTATGAGCGGAGACAATAGTACGGCCAATCATAATGAAGTGCAAGCCATGAAGAATCTGGCGATTGACGAGGGTTTGCCTGAAGGAATTATTGTTTTGGATCACGCCGGGTTGAGTACCTATGACAGTTGTCGTCAGGCGAGCGGTGAGTTTCCGGGGAAAAAGATTGTTTTGATTACGCAAAAATATCATTTGAAGCGAGCACTTTATATCTGTAATGAATTGGGCGTGTTCGCCGTCGGCGTGGCTGCTGATCCGCGATCTTATCCCGGGCAGTGGCGTTATACTTTACGGGAAATGCCGGCCGCGGTGGTGGATTGGTTTACTTTACTGTTTGTAAATTAGAATGAGGCTACTAATGACAAATAGGCTACGTATCTACATATTATAATTAAGGTCAAGGGTAGCAATACCAGCCAACAGGCTGAACAAGGGGCAGTTGCCCTCTGTCTGGGGCCAAATATTTATGAAATGCTAGCAGGCATTTTTTATAATTTAAAAAGAAGCGAATTATCGCTTCTGTATTGACTAGAATCCGAGACCGATCAGCGCCAGACCATAGGCCATGACATGGGCGCTGTTCAGCGTGCCCACCGGCCCGGGTTGCGGAATGACAAAGTTTTCCACCGGCAACTGCAGTTTTTCACTGAGCAGTCCAAGCTCCTGATCGCGGTAGTCGTAACCGGAAACCAGGACGCGCTGGATGTCAGTATCCATGTTTGTAGCATTGAAGAAATCCAACGACCGTTTGACTTCGACGACCATTCTTTCCAGAGGTACACCACCGATAGAACTGATATGTCTGGAGAAAGCGATCTGGCCGTCGCGCAGCACGAGAATCTGCGTTCCGTCAGGGCTGTAGTCTACCAGAGCGGTGTTACCGGACACTGACTGTGGGTAGCAGTGCTCGAAAGCCGCGAGCAGCGCCATCTCGGTCGGCGTGGCGATCATGACTTTCAGGTCCTTGCCGGCCATGGCCTGCAGGATTGGGTCGAGTTCGTCTTTCTTCGTGGCCGTGATCAGATAGTCTCGGTCACCTTGATGGAGATCACCGGGAAGACTCATGCCATCGAAGTAGACTCTTCTCACGTCGTAGGGGATGAATTGTTCAATTTCCCAGGCCAGACTTTGGTAAAATTCTTCTTCAGTCCAGTCTGGAAGGCTGATTTTCTTCACGATGCAGTACCGGGGACTGCCGGCATTGATCACGTAGGGTACGTCTTCGGGGAGGCTCAGGTCAGACAGGACGCTGGCCAGCGATTGGTCTGGTCGATGAAGGGCAAAGCCATGATCCAGTCGTCGCCAACCACAGGGGCTGAATTCATCGCGACGCAGATGCACGAAGCTCACGTGACCGGGCAGGACGCTCAGGCCGACGATTTCGTCCGGGATTTCCGGCGCCGGCGATTTGACTGCTTCCACGGCCTTTTGCGGCAGCGGAATATTCAGTAGAGTCATGAGCATCGCGCCAGCGGACTGGGTAAGTTCTCGCTTGAAAAGCACCTTGTTGTCTTCACTCTCATCGGCCAGAGTCAGGACGAGCTGAGGGAGCCGGGGCTCGGTTTTCGGGGCCTCATACGGCGGACGCAGGAGATTGAGTCGTCTCTTTTGGCCAGTGCTCATGATCTTGCCCTCCTTTCCAGGGTTTGATGGTCAAGGAACAGTGAAATTATATCTTAGTGTTTTGGGGTCGAAAAGTCAATAGTGGAGTTTGTCAGTTTGTAAGCTTGTCCCGAAGGCCTGCCTGCCGGTCATCGACTCCGAGGCTCCCGTTCGACAAGCTCAGGGCCTGAGTGAAATCGAAGGCAGACTCAAGGAGCAGGCAGGGATCCATTTGGGATAAGTTTGTCAGTCAAGAATATGAAAATAAAAAACCCAGGAAGTCCTGAGTTTTTATCTTATTTAGTGAGAATAATCAGGCTTTCGATATGAGGCGTGCGCGGGAAGAAGTTATATAATTTAGCGAATTTCACTTTATAAGTGGGCAATAGCTTGGCAATGTCGCGCGCCTGAGTGGCCAGGTCGCAGGATAAATAAATAATTTGCGGCGGTTGAGCTTCCAGGATCTTGTCCACCACATCGTCATGCATACCGGCGCGCGGAGGATCGACAATCAAAAGTTTGTCATTGGTGATAACTTCAGTAGCGTTTTCAGCTGGTTTGAGAATGGCCTGGCAATCGGTCAGGCTATTTAATTCAATGTTGTCATTGGCATAGTCAACCGCTTCATCGTTTATTTCCACCAGCGTGGTTGGTCGTTTCAATGGGAGGGAGATTGATCCCACTCCGGAATAAAGATCAATTAAATTCAAGTTGGCCGGTATTTGTTTCTCAATATCATCGAGAGCTTGAGTGAAAATAGGGATGTTTACTTGGAAAAAACTGAGCAAACCGTATTTCAAATCTACGCCTTTGATGTTTTCAATCAGATAATCCTGGCCTTTTGAATACAACAATTCATCCGGTCGGGAAGCCGGGCAGCGTGGGTCGGAATAGTACACTTGTAAACCAATGAATTTATCTTGTAATTGTAATGGCGAGGTAAGATTCACTCGGTCTTTTATAAAAATTGCCGCCACGGTTTCGCCTTTTAAATTGGAACGAACGATCATGGTCTTGAAAGCGCGAAGCGGCCAGTCAGATTGATTGATCCAGTCGAGAATAAGTTGCGCGGTGGTGTTGATTTCTTTGGAGGCCAAATTACAAAGATCGATCGGATGGCGGTAATGAGCGCCGCGATCGTAGAATGCCGGGAACACTTTGCCGTCTTCTTCCCAGAAACTGTATTCAATTTTATTTCGATATTGATAAAGGTTGTTGTCGCCGGCAATCTCTATGTCAGCCGGCAGTTCAAACCCGCCAATCTTTTGGAAGACTTCTTTGGCCACATTAATTTTCTCTATGTTTTCCGCTTCAGCAGACAAAATTTGCCAGGGAGAGCAAGACAAAAAATGAGCTTCGGTAGCGGGAATGCGATTTGGGCTGGGCTTAATAATTTTGGTGGCAATCGCCTCCATCATATTTTTCTTTTTCTTGAGCACGTTGATTTCAACCTCTTCACCCGGCAGCGCGTTCCAAACAAAAACCTTGCGACCATCAGACATGTTGCCTAGCGCTTGACCACCGAAGACCAGTTTGTCGATTATTATGTTCATGGAGTTAGTTGGTAATTTCGTAAGCAAGTAAGTATGTAAGTATATGGCATAGAACGGGATTGATTTTTTATGGTAAATTCGCTATAATATAGTTATATCCGATAGTATTTGATCAGTCAACGATTGACAATGTCAGATATTGGTGCTAATATAAACTTTAATGTTCTTTGAAAGCTGACCGCGGTGGTCAGCGGTGCGATACTCTAGCGGGGGTCGAAGTCCTGCGAGGCGCAGGCGGAAATTCCCCAAAGAAGGAGGTGTGCGGTGAGAGGACGTCTGGTCGAGATCGAGATCCTGATTCATGGACATCCGGCGCGTGAGTACCTCCATGGTGTGGATCGGTACGTCGAAGGTCGAGTGGGCTCGGAATACACCCTGCGGGTGCGCAATCTGACCGCTCGCCGTCTCGAGGTGGTGCTGTCTGTGGATGGTCTGTCTATCATGAACGGCGAAACGAGCACCGGTCTCGAGGGAGGCTATGTTCTCAGTCCGTTCGGCTCGATTCCCATTCCCGGCTGGCATCGGAACAATTCCAAGGTTGCGAATTTCGAGTTCGGCGCGGTCGAGGAGTCGTACGCCGTCCAGACCGGCCAAGCCGGCAACATCGGGGTCATCGGCTGTCGCGTGTTCTTGGAGAAGCAGCCGAAGTTCAATGTTCGCCATGCGATTTCCATTCCCCGTGATCGGTTCGGTGGTGGAGTGGATCAGTATCTGGGGGCGACTCGCGGTGGTGACTGCGAGTGTCTGAGCTTTGGTGGCGAGCGATCGCTCGATAGCAAGGGCATTGGCACGAAGTATGGTCGGGAGTCGACGTTCGAGGTTCGCGAAGTCAGCTTCGAGCGGGAGAGTCTGCTTCCGGCCGAGGAGTTGGTGGTGCGTTACGCGGATCGTGATGGTCTCAGGCGAATCGGTGTTGATCTGTATCCGCGGCCGGCAGTCGCTGTTCATCCCGAGTCCGCCAACCCCTTCCCGGCTGCCAAGGGTTGCCCCGCACCCGTTGGTTGGACACCGGATCGCGGTACTCCGCGTCGTTAGTGTAATCTAGTAGGTCAAATGGCCTACTTTTTCAATTTAGAAGAAAAACGCTCCAGATCGGAGCGTTTTATATATAGATCAACAGTTCTTCAACGCCAGCTGGCCGCAGGCCGCGTGGATATCCTGACCGAAACGATATCGTTCGATGACTTGAATTTTGTTTCTGATTAAAGTATTTACGAATAACTTCACTCGTTCGACCGGCGGGGCTTTGAATTTATTGGTGGAGTTGTAAACAATGACATTCACCATTACCAATTTATCGCGTAACAGCTCGGCCAATGCTTCCGCGTGTTCGGGTGAATCGTTCACGCCATCGATCAGCAAGTATTCGATCATGACTTTGCGATTTTTATCTTCGAGATAGTTATCAATGGCATTTATTAATTTTCTCAACGAATATTTTTTGGAAGCGGGGATTAGTCGCTGACGCAGTTTTTCTTCCGGCGCGTGAAGGGAAATTGCCAGATTAAAGTCTTCTTTTTCATTGGAAAATTTTTCAATAGCGTCAACAATACCGATAGTGGAAATGGAAATTTTGCGAGCGCTGATATTGAATAATTTGGGATTGTTTAACATTCTGGCCGCGGTCATCACATTATCATAATTCAAAAACGGTTCGCCCATACCCATGAAAACCACATTCGTAACGCGCTCTCCGGTTTCCCGCAATTGACGATTGAATAACAAGACCTGCTCGGCAATTTCTTCGGCGGTTAGATTGCGTTTCAATCCGAGTTTACCGGTGGCACAAAAAACGCAAGCCAGGGGACAGCCGACCTGACTGGAGACGCAGACGGTAAAGCGATCAGCGTGATGCATTAGCACGGCTTCGATTTTTAGGCCATCAGTTAGAGTAACGAGCGCCTTAGTCGTTTTACTGTCTTTGGAATAGAAAAATTGAGCGGAAATATCCAGGCTGGTGGCGGCTTTTAATTTGTCACGCAAGATTTTGGAAAGATTGCTGGCCTGATCCCAGTTCGTGATATTACGGTGAAAAATTGCTTCGCGCACCTGATCGCGGCGAAATTTTGGTTCAGTTTCCAGGATGTTATTTATCGCATTCCAATCCATATGATTTTTAGTTTGTAAGTATATAAATTGGTCAGTTTTGTTTTGCTTATAAGCTTACTAACTGACAAACTTATAGACTATTATAGTATATAAATATTTTTTTGTCTAAAATTAAATAAAATTACGCATTATTGTAACTTCTTGAAAGTTTGTTCGTCATAAATAATAGAGGCATAAATATATGAATTTAGTAAAAAGACAACCAATTTCCATGTGGACCGAACGCTTTGGCAAGACCAATGCGGGTTTGGATTGTGTTTATTTTGGCACGGAGTTGGGTGTTTTTCGTGATTCATGATATCTAATTGATAGCTTGATGACATAGAACCCGCTCCGTGAGGCAGCGGGCTTTTTTATGACAATGTAAGAGTGGATGTATCGATGGCCCATTGGTTTGTCACTTTCTGGAAACAGAAAGTAACCAAAGATTTTTGGGGGTGCTTTAAATGCTATCACGTTCATTATTCATTGGTGTGTTCATTTTGACGCATAATCGCACCCCCAAGCCCCCAGGGAGTTTATGGCACGTTAGTTACATTAGATGCATCAATGCGAGGTCCTGTAAACAGGGCTGCATGATGCGTGTTGAATGTTTGAAAATCGTGAATTGGAATTTGGTTATTGGAACTTGGAATTTCACTTATTACTTAAACTGCTCATTACAACTAAACCATCTCAACGGGGAGGGAGGATGTCATGACGCGCAAGATCATGGTGACTTATCAACTGTTTCAGATGCTGCACATTCTGCCAATGTCATTGATATTCACGACCTATGTGCTGTTCCTTAAAAGCAATGGACTGACGCTGGCGGAAATCGGGATTGTGAACGCGATTTTTGGAATCAGTATCACGATGTTTGAAATTCCGACCGGTGTAGTCGCTGATGTATTTGGTCGGCGTCGGTCGGTGTTGCTTGGATTGTTCATATTTATTCCATCGCACTTTATCTACTGGCTCGGTTACTCAATGCCCATGTTCCTGCTGGCGGAAGTAACCTCAGCTCTGGCTTTCTGTTTCATCTCCGGTGCCATGGATGCCTGGTTGCGAGATTCACTGGATTTCTATGAGGTGAAATATGATTTCGCGCGCTTGATCAATACCGGCTTCATTATGAATCGGGTGGGTACGATTGTCGGCGGACTCATCGGGAGCGTGATCGCCTGGTATGATTTGCGGATCGGTTGGTTGCTCGCCACCATTTTGCAGATCATTGTCTTCGTCTGGTTCTTGTTCAAAATGCAACCGGAAGAATATTTTCAACCGCTGAAATTTCAGTGGTTGAAAATTTGGAGCCAGATGAAACAAGTGGCGCGTGACAGCTTTGTTCACGGTTTGAAAACCAGAATCGTGTGGTTACTAACTATCATTAGCACTTTGTACTTGTTCGCCAGTCAGCCGATCAATATGCAGTGGACGATCTATCTCGAAGAAAAGATTAGCTTGAAGATCATCGGCGTGATGTGGATCCTGATTTCTCTGACCAGTATGGCCGGGGCTTGGGTGGTGGGGCGTATTATGAAACACTATCACGATGAACGACAGATAATGACATGGGCCAACCTGGTGTTGGGAGTCTCACTGGTGTTGATGATTCTCAGTCAAAACATCTACTGGGTGTTGGCGCTGTTCCTGGTTCATGAGGCTGGTCGCGGCATGTTTCCAGCCGCGCAGAAGGCGTACCTTCACGATCACATTCCGTCTGACAAGAGAGCGACGGTCGCGTCCTTTGCTTCCATGGTGGAACATCTTGGCATGGCGATCGGCTGGCTTGGGGCCGGAGTGCTGGCTCGCAATATCGGCATTATCCCGACTTGGCAGCTTGCCGGCGTTATATTCTTGGTTGGCATTTTGTTGATTTGGAAGTTGCCGTTGAATAATGTAATCTCAAAATTGTAGAATTAAAGAACCACGAAGTTGGTTCTTTTTGAATTGCCGATTTGAAGTGAAGGCGGAAACAGCCCGGCCAACAGGCTGAACAAGGGGTAGCTTACCCCTTGAACAAAAATAGACATTCTACAAAACAAGAGCTGGACTTCTGACAAGGGGCAACAGCCATTTATTCACCCCGATAAGCGTGGTGTTTGAGCTGATTCATCCCAGACTTAGTAAGGGAAAATTACCATGGACGACAAACTACAGGCGACAATCGCATCTTTTTAAATAATATATATTTTGTTATAATTGGAATGTAATTAATAAAAATAAAACTATGGAGAAAAAAAACGTGATGCGCTGGGACGTATCCAATCGTCTCTTCGTCATGTTGATCATCTTGGTGGTTTTCTTGGTGGGCGCCTTTGGGGTGTCGGTCATGAAAATGGTGATCAGCTATTTGAACATTCCGGGCCTTTCACCGCAGCAAATCACCATCCAGGCTGATGGCAAGACTTACGCCAAGCCGGATATTGCCAAGATTGTGATCGGAACCACTTCCGATGGATTGGATATCAAAACCGTGGTTGATGGTAATAATAAAAAGATGAATGACATTACCGCCAAATTGAAAGAATTGGGGATCGATGATCGTGATGTCCAGACGACGGTCTACAATCTGTATCCGAATTATGACTGGCCAAATAATGTGAAGACTCTTACGAACTACACTCTCGATCATCAGATCGAAGTGCGCGTGCGAGATTTTTCCAAAGTCAGCGAAGTGATCTCTCAAGCCACAGCTCTGGGTGCCAATAATATCAATAACATTCAATTTACGTTTGAGAATTTCGAAAAGGTTCAGGAAGTGGCTCGAGCTCAGGCTATCGATAATGCTAAAGCCAAAGCAGTTTCCATGTCAAAGCAAACCGGATTAAAGCTTGGTAAATTGTTGAATATTTGGGAGAGCAACGGCCCGATGTATTTTGATGGAAAAGGTATGGGCGTCGGTGGTAGCGTCGGACCAAGCGTACAGTCCGGAGAACAGGAAGTGGTGGTAAATGTTTCATTGACTTACATGTTGAAATAAAAATTATTCTACGGGATATCGGATAAAAAAACTCTCCCGAGGTGGGGGAGTTTTTGATTGATCAGATTAACGACTGACATTGATGGCTGATCCACCTTCAGGATCGCAGGAACCAATGGTGATAACACCAGTGGCGGCCTTTGAAACGTAATAATCAGTTTTAGAGGCAGTACCGGTGCTCGGATCTGTTGGGATCTTTGCAATGTGACCGCTGGTTACCAGTCCGGTAAGATCGGCACAAGCAGCCTGCGTGGTCTGAGCGCCACAACCAGAATCTCCGCCTACGGCACAGGTTCCGATAGTGTAATAATTGCCATTGGTCAAACCGGAGATAGCCGCAATGTAGGAACCACCATTGTCGACCTGGTTATACTTGACTGAATCAAGAACAGCGGTGATGTCAGACCAGCGAGTGGCATCGCGAGCTGACTTGAAGCGAGTCAGAGGATCGAGAGCCACGAACACGATGACGGCTAAGATCGCGATGATCGCGATAACGATCAACAATTCGATCAAGGTAAACCCTTTTTGTTTACGCATAGTTTGCCTTTATGTTAATTCTATTTATCTATTAGTAATTATACAATAATTGGCAAACTTGAACAACTAAGGTGTTTATATCTTTGGCTTGAATAAACGTAAACTTAAAGAATTGATAACCACGGATACTGAACTGAGGGCCATGGCCAAACCGGCTAATTCCGGTTTTAACACCAGTCCCAAGGTTAAGAATACTCGAGCGGCGATTGGGATGCCGGCAACATTATAGATCAAGGCAAAGAATAAATTTTGTTTAATTTTACTCATGGTACGACGACTGAGATTCAGGGCGTCAAGGATTTGGTGGAGATTATTTTTGAGGAGAATGATTGACCCGACTTCGAGTGACACATCAGCGCCGCTACCCATGACAATGGCTAAATCAGCTTGAGCCAGAGCCGGCGCATCGTTTACGCCATCACCGACCATGGCGACTTTAAATCCTTGTTTTTGCAAAGCGACGATTTGATTAAGTTTTTCTTCAGGCAAGACATGAGCAATAACATTTTTTATCCCGGCCCCCTTGGCAATAACTTTAGCGGTGTGTTCATTGTCTCCGGTCAATAAATAGGTTTGAATATTTTTTTTGTGCAGCCGAGTAATAATCGCTTTGGCTTCAGGCTTGATAACATCCGCTACCGCGATGACGCCGACAATCATCGAGTTTTCAGCCAGAAGCATAACTGTTTTTCCTTCTTGTTCAAGGTTTAAAATGGCTTTTTCAATGTTGGCATGAATGTTGATATTAAATTCTGTCATCAAACTTCGATTACCAAAAAGCAAGGAGTTGTTACGGGCCGAGACACCCTGGCCAGATATAGATCGGAAATTGTCAACAGGAATGACCGAGATTTTTGTTTCTTTGGCATAAAGAGTAATGGCTTTGGCAAGCGGGTGCTCGGAATTTTGTTCCAGGCCGGCAGCCAATGACAGGATAGTATATTTGTCTTGAGTGGAAAAACAAAGAATATCAGTCACCGCCGGTTTCCCTTGGGTAATGGTTCCGGTCTTATCGAAAACCATGGCACTAATTTTGCCGGCAACCTCGAGGGGTTCTCCGCCTTTAATTAAAATTCCGTGTTGAGCGGCTACACCCGTCCCGACCATGATGGCCGTTGGCGTGGCTAACCCTAGAGCGCATGGACAGGCGATGACTATTACTGATACAAAGGCTAATAAAGCAAAAGTTAAGGTTTGACCGATAATTAACCAAAAGAAAAATACCGCGATCGCCAATCCGATAACCGTTGGTACGAAATATTGAGAAATTTTATCGGTTAAGTCCTGGACCGGAGCGCGACTTTGATAAGCGTCATCGACCAGTTTGATAATTCTCGCTAAAAGAGTGTCCGCCCCGACGCGCGTGACTTGAATTTCCAGGGCGCCATTACTATTTATCGTGCCACCGATCACCATGTCACCAACTTGCTTTTCGACCGGCAGGCTCTCTCCGGTAATTAATGATTCGTCAACGCTGGATTGGCCTTTGATTATTTTACCGTCGAGGGGAATTCGTTCTCCCGGGCGAACCAGTAGCATGTTATTGATGGCAATTTTTTCTATCGGTGTGTCGATAATTTCTTGGCCGGAAATAACATGGGCGATGGTGGGCGCCAGGTTGATTAGCTTTTTAATGGCATCAGAAGTGCGAGCCTTAGCTTTGGTTTCGAGCCATTTGCCGAGAATAACAAAAGTAATCAGAAACACACTGGTTTCAAAATAAAGTTCAGAGATTTTTTCTCCGCCTAATCCGGTTAGGCTATTGTTGGTAACGGCAAAAATCACATAATTGACCAGGCTATAAAGATAAGCGGTGGTCGTACCGATGGCAATCAAACTGTCCATGTTGAAGGCCTTCACGCGCCAGGCCGCCCAGAAACTTCGATAAAATGGCCAAGCAATGATGAATTGAACCGGTGTGGCGATCAGGAGACTGATTATTCCCATGTAAGGCATGAGAAATTCCGCCCCCGGAAGTGCCGGAAAAAAATCGAGGAGCATGAAGTAGAGGAGCGGTAGAGAGAGAATGACGCTGGTTGTTAATCTGACAAAATAGTGATGAATGGTTTCATGTTGATGTTGAGAATGATCTTCAAATCCACCGGCCGTGGGTGTGGCGGCGTAGCCGGCGGATTTAATTTTATCAATGATTGTTTGTTCGGAAATAATAGACTGATCAATATTGATCTCCGCTCTTTCGGTGGCGTAATTAACTTGGCAAGTCTTAACGCCGGGCAGTTTTGTTACCGCCATTTCAATCAATTTGGCACAGGAAGCGCAGTGCATGCCCTCGATTGAGAGTTTTATGTTTGTCATAGATATATATTAATTTTCAAATTCCAATAATCAATTTTCAATTATGGTAAGTTATTTTCGTTGCAATTATTATTTTAGTTGTATTGAAAACCTGTTTGGAAATTGTCCCAAAGGGACTCCTGCCTACCGGCCGTGCTCTGCCATAGCGGCTACGCGACGGCAAGCGGGCAGGCCTTCGGGGGTATTTGGTTATTGTAATTTATATCAATTTATCACTGTTATCTCACCGGTTATCATTCCCATCCAGCAACTGAACGGGAAACGCCCGGTTTTTGTTGGGGTAAATTCCTTAATGGTGGTTTTACCCGGGACCAATCGCAGGGTTTCCTTGAAAAACGATTTTGCCACCAGAGAATTAGTGCAGCCGCTGGTGCCAATATCAGTGATTTCCCAGCGCACGGGTACGCCTTTTTTGACGGTGAAATTTTCCGGAGAATAACCGGAAGCTGAGGCGGTCATGCGGATCACTTGAACATTGTCAGTGGGCTTGACGGTAGTTTGATTGCTGTCAGTGAAAGAGTGAGGAAACAAGGTCCAGCCCTGAACTTTGAATTGCTGATTGATGTTGTATATTCCGAAAATTAAAATCAGCATGCCGGCAATGAGCGTGAATTTTTTCGCCAAATGGTGGTTGGTCAGGAGTGTTTGTGAAGTGCCACCGATTAACAATAAAGGAATCGTAGTCCCCAGAGCAAAGGAAAATAAAATTAAACCGCTTTGCCATGGCTGGCCGGCCAGCAGGGCGGCGCCCTGAGCGGTCAGCGTGAATCCACAAGGCAGGAAAAAAGTTAAAGCCCCAATAATAATTGGAAAATATTTTCCTGACCAGCTCTTGTGATTATGATTTTTTGCAAAGGGTGACTTGATGGCAAAGGGAAGTTTAACGCCCAGCATCTGTAGACCGAGAAGAATCATGATAATGGAAACAAAGATTATGATTAATGTGGCCAGGTTGGCTGATAATTGGAGTTTGGCCCCGAGTAGGCCGAGTAAAAGACCAAAGAAAAAATATGATGCCAGGCGACCAATATTAAATAGGATGTGGGGTTGGAACTGTTTGAATTTTTCGGCTGTTTCCGGGTATAGCTCACTCCACTTTTTTGATAATGACAAAAGAAGGCCGCCGACCAGGGCCGCGCAAGTCGATACGCCGGCAATTAACCCGAGGAAAAAGAAGGTCGGCAGTGAAGAGTTTTCCGTTACATCCAAGAAGCGGGAGAAGTCGAAGCGATTAACCAACCAAAAAATAATAATTATCGCCACTGCAATTAGAAGACTGCTGAGCCAGGGGGTCGGGGAGGCGGGAGCGGTCTCGGAAAACCGGTAATGGAATTCTTGAAAGATGGCGTTGAGTTTTTTAAGGGATACTGGTTGATTTTGGAAGTCGATGGTGGCGGTTTTTTGAGACAGAGACACCGCGGCCTGCGACACTTCCGGCAGATCGTCGAGCTTTTGTTTGATGATGCTCTCGCAGGCCGCGCAATGCATGCCGGTGATATGGTAGGTTTTTGTTATCATAGTTTGAATTATTTTATTAGTTTGGTCACGGCGAGAATCTCGTCGATCATGGTTTGTTTTTTTGTCGAGCTGGCGGTTTGCATTGCCGCCTTGAAACAAGTGTTAAGGTGGTTTTCCATGAGCATCTGGTGAGCGGATTTCAATAGACCGAGAGCCGCCAGATTTTGTTGCATGATCTTCACGCAATATTCGTCAGATTCAACCATTGTAATTAATTTATCCATGAGGCTGCGGGTTTTTTTGAAGTTGATGAGCACTTTTTCACGTTGATGGGTCATAAATTTAATTTAATTATAATACCTGTACCTGGGGTATAGGTGTATTGTATAGCCAGTTTAATGGCTTGTCAATGGCGATTGTTAATAAAACGTAGCCGACATTCCGGAATGTCGGCTACGGCGGAAAATGTTATTTTTTTGGAGTGGATAAATTCCAGAAATATTCGAAGAAGCTGGCCCAGCTGGCGACAATGACCGGATGTTTAATGGAGATTATAAACGGTGGTTTGCCGGAGAAGATAACCAGTTGATTTTGCACGAGCCAGATAGAAAAGCCATAATCGATACCTTCCGGCAGTTCTTTGACGGTAATATTTTGAGATGAAAGTTTGACCGGGTTGATGGTTTTGTATCCGCCATGAGGGATTAGGGTCCGAGTTTGGATATTTTTTTGTTTCTTGAGATCAAGCATCAGTTTGCCGGATTCTTCGGATAGCACTTTTTCGTAGTTACCGACTTTGGTAGAATCAATCGTGGCTATTTCCGTGTTTCTTGGTAAATTGTAAAGAGTTTTTTTGATAAACTCTTTCACTCGTTGTTTGGTGTCATAGACTTCGGCCGTCGGATAGGTGGCTTCTTGACGGTAGAGTTCAGTCAGACTGGTCTGAAGTTCCTGAGCCAGCTTGGCTTGATTGGCGAAATGATCCTCCAGATTACGAGGACTTTCAATCCAATAGTAATTGGTGCCTCGATGTTGATGGAGAGAAATAAAACCGCGATCAGTCAGCTGGTTAAGAATGCTGATGACAGTCGTTCGGGGTAACCCGGCCTTTTTGGCGATTTTTGAGGCTTCGGCTTCACCGAGCAGGGTCAAGGCTAAATATGCTTTGGTTTCATTGGTGGAAAAACCGAGCTCTTTGAGTAATAGTTGGACTTTTTGACTCATATGATTTAGTGATTAGTGAATAGGGAAAAGTGATCAGGGAAGAAGATGGGAAAATTGCTTTAAGAGTGTTGTCGAAAATTTTCGACAGAATCTCTTGTTAATAATAGCTAAATTATCGAAAAATGGCAAATGAGGAGTTGACTCGAGTTAACGATTGCGCTATAATGTCCGGTTCTGTTATATAGTGTCTTTAATAGATCGTTCCTTACAACTGGAGGTGAATATGAACCGCACGGTGATCTTTCCCGGAACTTTCTGTCCGCCGACCTATGGTCATGTCGAGATCGTGAAGCGCGCGGCCGAGGTGTTTCCGGAATTTACCATTCTATGTTCGGTCAATCCGGACAAGAACGGTCACTGGTTCACGCCGGATGAGTGCGTCGAGCTGTGGGCCGCCTATGATCTGCCCGCCGGGGTGCGGGTGACGACGCTGGATCGATTCATGGCCGAGGACTATCACGGCGAGAAGCTGTTGATGGTGCGTGGCGTGCGTGATGACAAGGATTTTGAGTATGAGAAGTCGGTCATGAAGCTCAACAACGAGCAGTATGGGGTGAAGGATTATTTCTTTATCCTCAGCGACGAGGCGTTCAGTAATGTTTCCTCGTCGCGCGCTCGGGCTCTGGCCGAAAAATTCGACATCGAGCATCTGCCCGAGTACGTGGCGCCGCTGGTGGTGACGAAGCTCCTGGAGCGAGTGCTCCATGCTCGCCATCTTTATCTGGTGGTTGGTCGGCCGGGATGCGGCAAGAGCACTTTCCTGCGTGAGCTGGCCCAGTATCCGGACAATCACGTGATCTTCACCGACGTCTTCAATCGAGAAATGGCGATCTTGATCAAAAAACATTTTCCCGATGAGAGTCCGCTGGAGGCCAATCTCAAGCATGAAGCGGAAATTCAGGCTTTGATCGCCGGTAAGTGGTTCGATCTGCTCCGACAGGCGCTTCGTTCGACACCCTCGGACAAGAATGTTTACGTGGAGATCGCCTATGCTCTGTCGCCGCGGTACGAGCTGTATCGCAACATTGGCGGCAAGATTCTGCGTGTCGCTTGTTCCGAAGCGGTTGAATTGGAACGTCTCGACAAGAGGGGAACGCCTGAACATCGAAAGTTCCTGGCGCGGTTGCCGTCAGAGGGTGAGATTCAGACGATTGTCAGGGATAATCGGCTCTACATGGTCACGATCGAGAACAACGGCAGCTTCGATGACCTGATCGCGAAGGCTAAAACCTGGCAATTGGGAGGCGCTCGATGAATAGCGTAGAAATGCTACTTCTTCTGATCGGACTGGTCGCTGGTCATCTGGTCGGTGACTTCCTACTGCAACCCAAGGCCATGGCGATTCACAAGAGTGATCGCGGCTGGAAAGGCTTCGGCTGGTGCGTCCTGCACTGCCTGATCTACACTACCGCGGTTTGCGGCTTCATTCACAATGTGGTGACGCCGCTGGTGGTGGTCGCGATCTTCCTTAGTCACTTTCCGATCGATCGGTGGTCTCTGGCCAGTCAATGGTTGAAACTGATTCGCGGGCGAACCTTTGAAGCTGCGTACATGAGCGACAGTGCCTATCGAGAATTCGACATTGCCTTCACCTCAATTGTATACACCGTGGTTGATAGTACCTGGCACCTCCTGTTCATGTTCTTTGGAGTTTTGTTCGTAGTTTAACACCGATAACAGTCGGTGTTTTTCTATTATTGACACAATGTAGCGGTTGGGATAAAATGCAATTTCGTTGGTTTCTTTGACAATTCATTTCTTTGGGAGGTTAAATTGGGAAAAACCAGGTCGGCTAGTAGCGAAGGTGGTCTGATTGTTATGCTCTTGAAGCTGGGTCCGAAGCTTTTGAAGTTTGGTGGAAAATTGTTCAGCATGGTAGTCAAACTTTTTAAGGGTGGCACGGCCGTGTTAGCGATGGTGTTCACCGGTACTTACGCTTTGCTGTTTTCTTGGAAGTTCGCGGTAATGCTGCTGGTGGCGCTTTTCGTGCATGAGTATGGCCACGTGTGGGCCATGAAGCGTCTGGGAATTCCGGTCCGCGGCTTTTACTTCATTCCGTTCATGGGGGCCGTGGCCGTGCCGGAAAAGGATTTCACCAGTCGCTATGGTGAAGGAATCATTGCTATCATGGGGCCGCTTTGGGGCTCACTTCTGGCAATGGCGTGTATTCTCGGATATTTTTTCACTCATTCAGTGGTGTTGGGCGCCAGCGCGGCGTTCATGATTTTCTTGAACCTGTTCAATCTGCTGCCTCTGCATCCGCTCGATGGCGGTCGCATCCTGAAAAGCATTATGCTTTCGTCATCGAAGCGATGGATGCGATATGCTTTTCTGATCGTAACGGCTGGAGTCGTAGCTTATGTAGGCTTTGGTCTGGGATATTCTCTGCCGGTGATTCTGTTTATCGTCTCGTTGCCGGAATTTTCCGGGATGTTCGCCAATCCGCCGTTCATTAGCCGCGATCGAGTGACCGGTGTGATTGATCCAAAGCTGCTCGAGGCGTGGAAAAA
>Ga0233425_10005062_pt1 | contig 21333 bp, 15 predicted proteins | sample Watercolumn_Towu_2_FD_181712 | JGI IMG/M metagenome (GOLD analysis project Ga0233425, IMG submission 181712) | Freshwater microbial communities from Lake Towuti, South Sulawesi, Indonesia - Watercolumn_Towuti2014_140_MG | ecosystem: Environmental > Aquatic > Freshwater > Lake | place...
GTGATGAAGGGGAAGTGATTGCCAGGATTGCGCAGGATTGCACAGGATTGCGCAGGATTGCGCAGGATTGCACAGGATTGCCAGGATTGCCAGGATTGCCAGGATTGACAGGTTATGAGTTTCAGGAAAGAGTTTCGGGTGGGGTCGGTGGAGGAATTGCCACGGATTGCCGGAGAGCTTTTGGCTGATTTTCCGGGGAAGAGGATCTTTGCTTTTTATGGTGAACTGGGGGCGGGCAAGACCACATTCATCAAAGCATTATGCCGGATGCTGGGGGTGGAGGATGAAGCGCTGAGCCCCACCTTTGCCATCATCAATGAATATGCCACCCGGGATCGCGCTCCGGTTTTTCATTTTGATTTTTACCGCATTCTGAATATCACAGAGATCTTCGATATCGGTTACGAAGAATACCTTTCGAGCGGTTCCTATTGCTTTATTGAATGGCCGGAACGGATGCAGGAACTATTGCCTGGTGAAACAGTCGGGGTGTACATCAGTGGGGAAGGGGAAAGGGTGATCTGCTGGGATTAAACCGGCCTCCTCGGGCAGCAGGAAAGTCGCAACGCGCCGGTTGTGCGGGCGTAGGTCAGTTCTGCACAGTCTTCCGGAGCGCAGCAGAGATAACAGACACGGCGGAACGACCTGACCGCCTGGATCTCCACATCCGGTGACAGGAATCCGGGTTTCACCGGCTCTTGCTTCATAAGGTCGGTGCTGAGGTACTTCTTATTGCAGTCGGAGAACACGGTAGCCACGACTGACCGGGCTCCCATGGCATTCTGGAGCATCAGGGCTCCGATGAAATTGGCCCCGGATGAAATCCCTATGCCGAGACCCGCTATTGCCAGTTTCTGTGCCATGATGATGGCATCGCCATCGTCAACCGCCACGACTTCGTCCAGTTTGTCCAGCTCGCAGATTGAGGGGATGAATTCATCGGAGATGCCCTGGATCCTGTGTTTCCCGACTTTCCAGCCGGTAGAGAGTGTAGGGGAGTTGGATGGTTCCAGGGGGTGGATCTTCACCGGGGGATGTAGTTCCCTGAGGAATTTTCCAACGCCCATCACTGTGCCACCGGTGCCCACCCCGGCGACGAATGCATCGGGCGTCAGCCCCTGGACCTGCAGCTGCCACCAGATTTCCGGACCGGTGGTCAGGTAATGCGCTTCTACATTGTCGCGGTTGTCGAACTGGTGAGGCAGGAATGCGGTTCCCAGCCGTGCAGCCAGCTGGTTGGCCATTTCAATGGAACCGAGGAATCCTCCTTCTTCCTTACTTACCAGGTGGATTGTGGCGCCCAGGCTCCGGATCAGGTTGATCCGCTCGATGCTCATCCAATCGGGCATGAAGATCACCACCGGATGACCCAGCGCCCGGCCGATCGCTGCGACCGCAATGCCGGTATTTCCGCTTGTCGCTTCCACTACCGTATATCCTTTCTGCAGCTCCCCGCGCCCAATTGCCTGCTTCAGGATATGGTAAGCCATCCGGTCCTTAATGCTGCCGGTCATGTTCAGGTGCTCCGATTTGGCGTACAGTCTGCGGGGCTCCCCCTTAAAAGTGAAATCGATGGATAGCATCGGGGTGTTCCCGATCAGGGTAGCCAATCCTTCGATCCGCTGAAGATAGGATTCATTCATCGAACAGTGCTTTTCAGTGCATGTGAGAGAGGCAAAAATATGAAATCCACGCGTAATTTGAAGACTGCCTCCTGGTGAATATGAACGGAAAAGCGTACTTTCGTGTAAAAATTCCGGACATGGAAGATCCCAGGTTGGACACAACCCGCCGTTCACCCGCCGGGCAATTGTTGCCTCAGGAGGAGATGCTGGAAGTGGCGCGTCCCAGAAAACAGCTGACCATCGGTGTGCCGAAGGAAAAAACAGTGGAAGAGAACCGCATATCACTCGTCCCTGTCGGGGTAAAGTTGCTCACTCTCCAGGGAAACCAGGTCATCGTGGAAACCGGCGCCGGTCTCTCTGCCCATTTCCCCGATCATGAATACAGTGAAGCGGGAGCACGGATTGTATATTCCCCTGAAGAGGTATATTCCGCCGACATCCTTCTCAAGGTAGCTCCGCCCGATTCTGCAGAGACCGCGCTCTTAAAGCCGAAGCAGACCCTGATCTCGGCTGTCCAGCTGGCTATCCGGAACGAAGAATACTTCCGTGAACTGATGCTCCGGAAGGTCACAGCCCTTGCCTACGAGCTGATCCGGGACCGGACCAATTCCTTCCCGGTGGTCCGTGCCATGAGTGAAATCGCGGGCTGCACCTCTATTTTCATAGCTACGGAATATCTCGCCCGCCCCGATTTCGGAAGGGGCAAGATGTTCGGCGGATTTACCGGTATCCCGCCTACGGAGGTTCTGATCATCGGCGCCGGCACGGTGGGCGAGTTTGCTGCCCGCTCTGCCATCGCCCTCGGGGCAACCGTCAAAGTGTTCGATCCCTCGGTGTACCGCCTGCGCCGTCTGCAGAACAACCTGGGGATCCGCGTATTCACTTCCATCCTGCATCCGAAAGCTCTGCTGGAATCCATGAAGACAGCCGACGTGATCATCGGGGCCGTCCATTCCCCGGCCGGAAAATCCCCCTGCCTTATCACCGGTGAAATGATCCGTGAAATGAAGGAAGGATCTATCATCATCGACATCAGCATAGACCAGGGAGGCTGCTTTGAAACCTCACGACCCACCACCCACAGCCAGCCGGTATACAAGGTCGAAGGGGTCACCCATTACTGTGTGCCCAATATCCCGTCCAGGGTCCCTCATACCGCCTCGCAGGCGCTGAACAACATATTCGTTCCGGTTATCCTCGATATCTGCTCGCAAGGGGGGATTGAGGCGTTTATCAAGCATGATTACGGAGTCAGACAAGGCGTGTACCTGTTCAACGGGACCCTTACCAACCTGCCGATCAGCAAACTTTTTAACCTGCCGTTTCAGGATATCGATCTCCTGATGGCTGCTTTCCGGTAATCATGAAATTATCGGCCCGGATCGTCAAAACCGAACACTGCCCGGTGATCCTGGGAGAGGAGGTGTTTGATTGCCTCGGGAAGGAGCTGGGCAGAATCAGGAAAGGCCACTCACAGATCTTCGTTCTGACCGACCGGAACACGCTGCAACATTGTTTACCCATCCTGAAAGAGCGTTGCCCTTCGCTGGATCAGGCAACGGTTCTGACGGTCGGGCCGGGAGAAACGGTAAAGAATCTTCATACAGCCGGATTTCTCTGGGACCAGCTTGCCGGCCACCTGGCCGGTCGCAGGTCCCTGCTGATAAATTTGGGAGGCGGCATGATAACCGACCTGGGCGGTTTCGTGGCGTCGTGCTTCCACCGCGGAATTCCATGCATCCATGTTCCCACCACCCTCATCGGGCAGACCGATGCGGCTATCGGGAGCAAAACAGGGATAAACCTCGGATTGCTGAAGAATCAGCTGGGAACATATTACACACCCAGGGGTGTATACTGCTGGCCCGGGTTCTTCTCTACCCTGGAATTCCATCAGCTCCGGTCAGGAATGGCGGAAGTGGCCAAAGCCGCCCTGGTGCGCGACGAACGATTCTGGCACTGGCTCTCCGGAAAACCGCTCGGGGAGCTACTTTCAATCCCTTCCTCCGGAAATCACTGGAAAGAGTTGCTTCTCCGTGCGATCAGGATAAAGCTGGAGATTGTCCGCCACGACCCGTTCGAACTGAACCGCCGGAAACTGCTCAATTTTGGACATACCATCGGTCATGCAATCGAATCGCTGATGCTCGGAAAAGGAACCCCGGTCCTTCACGGGGAGGCCGTCGCAGCCGGTATGATTTGTGAAATTTTCCTGTCGGAGCAGGTGTCGGGGCTTGATCCGGATCCGGCATCCGGTATGATCCGCTGGCTGGCGGATGGATTCGGAAAGGCTGGATTGGGACTGGAGGATATCCCGGAGCTGCTTTCGCTGATGGACCATGACAAGAAAAACCGGGGCCGGGAATTCCGGTTCACCCTGCTTGCCCGGCCAGGCCAGGGAAAGATCAACCAGCCCTGCGACCGGGAACAGATCGCACATGCGATCACCCGGTATCTGGAAATTCCATCCGGCACCAGCCCATGAATGTCATTACGGTTTCGAAGAAAGACCCGAACCTGTATGGGACGGTCACTCTGCCGGCTTCCAAGAGCATCAGTAACCGGATGTTGATCATCCGGGAGCTCAGCGGAAAAGAGTTCCCTGTCAGTAATCTTTCCCCGGCAGAAGACACCCTCCTCCTGCAGCAGCTCCTGGCCCGGATTGGTAAACACGGAGATCATGAGACCACAGGCGAACTGAATGCACAAAATGCAGGAACGGTTCTGCGTTTCCTGACAGCATACCTGGCTCTCCGGCCCGGGCGATGGATCCTCACAGGAAACCAGCGGATGCAACAACGTCCGGTGGGAATCCTGGTGGAATCCCTGCAAAAGCTGGGAGCCGTGATCAGATATCTCTCACTTCCCGGGTATCCACCGCTGGAGATCACCGGCCGGCTTCTGAAAGGAGGCGGGATCACTGTAGATGCAACGGTAAGCAGCCAGTTCGTCTCCGCGCTGCTGATGATCGCACCCTGTCTTTCCGGCGGCCTCACCCTCACCCTCAGAGGATTGCCGGTATCGGCTCCATACGTAGAGCTGACCATCGGACTGATGCAGGAACAGGGGATCACAGTGATCCGGGAAAAGAACCGGATCAGGGTGGAACCCGGAGCCTATTCCGGTAAGGAAATCCGGGTAGAAGCCGACTGGTCGTCCGCTGCATTCTGGTATGAAGCAGCAGCTTTATCGGAAAATGCCTGCCTTGAAATTCCGGGGCTGAATGAAAAGAGCCTTCAGGGGGACAGGGCGGTGGCAGAAATATACCGGCGATTTGGGGTAGAGACGGTTTTTGGGAAAGAAGGCGTGGTGCTGAGCAGGCAGGAAAGGAGGCAGGAAGGAGGTCAGGGGGGCAGGAGGTCAGGAGGGAAGGGAGGTGGGATACCGTCAGTTGAGTTAAGCCGGTTTCCTGACCTTGCGCCGGCGCTGATTGTCACCTCTTCCGTGCTTGGCGTTCCGGTACGGTTCACCGGATTGGGCCACCTGCGGATCAAGGAAAGCGACCGGCTGAAAGCGCTGGAGACAGAGCTGAAACGCCTGGGCCGCACCATTCTACATCCCCGTCTGTCAGGCGGACGTACGGCATCCGGTGTCATCGGAACAGGCTCAGGGGCCCCTATTTCTCCGCAGGATCTGGCCGACAATCCCGGGCCTGTGGATACCTATGGCGACCATCGTATCGCCATGGCTTTTGCACCTCTGTCATTGCGTACCGGAAAGATTCGTATCTCCGATCCAGAGGTGGTCGGTAAATCATACCCCGGTTTCTGGGAGGAGATGAAACGTGTGGGATTCCGGATTTCATGAAATCCATCGGAGTGAAAGGAACCATGAAAGTTGTAAATTTGCACTACGCAGAAGATCATAAACTTCCTGAAATGCTTTCTGTCTGATCGAAAACTGTTTCCCATATGCTCGTCGACATCTTTATCCCCTGCTTTGTTGATCAAATCTATCCCGAAACAGGAATGAACATGGTTCGGGTACTTGAGAAAGTGGGTGTCGCGGTCAACTACAACGGGAATCAGACCTGCTGCGGCCAGATGGCTTTCAACAGCGGGTACTGGGAAGAAGCCAAGTCCATGGGAGAAAAGTTCATCCGGGATTTCCCCAACGATCGCCCGATCGTTGGCCCCTCGGCCTCTTGTGTCGGGTTCGTAAAGAACTACTTCCCCTGGCTGTTCCATAACACCGCCCTTCATTATGAATACAAGCAGCTTCGGAAGAACATCTACGAGTTCACCGACTTTCTGGTCAATGTGATGAAAGTGGAGAATGTGGGCGCCACATTCAACCATGTGGTGACCTATCACAGTTCCTGCGCTTCCCTTCGTGAATACGGCCTCAGGGATGAACCCTGCAGGCTGCTTTCACAGGTGAAAGGACTGGAATACCGCGAAATGAAAGACCGTGAGGTTTGTTGCGGTTTCGGAGGTACCTTCTCCGTGAAATTCGAACCGATCTCCACTGCCATGGCGGAACAAAAAATCAGGAATGCAATGGAGACCGGCGCCGAGTATATCGTTTCCACCGATTCATCCTGCCTGATGCACCTGCAGGCATACATCGACAAACATCAACTGCCGATCAGGACTATCCACATTATCGACGTGCTGGCATCGGGGATTTAATTAAAATATTGTATATTTGTCCGGCAGACTGATTATTGATCATGCACAAGGGGGCTATCCTGACGCACCGTTTCATCAGGGTCCTGGGCATTACGGGGGTATATGCTATCCTTCTCCAGGCTTCGGCACAGGAAAAGGGGATTATCCCTCCCAATGCCCAGGACTGCCTCGGAGCATTACCGGTCTGCCAGCCGGTATATACCACCACCAATTCGTACATCGGTTGCGGTAATGTCTGTCCCGAGATACACAATAACAGCCTGTGCCCTCTTTGCATGGACGGGGAGCTCAATGATGTGTTCTATGTGCTCACGGTCCAGACCAGCGGGATCCTCCGGTTCATCCTGACGCCGAACAATCCGAACAACGATTACGACTGGTCGGTGTTCAACATGACCAATGCCGACTGTTCCCAGTTATACCCTCAGGCGGTCGCCCTGCAGGTAAGCTGCAACTCCTACGGAAATCTTGGCTATAACGGCCCCACAGGCATCAATACCTCCATGGGAAACAACAGCAACTGCAATGGTCCCGGATTGACCAACGGTCCACCTTTCAATAAAGACCTGACCGTCCTTGCCGGACAAACCTACCTGATCAACATCAGTAACTGGTCCTCCACCAGCCAGTCGGGGTACACACTGGACTTCAGCGGCTCCACTGCTTCCATTTTCGACAATGTGCCTCCTGCCATCGACTCCATCCAGGAGGAGATCCCCTGTTCGGGCTCCGCTCAGCTTTTCATCCGTTTCACCGAAAACGTACTGTGTTCGGATGTCTTCCATCACGAAGAGAAATTCTCCCTTTCCGGACCATCCGGACCGGTCACCATCACCGATGTGACCAGTTCCGATTGCACTACGGGAGCCAACCAGTCACCCATATATACTCTGCAGCTAGGTGAAACAGTCACTGCCGGAAGTTATACCCTCAGCATTATCGGGGAGATCCGTGATCTGTGCGCCAATGCAGCCCAGTACGACAGCTATCCCTTTACATTGACGGGGATCAACGCACCGGTGGCCAACGCGGGTAATGATACCACCATCGCCAACGGGGTAATCATCACCCTGAACGGATCGGCAACCGGAGGGACGCAACCTCTGGCATATCACTGGGAACCGGCTTCCTTACTGCTGAATCCCAATGTGCCGGATCCCACCACCATAAATATGGGCGCATCCACTATCTTCACTCTTTCGGTGACCGATGGACTGGGATGTATTGATTCCGACGATGTGTTGATCACCGTGGTAGGCGGCCCACTGGAAGTCACAGCTTCCGCTGCTCCCGGAGTACTTTGCCATGGAAGCTCCTCCCAGTTGAATGCCTTCGGATCGGGGGGAAGCGGGAATTATACCTATTCCTGGAACTCCAGCCCTGCGGGTTTCACTTCTACGTTACCCAATCCGGTGGTTTATCCATCGGTCACCACAACATACACAGTAGTCATTACCGACGGATTCAGTACGAACTCGGATAATGCGGTGGTGACCGTTAATCCGAATCCGGCCGCAAACGCCGGGCCTGATGTCAGCATTCCCTATGGCGCAACCACCATTCTGCACGGATCGGCTTCCGGGGGTTCGGGGAGCTATCAATGGTTCTGGACCTCCAATCCTCCGGGATTTTCATCCGGCCTGCAGAATCCTGTGACCAATAACCTGGAGGTTACCACCCTGTTCACCCTCGTTGCCACCGACCAGGTCACGGGCTGCCAGAGTCCCGCCGACGAGGTTATCGTTACGGTAACCGGAAGCCCGCTATCGGCAGCCCCCATCGCCCTTCCGCCCATCCTGTGCCAGGGTGTTTCCACCCAGTTGTTTTCCATGGCTTCAGGGGGCACAGGGAACTATACCTATGCCTGGAGCTCGGTCCCCGCCGGCTTCACATCCTCGGAGGCCAATCCATGGATTACTCCATCAGGGACCACCGCTTACTACGTAACTGTTCACGACGGATTCAACCAGGCCGGCGGCAACGTAAATGTTGTGGTGAATCCGGTCCCTCTGATCCATCTGGGGCCCCCTGATACCATGGTTTGCATCTACGATACGATCACACTGAATGCCGGGAATCCGGGATCGGCCTATTATTGGTCCAACGGAGCGACCACCCAGACGATCCGTGCAGGCACAACCGGGATTGGTTATGATATCCAGCATTATTCGGTGAAAGTGATAAATCAGTACGCCTGTATGGATTCATCCGGCATCACGCTGATCTTTTCCTTCGCGGCCTGCACCGGCCTCGACGACGAAGTGCTCGGCATGAAAGTCGGCCTGTTTCCGAATCCCACTGCCGGTACCCTTCACCTTTCCATGAAACAGGTGAGCGGAGAGGTTTCCGTAACCCTCTTTTCTATCTACGGACAGGTTCTGATGCAGGAAAACCTGCACACAACCCAACCGGAAAGTTTTTACGGTACTTATGACCTGTCGGAGTTCCCTAAAGGGGCATACCTGCTGCGGATAACCCGTGACCGGCAAACTGCCGTAAGAAAAGTAATCCTGAATTAACCCTGCAATCCATGCGGCAACTCCGGTCACTTCTCCTCTTGTCTTTTTTCTGCGTTACTCTGCTCATGATCTCTTCCAGGCTCGCAGCTCAGTGTGGTCACCCGGCAGTGCCATCCGACACCGGATCCCGGGAATGGATTAACCAGATCAGATTCGACGGAAGCCTGGCAAAGAAAGTATGCAGCGACAGCGTCAGGGATTATTACCTTATGGATCTGACAAAATTCAGCTGCCGGTTTGAACTTCTCTGGTTCATGAACCTGGTTTTCCAGGATGACAAGTTGGTCAACATTGACCCGAATGTGGATCATGACCGTATGTGGTTCACAGCGGTCAGGCGATATCCTGAACAGGAGATCCTTGAGGTCTTTGGATCGCTTTTCCGCAGGGCGCAGGAGAGGACAGGGCAATTATCGTTGCAGGAACAGGAGAACTGGCTGAAGCGAAACGACAAGTATCACGTACTCACGCCCGGGGAATGATCAGGATCGGCATAACCGCAGTGTGCTTCCTCTATCTCGCTGGCGGGATTTTAGCGCAGTTCCCCGGCCAGAATAATCTCTGCGAAAATGCTGATCCCTTCTGCACGGGTTCCGTCTACAACTTCCCTGCCGGGGTAAATGCCGGCTCGGGACAACCGGGACCCAACTACAACTGCCTGCTTACCACTCCCAATCCGGCCTGGTATTATATGAAAGTCCTGAATTCAGGGAATATCATCATTTATATGCACAGTGAACCCCAGGAAGATATCGATTTCTGCTGCTGGGGGCCCTTTACCTCCCAGAACTGCTGCAACCAGCTGACGGGTGCCATGGTGGTCGATTGCAGCTATTCACCTTCCTGGCAGGAAACCTGCGTCATTCCCAACGGCCTGACCGGCCAGTATTACATGCTGATCATCACCAATTTCTCCAATAATCCGTGTAACATTATTTTTTCACAGACCGGAGGAACAGGCACCACCGACTGTACAATCCTTCCCCCACCGGCAACCAATAACAGCCCGATCTGCACCGGTCAAACGCTGCAGCTATCGGCGGCCCCTGTTGCCGGAGCAACATACTCCTGGTGGGGACCAGCTAATTTCACCTCAAACCTGCAGAATCCGTCGATCCCCAACGCCACACCGGTCAACTCCGGGGATTATTTCCTGACGATCTTGGTGAACGGGCAGCCCAGCGCCGATACCAGTGTGACAACAGCATATATCTATGCTCCGGTAGCCAACGCTGGCAATGATACCGCTATCCAGAACGGAGTTTATACATTCCTTCACGGGAGTTGCACAGGCGGCAGCGGATCTTATAATTACCATTGGGAACCGGCAAACAAGCTGCTGGACCCAAACGTTCAGGATCCACAGACGGTCAACCTGTTTGCCACCACCATATTCACATTGTCTGTTACCGATGATTCCGCCTCATGCCAGTCAACCGATATGGTCACAATCGAGGTCACCGGAGGGGCCCTGGCTGTCAACGCCGTTGCCATTCCCTCTGCCATATGCCTGGGGGCCACCTCACAGCTACAGGCCCTTGGCTCTGGGGGCACGGGAAGCTATACCTATGAATGGTCGGGACCGGGGGGATTTTACTCCACTCTTCAGAACCCCATGGTTCAGCCCCAGGTTACCACAGTTTATACAGTCACCGTAAATGACGGTTACAACACCACTTCTTCCGAAGTCACTGTCACGGTGATCCCATTGCCTGTGGCCGATGCCGGAGCCGGGAAATCCATCCCGTTCGGCACCTACACATGGCTTAGCGGATCGGTCGCCGGAGGGACAAGCAGTTATTTTTATTCCTGGTCCCCGCCCGACAAACTGGTCAATGCGAATGTCCAGAATCCGCAAACAGTAAACCTCACCGGAACCACCCTCTATTCCCTGACTGTTACCGACCTGGTCACCAACTGCATCAGCGACAATCCGGCGATGGTTACCATTGAAGTGACCGGGGGCCCGCTCACTGCTAATCCTTCCGCCACTCCCTCCTGGATCTGCAAGGGAGACTCCGCACAGCTTCATGCTCTGGCAGGGGGCGGAAATGTCGGTTTTTACGAGTATTCTTGGATCTCTGATCCACCGGGATTCACTTCTTCCGATCCGGATCCATATGTGAACCCGGAACAGAATACCCTGTATACCGTGACCGTCGACGACGGATACAATACAGCATCAGGTGATGTTGAGGTTGGCATCCATCCACAGCCTGTCATCCGCCTGGGTCCGCCCGACACGGCGGTTTGCATCTATGACACCGTGACCCTTGATGCCGGAAATCCGGGATCCACATACTTATGGTCCAACGGGGCTACTACCCGAACGATCTGCGTTCAGACCACCGGGATCGGATATGATATCCAGACCTATTCCGTTGAGGTGACCAACGAACAGAATTGCACCTCCGTGGCGGGAATCACAGTGATTTATTCTTTTGCCGCGTGCACCGGGATCGATCTGCCCGGCTGGCCTGCTGGACTTAAGATATACCCAAATCCGGCCTCTGATGTATTGAATGTGGACCGGACCGGGATCCGGGAAGCATTCCGGATCAGGATACTCGACATCTGCGGAAAAGAAATGGCTGGTTTTCTGTTCGGGGAACAGCCCATCGGTAAACCTCTGGAGAAGCTGACCTTTGCCCTCCCGGGCAAAGGACTTTATCTGATCCGCGTTGAGATTGGAGATAACGTATTCACCCAGAAATTAATCATCAGGTAGGTGCGAAAGAAAACCGGATTTCCCTTCATTGCTCAGCTCTCGTTACATCTCATTGCCATTTCCGGCCTTGTGGCCCAGCAGTCCATTTACACCCCCCCGGAAAAAAACAATTGCCCACGGTCCCTGAAACAGGCTCACAGATGGTACTTCGGGGAAGGTGCCGGTATGGATTTCATCTCCGATACAGCCAGGGTCCTCCTGGACCAGAACGTTATGACCGCTTATAAATCGAGCGCAATAATCAATGATAGTTCCGGAAATCTCCTGTTTTTCACAAACGGCCGGAAAGTCTGGGACCGTGCGTTCAACCTGATGCCCGGCGCCACTGAACTGTACGGCGATGTAGGCGTCACCCAGCCCTGCATCATCGTCCCGCAACCGGGCCCCGACAGCCTCTTCTACCTGTTCACAGTCGACGTTCTGGCGTTCATGCCTGATAACTCATACACTACCCGCGGGATCAATTACACGATCATCGACATGAAAGCCCGTGGCGGAATGGGAGATGCAGGTAGCTATATCAACGTTCCCCTGTTATCCCCTGCATGCCAGAAGATCACCGGTGTGGGCCATGCTAACGGAACTGATTTCTGGGTGATCGCCCACAAATGGGATTCAGATGAGTTTTATGCCTGGCCGGTCGGCCGCTGGGGAATAGGGGATCCGGTGATCAGCCCGGCGGGCAGCGTGCATGGAGGTGGATATTCCCAGCAGATGAATGCAACTGGCTACATGAAAGCCTCCCCCAATGGTCAATATATTGCCCTGGCAGTCACAGGGACCGACCAGATCGAGCTCTTCACATTTAATAATACAACCGGGGAAGTCAGCAATCCGGCATCATATTCCACCGCCATACCGGGAATAGATCCTTACGGGATCGAATTCTCTCCCGACAACCGGATGCTGTACGCCACCCTGATCCAGGTGACCGGTAACGGACCACCTTCACGGCCTTCGTGTCTTCTGCAGTTCGATCTCAGCAACGGGCTGATCAGCCCTTCACTCATCGACTCGGTTCCCGGGATCCGGCTGGGCGCAATGCAACTCGCTCCTGACGGACGGATATATGTGTCCCGGACAGTTAACCTGTTAAACAAACGTGATTCGCTGGACGTTATATACAATCCAACCAGACCGGGGATTGCCTGCAACTTTAACCGGCTGGATAATGTTCCTCAGTCACGTTTCTCACTGGAGGGAAGGAACGGGATCTACAGCCTTCCGAATGTCATCCAGAGCTATCTCGACATCCCTGTCTTTACCTATGACAGTTGCTGTTTCCAGGATGGAACCACCTTCCGCATCACCAACAGGGCCAACATCAACCAGGTGCTGTGGAATTTCGGTGACGGAACCACATCGGCTGTTCCCGAACCGGTTCATGTGTTTGCACAGCCGGGAACCTATTCGGTTTCCCTCACAGAATCATGGAACGGAGAAACTTTCACCGACACCCTGCCTGTGACTATTCATGATCTGCCATCCATCCTGCTCGGCGACACGATCATGCTCTATTCCGGGGCGGTGATCAACCTCCACGCCGGTGGAGGTCTGCAAACTTATTTCTGGTCCACGGGCAGTGCCGATTCCATCATCTCTACCGAATCACAGGGTGACTACCGGGTGGAGGTGCAGGACTGGAATTGCTGTTTCAACACCGATTCGGTCTATGTAAAAGTGTTTCAGTACTTTATTCCAAACACATTCACGCCGAACGGGGACGGACTGAATGACATCTTCCGGGTGGTCGGGCTGTACAGGGATATTGAATTCAAAATGTATGTCTATGACCGGTGGGGCGGGCTGGTTTTCACCTCCTCCGACATTGACCAGGGATGGGACGGAACTTTTAAGGGCAAGCCGGCTGATGCCGATACCTATATATGGATTGTTCATGTCAACTTCCTTGGAGAAGATATCATCACTAACGGGGATGTTGTTCTCAAGGGAACTGTAACTATACTCAAATGAATGCCGGCAATTATGCTTCCTCCCTGGCTGCAGAGTTTCAGCTTCCCGAAGCTTTTATCGGCAACACCCTGACCCTCCTTGATGGAGGGGCCACCATTCCTTTCATTGCCCGGTACCGGAAAGAAATGACCGGGGGGATGGATGAGACAGTGATTGCGCGTATCCGTGACCGGATCAGGCAGCTCAGGGATCTCGGCGATCGCCGCGAATCTATTTTACGATTTCTGAAAGAACAGGAGAAACTCACCCCTGAGCTTGAATGGGCAATCCTGGAGGCAGCCACAATGGCTGAGTTGGAGGATCTCTACCTTCCTTTCAGGCCGAAGCGAAAAACCCGTGCAGGCATCGCGAAGGAGAAAGGCCTGGAGCCCCTGGCAAAACTCATCATGAGCCAGCGGTACGATGACATTGAGCTCCGTGCCGGGGCGTTTGTTGATCCGGATAAGGGAGTCCACGACAGTTCCGAAGCCATCCGTGGAGCTTCCGACATTATTGCTGAGTGGATCAGTGAACATGCTTATGCGCGGAAAAGGATACGCGGGCTTTTCCATCGGGAGTCCGTGATCCGGTCAAAGTGTATCAAAGGCAAAGAGGAGGAAGGTGTGCTCTACAAGATATACTTCGACTCCTGCGAGCTCCTTTGGAAAGCGCCGTCACATCGGGTCCTGGCCATATTCCGCGGAGAGAATGAAGGATTTCTGAATGTGGGTATCAGCGTGGAACACGAAGCTGGACAAGGAATCCTTGAAAAGATCTTCATCCGGGGCAGCAATGCCTCTTCCGACCTGGTCAGAAAAGCAATTACCGACGGTGCAAAACGACTGCTCTTTCCTTCCATGGAAACCGAAATGCGCCAGTGGATCAAGGAGAAGGCCGACCAGGAAGCGATCCGGGTCTTCGCAGGGAACCTCCGACAGCTCCTCATGGCCTCCCCGCTCGGCCAGAAAACCGTACTGGCCATCGATCCCGGGTATCGCACGGGGTGCAAGCTGGTATGCCTGGATGCCCAGGGGAAGCTGCTTCACAACGAAACCATCTATCCGCATCCTCCGCAAAATGAGGTTAAGGAATCCATTCACAAGATCAGAAGCCTGGTCAATGCGTATAAGATCGAAGCCATTGCGATCGGTAACGGCACTGCAAGCCGTGAGACCGAACGGCTGGTCCGTTCCATCCGGTTCGACCGTGACCTGGTTGCCCTGGTGGTTAATGAAAGCGGGGCGTCGGTCTATTCAGCCAGCGAAGTGGCGCGGGCAGAGTTTCCCGGTTATGATGTAACTGTAAGAGGAGCTGTCAGTATCGGGCGCCGTCTTATGGATCCCCTGGCCGAGCTGGTGAAGATCGATCCCAAATCAATTGGTGTGGGTCAGTACCAGCATGATGTGGACCAGGTCGCGTTGCAAGGCAGTCTTGCCGAAACGGTGGAAAGTTGTGTAAACCTGGTGGGCGTGGAGGTCAACACCGCAAGCGAACAGTTGCTCACGTATGTTTCAGGCGTCGGGCCAACACTGGCGAAGAACATCGTTAAGTACCGGGATGAACACGGGCCGTTTTCATCACGGATGGAGTTCCGTAAGGTTTCAAGGTTCGGGGATAAGGCTTTTGAACAGGCGGCCGGTTTTCTGAGGATCCGGGATGCCGGCAACCCGCTTGACCACAGCGCTGTCCACCCCGAAAGTTACCCGGTGGTGGCCCGGATGGCAGAGGACCTGAAATGCTCGGTTTCCGATCTGATTACCCGCGAGGATCTGAGAAGCCGGATCCGGCTGCAGGATTATATGACCGGAACGGTCGGCTTGTTCACTCTCGAAGACATCCTGAAGGAGCTTGCAAAGCCCGGAAGGGACCCCAGGCACCAATTTGAGCTGTTCGAATTCTCAAAAGAGGTCCATTCCATCCAGGATCTCCGGCCGGGCATGAAGCTGCCGGGCATCGTAACCAATATCACCGCATTCGGCGCCTTTGTGGACATCGGGGTGCACCAGGACGGCCTCGTTCATATAAGTCAGTTGGCCAACCGGTACGTGAAAGATACGAATGATGTAGTGAAAATAAACCAGAAGGTTTCTGTGCTGGTGCTCGATGTGGATGTCGGGCGGAAGCGCATTCAGCTTTCGATGAAGGAAACGGATACTTTGGGAGCAAGTTAAACGTTTATGTAACAGAGTTGCAATGACCCATAACAAATGAAACGATCTGTTCTTCTGCTCGTGGCGGGCTTCATGGTCCTGTGTATAAATCCGGTTTCTTCACAGCGGATTCTGGGCGCTTTGTCGGCCGGCATCAATCTCACGCAGGTTGACGGGGATGAAGTTTACGGATACAAAAAAGTCGGTTTCAACGGCGGCCCATCCATCATCATCCCATTCGGCAGGCAGGGGAAATGGTCGGTGACGATGGAACTTCTGTTTTCCCAGATGGGAGCCTTCCAGAAAACCCCGTCAGATTTTGTGGATACCGTTCCCGATACGCTTCCCGGAGCTTTTTATTACGGATATAAACTGAATCTCAATTATGTTCAGATCCCTCTGTTGGTGCACTTCACCGACAAGAAAATCATTGCTGCCGGAGCCGGTTTTGCATACGGGCAGCTTGTGGATGTGAAGGAATGGGAAAACGGTATCCAAACATCAACAACCCTGAAGGGGCCTTATGCCATGATGGACCTTGAGATACTTGCCGACGTGAGGCTCCGGCTCTGGAACCGCCTCTGGGCCGACGTGCGGTATTCCTATTCACTTCTCCCTTTGCGAACCCGTGAATTCACCAACATATACGGGAAGGAGACATGGATCCGGAAACAGTACAACAATGTCATCACCCTCCGGCTGACATGGATTTTCAATGATCCGTACATCAAAGAGCGGGGAAAGAAAGCGAAAAACTGAAGATTCCGTCAACGGAAATTTAGCACCAGCACCGCCATCCTTTCACTGCCAGTCATCTCCTGCAGGCACGACTCCAATGCCCCGGCATCTTCCGGATTGTTAAGTTTCCGGAGATATCCGGCATAAGGAGAAAGGCAGATATCCAACGCACCTGGAGCAACGGGCTGGCCGCCGGTTGTTTCAGCTTTGCCGTTATCCAGGATCACCACTTTTACTGGGAGCCCTCGCAACGTGGCCTCCAGGAGGGCCAGCGGACCCGCGGCAATAAAAGAAAAATCCCCGGTGATTGCCCACACATTCTTCTTCCCGGATAAGCTGGCGCCCATCGCCAGCGGGATGCTTCCACCCATATAGGTCACGATGTCGATGCAATGGAACGGATCGACAGCGAACTGGCTTGAGATGCCGGTGTCACCGGTCACCAAGTCACCCCGGTATTTCCTGTAAATACTGAAAAAGGGAATGTAGCGTTCCACCGCTTTCTTCCAGTTTGCTGCGGTGGCTGCCGGGATCACGGGCATGAATGGCCGTGGAATGGAACTCCAGCCCGTTTCTGCCCTCTTTGCATCATAGACCTTCCGCTGGTAAGGATTGAAGAGCGGACAGAGTACATGCTGGAAAACATCCCGGGAATAAACTGCCGTTGATTGTGAGTACCTCGGAAGATATGCGGTGTTTTCACGCACGGCATCCGCGTCCAGGAGCACCGCCCAGGGGAGCCGGTTCTGTTCCGACAATAAGAATGCGCGGTGGATATCGTCATATACCGTTCCGGAAGAACTGATGATGTACGGCATACCGATGCCATGAAGAAAAGGCTCTGCTTCGATGATGCTGTCGGAATGTGTGCCGTCCCTGTCTTCGGAGATGAGCACAACAAGCCCTGCCGTAGTGCCGCACAGGAGGGAATCCGAAACACTGTTCGCCGCCTTCATGATCCCGTGTGTCTTGCACAACAGGGCCGAGCGCGTTCCCAGAAGACTTCCCCCGTGAGCCACCGTATAGGCCACCTCTTCATGAAAGGAGATGAATCCCGGTTTGCCGGTCTTTTGTGCCAGGGCGGCGAAAACGGCTGTTCCCCCGAATCCCGGCACACAGGTGATGATCCCGGTATGTGCGTCCAGCAATGCCTGTGCGATCAGCTCGGAAACGATCATAGGATCCGTTTGATCAGCCGGAGTTTATAGGTGTACCCTCCCTGCTTTTCATCGTAGATGCCTTCGTGGTCAATGGCGTCAATCCTGACGCTTCCTGAAGCATGGAGGACCCGGAAACGGTCCACCAGTACTCCCGCATGGGAAATATTCCCATCGGCATCATCGAAAAAGGCGATGTCGCCCGGGACGGCCTCCTCAAGCAGATTCACGGTTTCTCCCTGGGTGACCTGCTGCGAGGAGTCGCGAAGGAGCTTCACCTGTTTCAGTTTGAAGGCCATCTGGACCAATCCGGAACAGTCTATCCCAAACGGAGACCGTCCTCCCCACTGGTAAGGGGCATGCAGATACATCATGGCATCTTCCACCAGGGTTTGCCCGAATTCCTTCTCTTCCTGCTGGGTGCGAATCTCCTGGATGGCCGATGGATCTGATACCTGGCCCTCGAAATGAAACTGTTCTCCATCGACCGTAAAAAACTGGCCTTCCAGCCCCGGGAGAGAGCTCCCGATCGGGATGGCGAACATGGTCTTCCTGGTTTCATTGGCAATCAGCTGGATCAGATCCATGGAAACCGGGGTATCGGCTTTCAGCAGGCGAAGGAACTCCTGTTCATCGACGGGGTGTGATTGGTTTTCAGGGATCCAACCGCCATAGTTATCCCAGGAGGCTCTCACCTGGTGCCATCCGTCCCGGATTTGGGTGAGATGATACAGTTCGCCGAACAGTAGCTGGGTGACCATTTCTGCTGTGTGGGCTGGATCTTTCCTGACAGGAATGATGCTTTGCAGGGCAATGCCGAAATTCATGGAGAGATTGTTTACATTGCAAAGGTATATATTCCGGTTATAACAGAAGAGTGCGGCCGGAAGACCGGATTACCGGGGAGGCACAGAGCAGGCACCGGAGGATTTGCTACAACCTGAGCAGTTCCGGCGGGGTTGGGAGAACTGGCTGAACAGCCGGTTGAAAGCAACAGCCGCAGCCGAAAAGACGATAATAATGGTGATGAAAAGTTGCCACATGGTTTACAGGATCAGGCTGCCGATCTGGTACACAGTGAAGGAGACCAGCCAGGCAAGTAAAGTGGTATAGCAAATAAGGAATACGGCCCATTTCCAGTGTCCCGATTCACGGCTTACCGTGGCCACCACTGCAACGCAGGGCATATAGATCAGGATAAAAAGGAGGAAGGAAATCCCCACCAGAGGAGTGAATACCTGCTCGCCCGACCGTGCCCCGTCGGTATACCTGAGATTGCGCAATACGTCCGGAAGGCTCCCCTGATGCTCCAGCCCGGGCGCTTTCCCTGACCCATACAGAACTCCCATGGTGCTGACGACCACCTCTTTGGCGGCTGCTCCCGTTATCAGACTGACTCCCATCTTCCAGTCGAATCCCAGAGGGGCAAGCACCGGGCCGATCGTTTTCCCGATTTGGGCGATATAGGATTTTTCCAGCCGCTCGGCCGGTGAGGCTTTACTGCCTGCAGGAAAGTATTCCAGTGCCCAGATAAGGATCACGGCGATCAGGATCACCCCACCCATTTTCCGGAGATATTGCTGGCCTTTTTCCCACATATGCCGGAGGCTGACCCGTAAAGTGGGAATCCGGTAAGGAGGGAGTTCCATGACGAAGGGCGCCTCTTTACTTCTGAATAACGTGTTCTTGAAGATCAGTGAAACACCAATGGCAAGCACAATGCCTGAGAGGTAGATCAGGAAGATCACGGAACCGGCATGAGTGGGGAAAATGGCCCCGGCGATCAGGATGTACACAGGCAGCCGGGCGCTGCACGACATGAAGGGATTGATCAGCATCGTGGCCAGGCGGTCATTCCGGTCGCGGAGAGTACGCGTCACCATGATGGCAGGTACGTTGCATCCAAATCCCATGATCAGGGGGATAAAGGATTGCCCGTGAAGCCCCATTTTGTGCATCAGCCGGTCCATGATAAAGGCGGCCCTGGCCATGTATCCCGTGTCTTCCATCACCGAAATGAAAAAGAAGAGGATCAGGATGTTCGGCAGGAATACGATAACGCTTCCCACACCGTTGATAACTCCCTCGGATATCAGGTCTTTCAGGGGACCGGGAGGCATAGCTTCTCCGAAACGGGCGCCGATCCAGGAAACTCCCAGTTCGATCCAGTGTTTAGGATATTCTCCGAAGGTAAATGTTGCCTGAAACATCAGCCAGAGGAAAAGGAGGAAAGCGGGAAAACCAAGGTATTTATGGGTCAGGATGTCATCGATCCGGTCGGAACCGGTACGGAGTTTGCTGCGGGCCGGATTCAACGCGAGGGACTCCTTCAGTGCGCCGGCAATGTACCCGTATCGGGCATCAGTGATCAGCCCGGGTGTATCTTCCCTGTATATCTGCTCCAGCCGGTTGGCTTCTCGGGACACCGTTTCAGCGATCGCCGGATAGAGCTCACTGCCTTTAAGAGAATCAGAGATATTGTGATCTTTCTCCAGAAGCTTCAGGATGTAATACCGGGAGGATGTTTTTAGCTGAATGGATGAATCCTGCCACATCAATTCCCGGATCCGGGCTACAGACCGTTCAATCTCAGCGCCATAATTAATATGTATGTGACGCATGACGGGATCCCGGTCCTCATATACATCAATGAGGCGGTCGAACAGCTCCCTGATCCCGGTGCCACGTGAACTCACTGTCGGGATCACCGGGATGCCCAGCAGCTTTCCCAGTTTTTCATGGTCAAGGCGGTCGCCCCTGCGGATCAGCTCATCATGCATATTCAGGGCGATGACCACCCGGATGTCCATATCGATCAGCTGGGTAGTAAGATACAGATTCCGTTCAAGATTCGAGGCATCGATCACGTTCACCACAAGATCAGGCATCCGGGTGAAGATGTGATCCCTGACAAAGAGTTCCTCGGGAGAAAAAGCCGATAAGGAATAGGTTCCGGGTAGGTCGGTCAATTCGAACCGGTATTCCCCGTGCCGGAAGGAAGATGTTTTGGAATCCACAGTCACACCGCCGTAATTTCCTACATGTTCGTGTGACCGGGAGATGAAATTGAACAGGGTGGTTTTCCCGCAATTGGGATTCCCCACAAGGGCCACTTCGATCGTTTTTCCCTTCTCAACAGCTGCATTCCGGAAAGGTTCCTCCACCCGGGAAACCGGAAAGTATTCCGGGATCCCGGTATCCACCGGCTGAGATGGAATCACGACCGTGGACTCCATCTCGATGAGAGCGGCTTCGCTTTGCCTGAGCGATACATGGTACCCCATGACAAGGTATTCGATCGGGTCCTGAAGCGGAGCTGCCTTAATCACTGTGATCTCCTGGCCCCGGATAAATCCCATCTCGAGCAATCGCCGGCGGAAATGCCCACGCCCCCGGATCTTTACGACCCGGGCAGTCTCCCCCTGCCGGAGGTCGAGCAGCGTCGACATATTATTTAGATTAAATAAGCGATTGCAAAATTAATAAAAATCCGGAAGGGAGGGTATCAGAATCACTGATTGAGATATGGATCCGCTGTGCTGGGATCCGGCAGTGCCGAAAGGTACCCGACACTTTCCGGGCCCAGGTTGCACAGGAGGTCAATGATGCTCAGGTTTGGCAGGAACCCCAATCGCATAGAGAACACCTGGGTATATGTAGGACAGGCAACCCTCTGGTGTTTCGAGGTGAGTAATACGCGTAAATCCTGGCCGACATTTGGCCGGGACTCATAGGTGCCAGTAAAGGCAATGACCCTGTCCAGGCGCATCATCCGGAACAGGGATTCCAGGATGGCGGTATTCAGATCGAGCAGGAATTTCCAGGGAGTGCG
>Ga0233425_10005063_pt1 | contig 21330 bp, 21 predicted proteins | sample Watercolumn_Towu_2_FD_181712 | JGI IMG/M metagenome (GOLD analysis project Ga0233425, IMG submission 181712) | Freshwater microbial communities from Lake Towuti, South Sulawesi, Indonesia - Watercolumn_Towuti2014_140_MG | ecosystem: Environmental > Aquatic > Freshwater > Lake | place...
ACGACACCAGCGCGGGAATCGCCACAGCGAGTCCGGTGACCGTCGCGATGAGCGCCTCGAAGATGCCGCGCGAAATCTGCGCCGGCTCGCCGAGACCGTGTTGCGAAACGTCCACAAACAACTTCACCATGCCGCTGCACGTGCCAAGCAAACCGAGCAATGGACTGATCTCCGCAATGATCGAAAGCGTCGTCAGCCCGCGCTCCAGCCGGCCGACGATCTGGCGGGCGATGGACTGGACCGCCTCGACGTTCTCGTTCTTGGCCATCGCGGCGTGCTTGTAGATGGCACGAACCAGTTCACCGAGCACGGTGGCGTCGTTGGCGCTGAGCGATTTGATTTTCTCGTGGCCGTCGCCCGACGCCGGCGTGTTGTCAATCAACTCCTCCAGCGCCGGCGCGATGATGCGCGAGCGGCGCAACGCCCAAATGCGTTCGAGGATGATCGCCACGCCGACGACCGAGCACAGAAACAGTGGGTACATGGCCACGCCGCCTTGATGAAACCATTGAGGCACCATTCGTATTCTCTCCTAATAGTAAAAAGTGAAATCCACGTCGCGCGGTTCATTGCCGAGGTACGCCCGCAACTGCTCCGGCCACGGCGCGAACGGAGCGGACTCTACAATAGCCTTCTGGCAAAACAACGCCAAAATCTCCCCCGCGCTCGTGCTTTTGACCTCGGCGTTTGTCACCGTGCCATCGGCAAGCAACTGAAAATGGATAGTGACCTCGCCCGCGCGCTCGTAAAGGCCGTTCTTCTCGATGAGCGCGTACCAACGGCTCTGCACGGCGCGCACGATCTGTTTGTCGTATGCGCCGAATGGACTTTCCTCGACGTTGAACGCCGCGATGCCAAGACGGGTCACGCCGGTGGTGTTCAACTTCGTCTTGCGCGCCGCAATCTCGCGCTCGGAAACGCTTCCCGCGCTGCCAGTGCCGCCGGGCGGCGACGGCGGCGGACTCGGCGGCGCCGGCGGAGGCTGTTGCAACGAAAGCTCCGGCTTCGCCGGGGGCGTTTCCGTCTGCGGCGGTTCAGGTTTCGGCATTGGAACTGTCTTTGGCACTGGCGGGGGCGTCAACATCGCAAGCTTTGTCTCCGGCTGCGACTTCAACCCTTCCTCCGGAACCGGCTTCGGTTTCTCCAACGCGCCCTTCTTCTCTGTGCCCTCTTTCGCGCCCTTGTTTTCACCGGGTGATTTCACCTCGTCTCTTGCTTCCTCCGGTTTCCGTTGCGGCAAATCCACCGGCTTCAACAACGGTGCCGCCGTGGCCGGTTTGGCCGGCGCCAACATCGCCACTTGCGGTGAGGGAGTCACCGGTTGCGGCCGGCTCGGCGCCAGTTTCGGCGCGACATTCTCGGTGCTCAACATCCGTGTGTCGTTGCCGTCGAGAAACGGAGTTTCACTGGTCTTGGTTGTCGGGTTCATCGGATTGGCGGCGACTGTCGAGCGGTCGGAATAGAAGTCAGTTTGTTTCGGTTTCTCACCAGTGACTTGGCTGTTGTCGGTCTCGATAAACTGTTTCGGACGCGCCGGCGTTGCCGGTGCGAGAACAACCGGCCTGAGATCTTTCTCCTCGACAAACGTGATGACCGGCTCAACCGGCGCTTCCGTCTTCGCCTGTGCCGCAATCACCGGTTTCGGTGCCGGCGTGAGCGCCTTGACGATGGCGCCAACAACTGGCACGCGCGCGAGTCTAGCGCGCTGTTCCCAGCCGCCGAGGAAGGCGACGTGCAAGGCCAGCGACACCAGCACGGCAGTCTCAAATTGGATGTTCTCTCGTGACATCGGCAGCCACATCATAACAAATTCCGACGCCGCATCAACGCCTGTCGCAGTATTCGCATGACAACACGCCTTCCCCCGAGCCATTGGGTATTGTGTAATAGCTATTACACAACACTCCATCATCAGAGTGCGACTCTCGATACTGCGATGACGGGGGTGTCTTTACTGGAAACAGGTGGCAATCTCACGATACAGTTGGACGCGCGCCTGCCAGGCAGTTTCACCCCGGTATCGTTTGGGCCACAACAGGCGCGGCAGCAACGGATCGAGCGACAGGGCATGTTGCCATGCAATCCGTTCACTGCGCAGCCACGCGCCCAGGTCGGCGGGTGATGCCGCAAGGCGTTTCTTCTCAGCGGAGGACAGCGTGGCGGTTGAGAGATAGGACTCTTGCCGGCGGTTGATCTCTTCGAAATCCCAGGCGCCACGCACGATCGCGTCGTTGGAATATCCCGCGCCACACCGGGCTTCCATGACGATCAGCGATTCCACGTCGTCACGGAAATCACGCAACGCCTCCGATAATTCGTCCACGGGATCGGGACACACCCAGACGCTTTGTTGCAGGTAACCAAATCCTTTCTGCCGCAGCCAGCGCCACAGACGCACCCGTGCCCGTTGTTGGTGTTGTGGCAAATCGAAGAGCAACTGACGCCATTGTCCGTCCCACGGCCGGTTCCAGCGCGTTGGCGCGTCTTTGCCGCCGAGCGCGGCCAGCAACCCCTGTTGGGTCAGCGCGAAGACCAACTGCCCGGCGCGTTTCTCCCGGCGGACCAGTTCCCGTTGTTCCATTTGTGCGAGCCGTTGGTGCAATCCGTGTCGCCGCTCCCAGGCCTCGAATGGCTCATGGAGCAGCGCCCACGGGCCTCTGCCCAATTGATCGGCTCCCCACAGCGCGGCCAGCAGCCAGTCTTCCATGACAGATTTTGCGCTCATTGGTTTCCTCCATGCGTTGGGTGTTGTGTAATAGCTATTACACAACACCCAACGAAGCGCAACACAGAACAAAAGGCCGCGACCCCGGAATGAAGGACGGGAGGATCGTGAAGTATGGTCAGTTGCCTGTGGACTGAGCGGTGCGCAGTTTCGGGTCGAGAGCGTCGCGCAGCGCGTCGCCAAACAGGTTCAGCGCGAGCACGAGGAAAAACATCGCCGCGGTCGCGCCGGCCAGTTCCCACCAGTTGCCGAGCCAGAGACGTTGCTTGGCGTCGTTGATGATCGCGCCCCAGCTCGGTTCGTTGGCGATGCCGACCCCGAGGAAACTGAGGACGACCTCGGTGAGGATCAGACCGGGGAAACGAAGTGAGAAATTGATGATGACGATGTGAAAGACGTTCGGCGCGATGTGCCGGAACATGATGCCGAGAGGGCCGACGCCAAGGGCGCGCGCGGCCAAGACGTATTGGCGGTCGCGGTGTTTGAGGTATTCGCCGCGAATGAGCCGGCAGAGGCCGACCCAGCCGGTGAACCCCATCGCGATACAGACGGACAGCAGCCCACTGTCAATGTAGCGAGTGAACGTCTGCATCGCAGTGCTACGCTCGACGACGCCGTGGACGACATAGGCGATGCCGATAATCAATAGAATATCCGGCACACTTCCGACGACGCTGAAGATGTAGGTGATGACCGTGTCGGTCTTGCGCCCGAAATATCCGGCGAACGCGCCAAGGACGAAGCCAATCGGGATGACGATGAGCGACGTGAGCAAGCCAATCTCGAAGGCGATGCGCGTGCCTTGCGCGACAAGCAACAGATTATCCTTGCCGGCGTAGTTGGTGCCGAGCCAGTGCTGTGCGCTCGGCGGCTGGTTGCGGATGTCGTAGTGGGCAATCTTATACGTCGGGGTCTTGTCGCGGATGCGTCCCGTCCAGAATGTCCCCTCGGCGTAGAACCAGACGGCAACATAGACCGTGAGGATACCGAGGCAGAGCATCGCGAGCCGGTTGCGCCGCAACTGGCGCCACGCAATCGTCCACAAGCTTTCTGGCCTGTTCATTTCAGTCGGATCCTCGGGTCAGCCCATGCATACGCGATGTCGGTGAGCGTGTTGGCCAGCACGAACAACATCGAACCCAGAAACGTCTCGGCGTAGATGACATCCTCGTCACCGTTGGGAATCGCCATCACCAGCATCCGTCCGAGGCCGGGGATGCCGAAGAAGCTTTCGAGCAAGAGCGACCCCGTGTAGAGGAACGGCAGCGCGATGATGACGTTGGTCAGGATCGGGATGAGCGCGTTGCGCAGGACGTGACTGAACAAGATGCGCTGCGGCGACACGCCCTTGGCGCGCGCCGTGCGGACGTAATCCTGATACATCTCGTCGAGCACGATGGTCCGGTAGAACCGCACGCTGCCGCCGACGCCGGCCACGATGCCGATCAACACCGGCAACATCAGATACTGCGGCCCTTCAAATCCCCACACCGGGAAGATTCCCCATTCGCCGGCGAGCCAGTATTGCGCGACCATGATATAGACGAGCGAACTGATGCTCATCCCCATGACCGACAGCACAACCAGGAATCGGTCCACCCACGTGTTGCGGTAGTACGCCGCCAGCAACGCCAGCGCGATGGCCAGCATCAGGTTCAGCAGGAACAACGGCATCGTCACGCACAACGACGGCCAGATGCCCTCGACGAGGATGTCGCGCACCTTCTCCTTCGTCGTGATGGACTCGCCGAAATCGCCGCGCACCAACCTGCCGACCAGACGCGGGAATTGCGCATCGAACACCTGGCGCGGGAAGTTCTGGAAGTTCACGAACAGCGGCTTGTCGTAGCCGCGGTCCTTGGTGATCTGCGCGATCTTCTGCGGCGTGGCGTTCTTGCCGGCGATGCGATACGCCGGGTTGCCGCCGATGACGCGGAACAACAGGAACGTCAGCATCAACACGCCGAGCGCAATCGGAATCACGGAGAGCAACCGGCGTATGAGATAAGCAGTCATGCGCGTCTTTCCTCATTGTCATTCCGAGTGAAGCGAGGAATCTCAAACTTCTCTCCGGAGGGATTCCAGAGATTCCTCACTTCGTTCGGAATGACAGAAAAAGGGTTCAATGTGGCAGCACCTTGTAGTACTTCGCGCTCGCGTACGAGAACGGTTGGCGTTTGTAGTTCTGGAACCACGGCTGATAAAGGCCGTAGGTCAACGGGTACGTCATCAACGCCCACGGGCAATCCGCCAGCACCATGTCAACCATCTGTTCGTAAAGCGCCGTCCGCTCCGGCGAATCGTTCATCACGGCAATCCGGTCGTAGAGCTTGTCGAACTCCGGGTTCTGGTAATTCGTCGCGTTGACGCCGGGGCATTTGTTCGGGCCGTAGAACAGTTTCAGGAAATTCTCCGCGTCCGGATAATCGCCGATCCAGCCGGCATACATCACCTGGTAATTGCCGTCGTGCTCGCGGCGCAGGTACTCGGCGAAACTCAACTGTTGCGGCACCAGTTCGACGTCGATGGCGCGCAGGTGATCCGCGTAGAATTCCCCCAACTGCCGCGCGTCGGTGCTGCCCGCGCCGGGCATGATCATCGTCAGGCGGAGCGGGTTGCCGTTCTTGTCGCGACCGCCGGGATAGCCGGCCTCGGCGATGAGTTGCTTGGCGCGTTCGAGGTTGTAGATGTACGGGTATGGTTTGTCAGTGTGGCCGGCAATGCCGGGCGGAATCGGCGAGTTGGCGGGCGTGTAGCGGTTGTTGTAGATGACCTCGCAGAGTCTTGCCTTGTCAATGGCGCACGCGACCGCCTGACGCAGCTTTGGGCTTTTGCCGCCCACGACGGCGTCGTTCATGTTGAAACCGATGTACCACGTGCTCGGCTCCGGCGTCTTGTAGAGACGGATGCCGCGGCGTTTCAACTCGTCGCTCAACCCCATGTCCGGCGTGATTGCCTTCTTGAAGTAGTCCTTGTTCAACCCCGCCGCCGCAATCTGCCCGGCGAGGAACATCTGCCAGAACGTGTAGTACTCCTCGACATCGTACATCACGATGCGGTCAATCAACGGCAGCGCCTTCCCCGCGTCGGCGAGCAATCCCGCTTCGCGGTCGCCGGGCGCGCCGACGTCGGGATAACGTTGGCCGCTGAACGATGGGTTGCGGTCGTACTCGATACGATAGCGTCGCCGCCACGAGACGAGGCGGTAGGGGCCGGTGCCGACGGGATGGGAGCGGAAGTTCTTGCCGTAGAACTCGACCGCCTCGCGCGGAACAACGAACGTGAACGACATCGTCAACGTCCAGACCAGTTGCGGGTACGGTTTGGCGAGTTTGATCTGGAGCGTGTGATCGTCCACCGCGACAAAGCCGGGCACCGGCGCCTCGGAGTCGCGTTTCTCCGCCCACTCCTTCGCGCCGAGCACGTGATGGATGAAAATCCAGTCACCATCCGAGCCAACCTTCGGGTCAATCAATCGCTTGAATGAATAGACAAAATCCTTCGCCGTGACCTCGCGGCCTTTGCCGCCGGGGAAACATGGGTCGTCCATGAACCGAACGCCTTTGCGCAACCGGAACGTGTACGTCAGCCCGTCCACGGAGATTTCCGGCAACGACTCGGCGAGGCGCGGGACGACCTTGTACGGTCGCTCCAGATACGAGTATTCGAGCAGCCCCTCATACACCCGGCAGACTTCCTCGGCGGTCTCCGTGTCCCCGCTGTCCATCGGGTCGAACCCGCGGAAATCGCCGCCGATCAGGTACAGCGTCTGGTCCTTGTTCTCCTGTTTCGGCGCGCAGCCGGCCAACGCCAAAAACAGGAGACAACCTGCCGCTGTGAGTCGCGTCAGCACATCGTCGGGTTACTTCGCCGGTGCCGGGGCGGGAGCGGGCATCGGCGGTGCGGCCGGAGGTTGGGCCGGCGCGGATTGCTGCATCTTGTTCAACAACGAACTGCCTTGCGACTGGCCGCTGCGACGCGAATGCAACACCGCGAGCGTCAACGTCGTCGCCAGCAGAATGCAGGCGCAGTAGATCGTCATTTTCACCAGCGGCGTGATGCTGCCGCCGAACATCGTCTCGGTCACCTGCCCGCCAAACGCAGCGCCGACGCCCTGGTCCGAGGACTTCTGCATCAACACCAACACCACCAGCACGGCGGCGACGATCACGTGGATCGCTGTCAATATCCAAATCAATATGTTCATGGTTATACTCCAGCTTTCACAATGGCAGCGAATCCGTCCGCTTTCAAGCTCGCTCCGCCGACCAAAGCGCCGTCAATGTCAGCCTGGCCGAGCAGTTCCTTCGCGTTGTCGGGCTTCACGCTGCCGCCGTACTGGATGCGCACGCGCGCCGCCGTGTCGGCGTCGAACAGTGAACCGATCAGTTTGCGAATGAATGCGTGGACGTCCTGCGCCTGTTGCGGCGTGGCGGTCTTGCCCGTGCCGATGGCCCAGACGGGTTCGTAGGCGATCACGGTTTCGAGCATCTCGTTCTTGCTCAACCCGGCGAGGCCGCCGGTGATTTGCGTGCGGACGACATGCTCGGTCTTGTTCGCCTCGCGTTCCTTCAACGTCTCGCCGACGCACACGATCGGGCGCAGCCCGTTCGCCAGCGCGGCTTTCGTGCGTTTGTTCACGCCCGCGTCGGTCTCGCCGAAAAATTGTCGGCGTTCGCTGTGGCCGATGACGGCGTAGCGGACGCCAAGCTCCTTCAACATCGGCGCGGAGATTTCGCCCGTGAACGCGCCTTCCTTTTCCCAGTGGACGTTCTGCGAGGCGAGTTGGACGTTGGAGCCAGCCAACGCCGGTCCGACCGCGGCGAGCGCGGTGAACGGCGGGCAAACGACGATTTCAACAGATTCGACGCCGGCGACTTCGGCCTTGAGAGCGTTGACGAGCGCGACGGCTTCCGCCGCCGTCTTATACATCTTCCAGTTGCCGGCGATAATGGGTTTTCGTTTCGGATTCATGCAGGCGCGTAGTGTCCAGATTTACGGCCAACAGTCAATACTTCTGTGAAATTGTAGTTGACACAGGCGCGGCTACAACGAACGGCAGTGTAGCGGCGTGGCAATTGAGTGACAAGCTCGCCGTGTGAGTTCATGGCAGGTGATAAACCTCCACGGCGTCGGACCAGATTTGTCCTTTGAGCGCGGCGTCGGGGAGCGGTTGCTGGCAGGGATCGGTCTCCTTCCACCAACGTTTCGTTTCGGGGTCGGCGGCCATCCGTTTCATGTCCTTGTCGAAATCCTTGCCGGTGTATTCGAGGTAGCTGAACAGGTAGAGCTTACCTTCGATCTCCTTGACGTAGATCGAATAGTTCTGGATGTGGCAATCCTTCAGCTTCTGGTTGACGCTCGGCCACGGCTTGGCGTGGAGTTGGCGGTAGTAGGCGGCTTTCTCGGTCTTCAGGCCGGTGACCCAGCCGTAGCGTTTCACCTCGGGCGCGGCGCACCCAATCAGCAAGACAACGAGCAATGGAACGATCTGTTTCATGTTTCTCCTTTTAGTGGAAAATGATGTACAGCACAACAAACGTGACGAGCACTGCACCGGACATGACGCGGTAATCGGACAGCCCGGAACCGCACTTCGCCTTGATCGGTTCGGTCCAGTGTTCCCAGACGAGCGGCTTGGCTTCCTCTTTCAACGGCTCCGGCATGAGCAGCGACGCGATAACCTGAATCAGGACGCAGAGGCAGAAGATGCCAAACGACGCCAGCATGAAGTCTTTCAAGAGCGTGTTGTAGATGAAACCCCAGGCGGGCGACGCGGCGATTTCCTTTGCCGAGACGATCTTGTCCTTGAAGAAGTCGAGGAAGAACCCGACGGCGCCGATGCCGCCGCCGGCGACCATTGTGATGAACGCGGCGCGTCCGCCGGCTCGTTTCCAGAAGACGCCGACGAGGAACACCGCCGTGATGGGCGGGGCAACGTAGCAGATCAGGATGGTCAGGCCTTTGAAGATGGTGTCGTAGTGGCCGAAGATCGGCGAGAGCACGATGGCGACGACCGTCGCGACGACCGTTGTCCAGCGGCCGATCTTCACGAGGCTGTGGTCGGTGGTCTTCGGGTTCCAGCGTTTCCAGATGTCGTAGGCGAACAGCGTGGCGGCGGAGTTGAGCGCGGCGGAGCAGGTCTGCATGGCGGCCGCCAACATCGCGGCGATGACCAGCCCTTTCAGCCCGATGGGCAACAGATGTGTGATCATGAACGGATAGGCGTCCTTCGACGACGCGGGGCCGACGCCGGGGCCGAAGTGGCCTTTCTGGACAAGCGCGACGCAGATGACGCCGGGCAGCACGAAGAGGAACACGGGCAGTATCTTGATGAACGCGCAGAACAACGGGCCGAGCCGGGCGTTCTTCTCGTCCTTGGCGGCGAGCACGCGCTGGACGATGGTCTGGTCACAGCACCAGTACCAGATGCCGATGACGGGATAGCCGAGCAGGATCGAGTACCACGGCACGTTGGCGACGACGGTGTTGTCGTTAGCCGGGTGCATCATGTGGAGAAACGACTTGGTGGAAAGCTCCGCCGTGCCCTCCTTGCCGAGCAACGGATGCGGCTGCGTCGCCAACAGGTTGGTGAGCGAGTCCCAGCCGCCGACGGCGTTGTAGCCGACGACCGTGATGCAGACCGCGCCGACCAGCAGCAACACCGTCTGGATGCTCTCGGTCCAGACGACCGCGAGCAGGCCACCGATGACGGTATAGATACCGGTCAACACGCCGAGGGCGACGATGAAGAACATCAGCGCGTTCATTCCCATGATGGTTTTCGTTTCCGGGATGCCGCAGATGAAGCAGAGCACGGCAGCCGCCGTGAACAGCGCCACTCCGATGTGGATGACGATGGCCGAGATCAACGACACGAACGACAGCGCGTCGCGGCAGTTCCGGTTATAGCGGCGTTCCAGATAATCCGGCAGTGTCGGCACGCGCGAGCGCAAGTAAAGCGGCGCGAAGAACAGCGACAGCAGAATCAGCGTGAAGCCCGCCATCCATTCGTAGTTGCCGTAGAGCAGGCCCGACGTGTACGCCGATTGCGCGAGGCTGACGAGATGGACAGTCGAGATGTTGGCAGCGAACATCGCCAGACCGATGATTGGCCACGTCAACGATTGGTCGGCGAGGAAGTAGTGACCGCCTTCCGTGGTCCGGCTCCGGAAGAATCCCGCGGCGACGCCGATGCCGACGACGCCAATCATGTAAGCAGCGATGATGATCCAATCCAGAGTTGTCATGTGTTTACCTCGAACGCGGCGCGAAGAGTTGGAACTCGAAGATGGTCGGGCCGCCTTTGCCGTCGGTGATGTTGAGGCGGACGACGCGGGCGGTGACGGGGTCAAACTTCACTTCAAGATTCTTGCCGATGCCTTTGCCGTTGTAGAAGGTCTTCCAGTTATTGCCGTCCTTGTATTGCAGCTCGAAGGCCTTCACGCGCACGCCGTACTGCACGCACTCCTGGATCACCGCACGATCAAAAGTCTGCGGCTTGCCGAGGTCAACCTCCAGCCAGCACGGCCCCGTGTTGCCATCGGTGGCCCAACGCGTTTCCTCTTCGCCATCCACGGCCTTGTCGGCGCCATGGCGTTTGTCATTTTGATAAACGTTGGATGCCTTTGCTTTTGCTTTGGTCGTCAGCGATTCGCCGACGCCAGTGACGCTGATCGGTGCGATTTCGATGGCGCCCTTGTCGAGTTCGAGCGCGATGATCGTGTCAATCTCCTGTCGGTCAGATTTTGGAACCGCGATTTCGACGCCGTCGCTGGTTTGTTTCACATCGGCTTTGCCGCCCGTGAGCACGCTGCTCTTGACGATTTTCGCCGGCAACGCCGGTAACCTGAGCGTTTCCTCCGGCCATGCGGTGATGTGGACGTAGATGATGTTGCCTTTGCGCGTCGTGGCGACGGTCTTGGTGGGTTTATACGGACCGCCGCGCGTGCCGTAAATGCTCTCGCCATACTTCGCCAGCCACGCGCCGATCTCCTTGAGCCGAGCGACCTGCTCCGGATCAATCAAGCCGTCGGGACGCGGACCGACGTTGAGCAACACGTTGCCGTCGCCGCCCGCGCCGCGAATCAACATCAGCAGGCAAGCCGACAACGGTTTCACGCCGTCCTTGTCGCCGCCCCACGCCCAATGGTTGTGCGCCGAGATCGTCATGCACGATTCCCACGGGCGCTCCAGATTGAAGCCACCGATGCGTTGCTCCGGCGTGTCGTAATCGCCGCCGTCACCAGTGCGGTTGTTGATGAGGATGTCGGGTTGAAGCGCGCGGACCATTTGAATGGTGTTGGAGCCACGACCCTTGAACATCTGCGGCACATCATTCCAAATCGTGAGTAGTGGGCCGCTGTTCGTGATCAGTTCCTTGATCTGCGCGAGCAGGTAACGGTTGTAGGCGTCGAGGTCGGATTTCTCGCGTTTGACTTTACCGCCAGGACTCGTGAGCGGAAAATCCGGATGATACCAGTCGCAAACGGAGTAGTAGGTGCCGAACGCGACACCATGTTTACGACAGGCTTCAGCGAGTTCCTTCGTCACGTCGCGACGAAACGGCGAGTTCATAACGTTGTAGTCAGTCTCCTTCGTCGCGAAGAGGCAGAAACCGTCGTGATGCTTCGTTGTCAGCACGACGTACTTCATGCCCGCCGCCTTGGCGATGCTCGCCCAGTCGTCGGCATTGAATTTCGCCGGGTTGAACTCCTTGTAGAGATTGTCGTACTTCTCGATCGGCGTCTGCGCGCCGCGGGACCAGCCGATCTCGTAGCCGGTGAGACTGACCGGTCCCCAGTGGATGAACATGCCGAAACGCATCTCCTGCCAGCGTTGCATCGCGGCGGGATCCGGTTTCATCCACGGCGCGTCTGCCGCTTGCAACGATATCGCCAACAATCCGAGCGCGATGATTTTAGTCATGATGAAAGACCTCCTCCATGTCAGACCACCATTCGTCGGATTTGCGATTGGCGAGCGGGACCTGGCACGGTTTGCAGACAGCCCACCAACGTTGCGTCTCCGGGTCTGCCGCCATCTTTGCCATGTCGGCGGCAAAGTCGTTGCCGGTGTATTCGAGATAGCTGAACAGGTAGTGATTGCCGTCCGGCAACTGGCGCAGATAGATCGAGTAGTTCTGGATGTGGCACGCCTTGATCATCTTCAACACGCCCGGCCAGACGGCGGCGTGCAAGCGTTTGTATTCGTCGAGTTTCTCCGGACGCACTCCAATGACCCAGCCGTAACGTTTCATGGTTTCTCGTCTCCTTTCAGAAGCAACACCTCGTCACCCGCGCGCGGATCGCCTTCAAGCACATCGGCCACGGCGAACCGGCCCCGCGACGATTCCGTCAACCGCAACACCGCCACCGGCTGCTCATGCCGGCGCGCTGACAACCGGCTATTTGGCGCCGGCGGCGTGTTCCGGCCAAAGTCCACAACGACAAACCGGTATTTCGCATTGACCTGCATAATGCGGCCAGGCTCAGGCCCCGCCGGCGTGATGACCGGCTCGATGGCGGGCGCTGCCTTTGGCGGTGTCGGCGCAACGGGACGAGTGCGGTTCTTCGCACAGCCAGCGCCCAGCAACAGCGCCGCGAGGAGCAGAAGGGTTGATTTCACCGGGTGGCAGATTCAATGCGATAGAGATGTGTTTTGGTGCGCACGAACAACGCCTTGCCGTCCACGGCGGGCGAAGCCATGCACCCGATGTCGAGGGTGTTCGTCGCCAACACGTCACAGGTGATGCCGGGCTTCAAGACGAAGCCCTTGCCTTGCTGGTTGAAGAAATAGAGCCGCCCGTCGGCGTAAATCGGCGAGGAGGCAAATGTGCCGCCGAGCCGCTCGGACCAGACTTGGTTGCCGTTGACGGCTTCGACACAGGTGACTATGCCGTCGTCGCGCGCCATGTAGAGCAGGTCCCCGACAATGATGGGCGATGCTGTTTTGGCAACGGTTTTCTCTATCTTCCAAACCAAGTGGGTCTCCGTGATGTCGCCTTTGCCGTCGGGACGGATGGCACAGAGGTCGGTCTTGCCGAGGCCGCTGATGAGAAATATGAGGTTGTGGCTGTAGAGCGGAATCGGCGCGGCTGACCATGCCTCGGGAAACTGGAATCGCCAGAGTTCCTTGCCCGTGCGCGGGTCGTAGGCGTAGGACGCTTTCGCGCCGGCGCTGAGCATCTGAAGCTTGCCGTTGATGGTGACGATCAACGGCGTGCTGTGCGCTTTGCGCCGGTCGCCGTCCTTGGCGAGCTTGGTGTTAATGTGCTCGTCGTTCCATGGCACGGAACGGTTGGTTTTCCAGACGGTCTTGCCGGTTTTCTTGTCGAGCGCGACATGATACTGCACGTCCACGCCGTCCATCGAAAGGATCAACAGGTTCTCGAAAAGGACGAGCGACGACGCCGGGCCGCGATAATGCCGGCAGGGAAGATCGTCTCGTTTCCAAAGCGTCTTGAACGTCTTGGTGTCCAGACAGGCCGTGCCGTACACGCCGAAGTGAACATAGACGCGCCCCGGCTCGATCACACACGACGGCGTGCCGTAGCAGTTGACGTTCATGGCATTGTAGAGTGATTCGGGGTTGTCGCAGTGGAAGAGTTTTTCGTTGAAAAGGATTTTGCCGGAATTTGCGTCGAGGCAGATGACGAAGAAATCGTTGCCTTCGAGCGTGGCGGTGGTGATCCAGACTTGTCCGCCCATGATGACCGGCGTGGACCAGCCGCGATGGGGAACCTCGACTTTCCATTTGATGTTTTCCGTTTCGGACCAAGTCAGCGGCAGTCCTTTTGCCGTGGCATGTCCGTCACCGGTCGGTCCGCGAAATTGCGGCCAGTCTGCCTGCGCTACGACCACCAAGAGAAGAAGTGTGCAAATCGTTTTCATGGTGGCGGAGCATAGTGGCTGGCGGCGTCGGTGAAAAGCGAAAATGGCGCGCCCGGCGTGATTCGAACACGCGACCGCCGGATTAGAAATCCGATGCTCTATCCAACTGAGCTACGGGCGCTGCCGCGCCTGTAGTATGCCATCTTGAAAACCAACGGCAAGCAGTATCCCCGCCGCCGCCGGCAGACCGGAACATTACCGGAACATGATGCAGGCTTGCAGCGAATAGGTTGCGTGGGTATAACGCACGGCATGGAGGTCTTCGGTCTAAAGCCGACACACAAGCCGGTTGTCGCATATTACGAAGCGCTCGCGAAGTTTGACCAGCTTGGCGTCAAACATGAAGGCGCGGTTGCTTCCGCCTTTGAGGATTTGCTTGACCACTGCGCCAAATCGGTCGGGCGCGCGCTGATTCCCAAGTAAACCATCAAACGCAAAGGCAAACCGACCATCTTTCCCGATGCCGCAGTCGTTGATTCGATGACCAAGGTGCTGGCGTATGGCTACTGGGAGGCCAAGGACACGGACGATGATCTTGAAAAAGAGATCAAGGCGAAGTTCAAAGCAGGTTATCCGCGTGACAACATCCTATTCCAAGAGCCGCGCCGTGCCATCCTCTACCAGAACGGCGAGCGCCTCTTGGACGCCGACCTCACGAAACCTGACGATCTTGTCCATGTTCTTGACCTTTTCTTCACCTACCGGCCCCAAGCATTTGATGCTTGGGAACGGGCCGTCGAGGAGTTCAGCAGCCGGATGCCGGAGTTGGGCGAGAAGTTCGGCAAGCTCGTGAAGGCCGAGCGCGCCGAGAACCCGAAATACGCCGCCGCGTTTGCCGACTTTCTCCAGTTGTGCCGCGCGTCGCTGAATCCGAACCTCGCCGAACCCGCCGTCGAGGAAATGATCATCCAGCATCTCCTGACCGAGCGCATCTTCCGCCGCATTTTCAAGATTGGCGACTTCATGCAGCGCAACGTCATCGCCGTCGAGATCGAAAAGGTCATCAAGGCGCTCACGGCCCGCAAGTTCACCCGCGACGATTTCACCAAGCCGCTCGATCATTTCTACGTCGCCATCGAACAGGCCGCCGACACCATCACCGACTTCAGCGAGAAACAGAAATTCCTCAACACCGTCTATGAGCGGTTCTTTCAAGGCTTCTGCGTCAAGGTGGCCGACACCCACGGCATCGTCTATACGCCGCAACCGCTCGTGGATTTCATGGTCGCCAGCGTCGAGCACGTCCTCCAGACCGAGTTCAAATCCTCGCTCGCCGACAAGAACGTCCACATTCTTGACCCGTTTACCGGCACCGGCAATTTCATCGTCAACATCATGCGCCGGATACCGAAGGCCGCGTTGTCGCACAAGTTCCGGGAGGAACTGCACTGCAACGAAGTCATGCTCATGCCGTACTACGTCGCCTCCATGAACATCGAGCACGCCTACTACGACGCCACCGGCAAGTACGAACCGTTTGAAGGCATCTGCTTGGTGGATACGTTCGAGACGGCGGAGAAGCAACAGCGCGAGTTCGACATTTTCAACGAAGCCAACACCGAGCGGGTGAAGCGTCAAAAGGCAGCCCCAATCAAAGTCATCATTGCGAACCCGCCCTATAACGCATGGCAACTCGACGAGAACGACAACAACAAGAATCGCAAGCATGAAGAAGTAGATCGCTGGGTTAGCGAAACCTACGCGGCGGCCTCGACAGCGCAAAACAAGAACGCTTTGTCCGACCCGTACATCAAGGCCATCAAGTGGGCGAGCGTTCGGATTGGCGAAGCCGGCATCGTTGCCTACGTGACGAACAACGGCTTTGTGACCGGCATCGCCGCTGACGGCGTGCGCGAGGAACTTGCCAAAGACTTCGACCTGATCTACGTCCTCGACCTTGGCGGCAACGTGCGCAAGAACCCGAAACTCTCCGGCACGACGCACAACGTCTTCGGTATCCAAGTCGGTGTCAGCATCAATCTTTTTGTTCGCAAAGCCAAATCAAAGCGGTAAATTACCAACCATGAGCGTCGAACAACTTGAACAATCCGTGCTGCAGCTCTCGGTGGAAGAGCGTCGGCAACTCCTCGACTGGATGGATGACCATCGCCATGAGCTGTTACCGGACGAAGACGACATCCATCCCAGCGTGCAAGCGGAAGTCGTGCGGCGGCGTGACGAAGCGCTGGCCCATCCCGAATTGCTCGAACCGTGGAACGGCACCTTGGAACGCGCCCGACGGCGTCTGAATGAATTTCGTCGTCAAAAAGATCAGCCTCGCTGAATCCGACGCGGCCGAAGCTGCGGTCTGGTATGAAACGCAGACGCCCGGTGCGGGCGGCGACTTTCTGGCCGAAGCCGAAGCGGCCATTGACAGCTTACAGCGTAACGCCCGGTTCTACGCCGTTCGTTTTGCCGATGTCCATTGCCTGCGCCTGTCCCGCTTCAAAGATTACGGCGTGTATTACTTGATCCAGGGAAACGAGGTTCTCGTACTTGCCGTCCTTCACGGGGCGCGGGAAGTGGAGAAACTGGTGTTGGAAAGAAAGACCCGTGGCTAAGATTCTCTACCATGCCGTGCCCACCGATTGGCGCAAGGAACAGAAATATGCGTTCCTGGAAAAGACGGCCTCGGTGGCCGGTATCAAGTGGCATACGCTCAAGCCTGATGGAAGGCACAACTGGTTTGCACGCAAAGGTGACACCGGATACAAGACCGCCATTCCAATCGGCAGCAAAGCAGCCCGCGCCAGCGGCGGTGCGATTCTGTCGGTGTTCCGCACTTATTCGCTGGGAGTTTCCACAAACCGAGACGAGGTTGTTTACGACTTTGACGAGACAAGGCTCACTGAGCGCGTCGAGAAGTTTACCGACGAATACAACGCAGAGCTGCATCGGTGGCAGCGGAATGACCAGCCGAAAGACATCGACAACTTCGTCAGCTACGAGAGTGTGAAATGGAGCGAAACACTCAAGAAGCGGCTTGCCGAAGAAGTCGAGGCACAATTCGACGGCAAGCGAATCCGAAGTGCGCTCTACCGGCCATTCACCAGAGTCTCGCTGTACTACGCGCCACTCTTCGTTGACCGCCCCGGTTCGTTCACAGAGTTTTTCCCCACAGCAAAGTCGCAGAAGGAGAACCGCGTCATTTGTCTTTCTGACATCGGACTGCGTTCGCCGTTCTCTTGCCTCGTGTCGAATGCTCCCCCTGACTTGCACCTTTGTGCGAGCACCGATGGCTTTCAGTGTTTCCCGCTCTACACGTACAGCGAGGACGGGACGCATCGGCGGGACAACATCCCGTTGTCGGCGCTGGTGCATTTCCAGAATCATTACGAGGACGATGCGATTACGCGGCTTGATGTGTTCCATTACGTGTATGCGTTGCTGCATCATCCCGACTACCGCGCCCGGTACGCCGAGAACCTCAAACGCGAACTGCCGCGCATTCCGCTGGTCGGTTGTTGTAGCCACGGCGCTCAGCCGCCGTGCCCGGGAACGAAGTCGCCCCGGCAGAGCGGGGCGGCTACAGGCGCGGAGGTGTTTCGTGCGTTCGCCAAGGCCGGCAAGAGGCTGGCCGAGTTGCACCTCAACTACGAGGCGCAGAAGGAATATCCGCTTCAGCGCATCGAGAACGAAGAGGTCAAACTCAATTGGCGCGTCGAGGCGATGAAGCTGAGCAAAAATCGGACGTCGCTCTACTACAACGATTTTCTGACGCTGGCCGGTATCCCGGCGGAAGTGTTCGACTACCGGCTCGGCAACCGTAGCGCGTTGGAATGGGTGATTGACCAGTACCGCGTGACGCGAGACGAAGCGGGCCACATCGTCAGCGACCCGAACCGGGCCGATGACGAAGAGTATATCGTGCGGTTGATCGGCCAAGTCATCACCGTCAGCCTTGAAACGTCGAAGCTCCTGAAGGCTTTGCCGCCGCTGAAGTAGCGTCCATTTCCGGCTTGTGCTTCGGGAATCGGCAAGGACATGCACAGCGAATAGATTATCAAAGTGTTTCGCTGAACACCGACAACGTGAAACAAAACCGACTGCCTTCGCCGACGCGGCTCTCGGCCCAGACACGTCCGCCGTGGGCCTGGATGATGTGCTTGACGATGGAGAGACCGAGACCGGTGCCGCCGAGTTCGCGGCTGCGGGCTTTGTCAACGCGGTAGAACCGCTCGAAGATGCGCGGCAGATGTTCCGGCTCGATGCCGGGACCGTTGTCGCTGACGGAACACTCGATCTCGGCGCCGGCTTCGTGGGCGTTGATGTGAATGCGACCGCCGGACGGCGTGTACTTGATGGCGTTGTCGAGGAGATTGACGAACACCTGACGGAGACGCTCGGCGTCGCCGCGCACAGGGGGCAATGTCGGCGGCAGTTCGAGTGTGACGGTCATTTGTCTGTCCCGGATTTGTTGGCCCAGCTCTTCGACCACCGCGGCGGCGAGGTCTTGCAATGAGACGGGGGCGAATTCGAGCCGCGCCTGCTGGGATTCGAGCGCGGAGATGTTCAGCAGGTCCTCGATAAGCAGTTCGAGCCGGCGACCGTGGCGCTGGATCGTCCGGAGGAACTGGTGCGTCATCTTGGCGTCGGGCGGATGTTCGTCCAGCAATGTCTCGATGTAGCCTTTGATGATGGAGAGCGGGGTGCGCAGTTCGTGGCTGACGTTGGCGACAAATTCCTTTCGGATGTTCTCCAGTTGCTTCAGACGGCTGATGTCGTGGAAGACGACGACTGTTCCGGTTTTGTTCCGGAGCGCCGCGGCGGTGACAGCGAAGACGCGTTCTTCGGGCGTAAGGAAGGTGAGTTCGCGGGCGCCGGGCGAGACGATCAGTTGTTCCAGCTCGACGTTGCGCAGCGCTTCCAGCGGCGTCTTGCCGACGGCTTCGTCGGTGAGTTGAAGCTGGTCACGGAGCGCGCGGTTGATGAGCCGGATTTTGCCGGCGGCGTCGGTCACGAGGACGCCTTCGGTCATGCTGGCGAGAATCGCGGCGAGACCGGCTTTTTCCTCGTTGAGTTCGCGCAGGCGCGTTTCGAGTTGGCTGGCCATGTCGTTGAAGGCGAGGCCGAGTTCGCCGAGTTCACCGCCGATGCGATGCGGGGCATGCGCGGTGAAATCGCCTTGCGCGACGCGTCCAGCCATTTTCCGCATGGTGTCAATCGGTTGGCTGTAGCGGCGGGCGATCCAGAACAAAAACGGGATGTCAATGAGTCCAACGACCACGCTGGCCGTGGCAACGATCCAGCGCACGCGACTGGTGGTTTCGGCGATGGCGCGTAGCGGAACGGCGACGCGCACGACGCCTTGCGGCGCGTAGGCGCCGGGCGGCAACGCGGGCAACGCGATGTACAGGAGGTCCACGCTGACGGTGTCGCTGTGCCGGCGGGCGATGCCGATGCCGCGGTTCAACGCGTCCTGGACTTCGGGTCGAAAGAGGTGGTTTTCGATGTGAGCGAGTTCGTGGGGCGGTTTATCGGACTCGCCGACGACGGCGCCATCGAGCGTCATCAGTGTGATGCGCAGCCCGGTCTCGCGGCCGAGCGCGTGGGCGAGATTGTTGACGGCGTTGGTGTTCAACGGCGTGGCGACGAGCACCGGGGCGGTCAGGTGATGAACCAGCCGGCAATTGCGTTCGAGGTCCTGCTGGATGCGACGCAGCAGGAATGGCGGCAGGGAAACGTCGAGAGTCAGCGTCACCAGCAACAACAACGCCACCAGCAACGCCGTCAGGCCGAGGAACCACTTCCACTGGAGCGATGACTTCACGAATCGGCAAACCGGTAGCCGACGCCTCGTACGGTCTCGACCAGGTCACCGGCTTTGCCGAGTTTCTCGCGCAATCGGCGGACGTGCGTGTCAACGGTGCGCGAGTCCATGTCGCTTTCGTAACCCCAAACGTCGTGCAACAACATGTCGCGCGACTGCACGCGGCCGCGGCGTTCCAGCAGCGTGGCCAGCAGCTTGAACTCCGTGGCGGTCAACTCACAAGGTTTGTTCTTGAAACTGACGTTGTGTTTGGCGAGGTCCACGACCAAGTCGCCGTGCTTGAGCACTTCGGAGGGGCGTCCCTTGATGCGACTGAGGATGGACTTGACCCGGAGAACCAGTTCGCGCGGACTGAACGGTTTGGTGACATAGTCATCCGCCCCAAGCTCGAAGCCGAGGACGCGGTCCACCTCGCCGGTTCTTGCCGTGAGCATGAGAATGGGAATGTGCGCGGTTCTTGGATCGGCCTTCAGGCGTTTGCAGACCTCGGTGCCTTCGAGTTTCGGCATCATCAAGTCGAGCACAACGAGAGCGGGTAACATGTCCTGTGCCTTGGCGAGACCCGCGGCCCCGTCGCCGGCCGTGGCGGTGTGGTAGCCAGCCTTTTTGAGATTGTACGCGACGAGGTCGAGCACATCTTTCTCATCTTCCACGATCAGAATGGTCTCTGGCATGATTTCTACTCCTTCTGGTGCCGGATATCGCGCGCTTCATACAAATACACGATGTCCTCGGCCAGATTGGTGGCGTGGTCGCCGATGCGCTCCAGTTTGCGGGCGACGGTCATGAGGTTGAGAGAGCGTGTGATGGTGTGCGGGTCTTCAACCATGAAGCTGGTCAGTTCACGGCGCACCTGTTCGTGGAGCTTGTCCACCTCGTTGTCGCGGGCGATCACCTCGCGCGCGAGGTCGGGCTTTGCATAGACAAAAGCGTCGAGGACATCGTGGGTCATCTTTTGGACCATCGAAGCCATCTGCGGAATATCCACGAACGGCTTGACCGCCGGTTCCTTGGCGAGTTCATGAACGCGGTGGGCGATGCTGACCGCCTGGTCGCCGATGCGCTCCAACTCCGTGGCGATCTTCATCGCGACGATAATAAAGCGCAAATCACTCGCTTTTGGTTGGCGGAGAGCGATCAGTTGGATGCCTTCGCGATCCACGCTCATTTCCATCCGGTCCAGTTGCACGTCCTCGATGTCCACCTTCCGCGCCAGGTCCTCATTGCGCTCGACCAGCGCTTTCAAGGCATCGGCAACACTCTGTTCTGCTGCTGCCGCCATGCGCAGCAACGTGTCCTTCAACTGGGTCAATTCCTGATCAAAATGCAGTTCCATAATCAACCGAACCTTCCTGTGACATAGTCCTCGGTCTGTTTGTTGGTGGGATTGGTGAATATCTTGGTCGTTGCGTCAAATTCCACCAGTTTGCCGAGGTAGAAGAACGCCGTATCGTCGCTCACGCGCGCCGCCTGCTGCATGTTGTGCGTCACGATGACGATGGTGTACTCTTTTTTCAAATCCTGAATCAGTTCCTCGATTTTCGCCGTCGCCACCGGGTCGAGTGCGCTGCACGGTTCGTCCATGAGCAACACTTCTGGTTCGATGGCAATTGCCCGCGCAATGCACAGCCGTTGCTGCTGGCCGCCGGACAGCGACATCGCGGAATCGTCAAGCCGGTCCTTCACCTCGTCCCACAGCGCGGCCTTGCGAAGGCTCGCCTCGACGCGGTCGGTCAATGTCTTCTTGTCCGCCACGCCTTGAATGCGCAACCCGTACGCGACGTTGTCGAAGACGGACTTCGGGAACGGGTTTGATTTCTGGAACACCATCCCAACCCGTTTCCGCAATTCAATCACATCCACCTCCGGCGCATACACGTCCTGCCCACGCAACGTGATGGCACCGGCGACGCGCGTCCGTTCGATCAAATCGTTCATCCGGT
>Ga0233425_10005064_pt1 | contig 21327 bp, 19 predicted proteins | sample Watercolumn_Towu_2_FD_181712 | JGI IMG/M metagenome (GOLD analysis project Ga0233425, IMG submission 181712) | Freshwater microbial communities from Lake Towuti, South Sulawesi, Indonesia - Watercolumn_Towuti2014_140_MG | ecosystem: Environmental > Aquatic > Freshwater > Lake | place...
GGAAATCAAGACCGCCGACGGCGGTCTGCACGATCAGAACTGGCATTACACCTGGTATAACTCCACCGGCTTGAACGATGGCGGCAAGCCCGGAACCGCCAACGGCGCAAGCTGCTTCGACACCAGCAACTGCGATACCGAGAAGTTTGTCGCCGCCGTCAACAGCGCCGGTCTGTGCGGGGCCAGTGACTGGCGCCTGCCGAACCGCGAGGAACTGCGCTCGCTGGCCGTGGCCACGGGAACTTTCAAATATCTGGGCGACCGCACCTATTTCCCCAATTCGTCCCAGCTCGGTTACTGGACGTCCACGCCTGCGGTGGTCGGCGATGATGCATGGATCATCGGCTCCAACAATCCAAGCCTGGCGGTCAAATCGTCCTCCCGCTATGCGGTGCGGCTGGTCCGCGGCGGCAACTGACAGAGGAATCCACCATGAAGACTTTGATCCCTACACTCATCGCCGTAACCCTGGTAACAGCCCCGGTGCACGCGCAACACTGCAACGACCGCATTGACATGAGTGCGCCCACCGGCCGCTACACGGACCACGGCGACGGAACCGTTACCGATCTGCGCACGGGTTTGCGCTGGCAGCGTTGCCCGCAGGGCTATAGCTTCGACGCCAACGGCACGCCGGCACTGATGCGGGATGACCGCTGCAATGTGGCGGGGACGGTGTTGGTCACCTGGCAGGAAGCCTTGAACGGCGCTGTGGCGCTGAACCAGAGCGGCGGTTATGCGGGCTTTACCGATTGGCGCCTGCCCAATCTCAAGGAACTCGCTTCCATCGTGGAGACCAAGTGTATCGCGCCCAGCATCAACCAGACGGTGTTCCCGGATACGCCCCAGGGCAGTTTCTTCAGCGCCACGCCTTACACGGGACCGTCCGATTTTGTGTCGACCCAGGGGGTCGATTTCATGAGCGGCGAGGATACCCAGATATCCAAGCCGGACATCGGTCTAGCCGGCACTGGCTACGTGCGGTTGGTCAGGTGAACCGCCATGATCCTTTTTCCTCGTGACGGAGCGGCGATAATCCATTGGCAATGAGTAACTGCTCGCCCCCCTTGAGCTAGGCCCTCTAGAGTGGTCGGCCTTGACCTTCAAGGATTGCTTGACACCATAGCGTGCATCCTCTCGGTATGGATCCAAGACTTCGATCTGGATCACCCCCGATGAGCAGCTATTTCGGCTCGAAGGCGACATCCGGCTTGTATCAGCCGATCATCGCCCTGATGCCGCCGCATGACACCTATATCGAGACCCACCTCGGGGGTGGGGCCATCATGCAGCGCAAACCGCCGGCGCTGCGCAACATCGGTATTGACCGCGATCCGCGGGCACTCCGCCGCTTCCGGTGCGACTACCCGGTGGAAACGATCCACGTTTTTGCGCACCGCTTCCTGGCCGAGTTCCCTTTTACGGGCCGGGAATTGGTCTACGCCGATCCTCCTTACCTGTTGCACACCCGCAGTTCCGGGCGGCGCTATCGCTTCGACTACACCGAGCAGGATCATCGCAATCTCCTGGAACTGCTTCGAGGCCTGCCCTGCGCCGTGATCCTGTCCGGTTACCCCTGCGCTCTCTACGACGAGCAGCTCGGGGATTGGCGACAGAAGGAACCGTAGGTGATGAACGAGGCCGGGGTGCGCACCGAAAAACTGCGGTTCAACTTTGCTCCGGATCGGCAGCACTGGGTGCGCTTCGCCGGCAATAACGTCACCGACCGCCAGCGCATCAAACGCAAGGCGGACAGTTGGGGGCGCCGGTACCAGGCCTTGCCCGCCGCAGAACGGCTCGCCATCCTGGCCGCCCTCCTGGCGGTCGAGCCGGCGTAGCCTGGATAGAGCGAAGCGGAATCCGGGGATGGATTGGAGGCATAACCTTCCCGTTGCGTGGGTTGGTGAAAATTTCGGTGGTCGGGGGTCTTGGGGTATCCGGCAACGTTGGGTTCCCGTATTCCGCTTCGCTGCATACGGGCTACGACTCTACGACCCGGCCAAGAACGCGCGCAACATTGCAGCGATGTAGCCTGGATGGAGTGCAACGGAAACCGGGAGAACCGGAGAAATTAACTCCCCGGTTTCACATGTGCATGTGGAAAATTGGTGGAAAGGGGTTCCGGTAATCGGTGGCATTGACTTCCCGAAATGGACGAAAAGCCGGTTTTCCGGGACAATGACGCAGAATCCCAGCGCTTTCCGGTTATTCTGCTTGCCGGGTACGTCGTCCACACCCGATCCGGCAATCGTCCCGGTCCTGAAGCGTCAGCCCTACAGTCTTGGCCGACCGGCCGTCATCCCGGTTACGTTACTAGGCGGCTCCAGCCGCCGCAGCTGTTTCCAGTCTCCGACAGGTGTGGTCACCCGAAGCCGGCTCAGCATTGAAGAAACTCCAAGACGACGACCGTTTCACAGCAGGTCCGGGGTCGCCAGGACACTCCCTCCGGGAGCGCGTCGAGCAGGCGGCTCGCCGCGCCGCGCGGCACTTGACCGGCCTCCAGCGTCGCGCCGGCGATTGGGAAGGGGAGATGGTGTGGTGCACCATGATCCTGGCGCAAACCGTGATGGTGCGGACGATCGTGAACCGGCCGTACAGCGGTGCCGAAACCGCCGGAATCGTCCAACATTTCCAAGTGACCCAGCGTGGCGACGGTTCCTGGGGCATGCATCCGGAATCCCCTGGCTATGTCTTTTTCACCACCATGGCCTATGTAGCGCTGCGGCTGCTGGGGCTGACCGCCGATGCGCCGATGCTGGCCGATGCCCGGCAATGGCTGCATGCACAGCCGGGCGGTATCAAAGAGATCCCCAGTTGGGGCAAGTTCTGGCTTTCCCTGCTGGGGCTTTATGAACGGGAAGGCCTCAACCCCATTCCGCCGGAAATCTTTCTGCTGCCCGAATGGCTGCCGGTCCACCCGCGCCGCTTCTATTGCCATACCCGGTTGATCTATCTGGGGCTGGGCTTTCTCTATGGCATGCGGTTTTGCGCGACCCTGCCGGGAACGCTGCGCGACGACTTGCGCCGGGAGCTTTACCCGGAACCCTATGCCGCCATCGGCTTCGCCTCCCTGCGCAACCGCATCGCCCAATCCGATCTCTACGTGCCCATCAGCCCGGTACTGCGGCTGGTTTACACGTTGCTGGGCCTGTTCGAACGCTGGCATCGCCCGAATCTTCGCCAGCGGGCGCTGGATCGCTGTTTCCAACAGATTTGCTACGAGCAGCGCAACACCCGTTATCAAGGCATCTCGCCGGTGAGCGGGCTGCTCAATTGCCTCGCCCTGTTCGCCCGCGACCCCCGGCATCCGGACCTGGAACCCAGTCTGGACGGCATCGAAGCCTGGCGCTGGCAGGACGATGCCGAAGGGATCCGCTATGCCGGAGCCCGCTCCAACTCCTGGGATACCGCCTTGGCCATCCAGGCACTGGTCGAGCTGCCCGCTGCCGATGCGGAAACCGGGTCGGCCCTGACGCGGGCGCACGGCTTTCTGAGGGACGCCCAAATCACCGAAGAATTGCCCGACTACCGATCCGCCTGGCGCGACCCGGCCCTGGGTGGCTGGTGTTTTTCCGACGGACAGCACCGTTGGCCCGTGAGCGATTGCGCGGCAGAAGCCTTGAGCGCCATTCTTGCCTTTTACCAGCAAACCGGCGTCGCAGCGGCGCACCGTCTGGACGACTCGCGCCTTGAACTAGCGGTTGCCTTCATCCTGTCCCGGCAGAATGCGGACGGTGGATTCGGCACCTATGAGCGGCGCCGCGGCGGCAGGCTGTTGGAGCTGATCAACCCGTCGGAGATGTATGGCCAGTGCATGACGGAACTGTCCTACATCGAGTGCAGCGGCTCGTCGCTGGCCGCTCTCTCCCACTACCGCGAGCTGTACCCGGACTTTGCCGATGGCCGCATCGGCAAGGCCATCGGCAGGGCGGAAGCCTTTTTGCGCAAGAGCCAGAGGGACGACGGCAGCTATGCCGGTTTCTGGGGCATCAACTACACCTACGCCCTGTTTCACGTGGTCAAGGGACTGCGCAGCGCCGGCGCCGCGGTCACCGACCCGGCGCTACAAGCGGCAGCGCGCTGGCTGCTGGAGAAACAGCGCTCCGACGGCGGCTGGGGCGAACATTACTCCGGCTGTCTGGAAGGGCGCTACGTCGAACATCCGCAAAGCCAGATCGTGATGACCAGCTGGGCGCTGCTGGCGCTGCTGGAAATTCTGCCGCCGGACCATGCCGCCGTGCAGCGCGGTGTAGCCTGGCTGGTGGAGCGCCAGCATGCAGACGGAGCCTGGCCGCGGCAAGCCGTGAACGGCGTGTTCTTCGGCGCGGCGATGCTGGATTACCGGCTCTACCACCTGTATTTCCCAACCTGGGCACTCGCCCGCTATACCCGCCTGGCACGGGCCGCCACCCAGCAGGGTGCCGCCTGATCCTGTCCTATTCAACTCACACCCTGGCCATGATGGATTCGAACCACCTTGCCGGATAACAGGAACCACAGCATGCAAGACAAGATGAACGCGAGAAAAGACGTGGATGTGCTGATCGCCGGCGGCGGCGTTGGCGGCTGTGCCGCAGCGGCAGCGCTGTCCCAGCTGGGACTGAGGATCTTGATCGTCGAGCCGATGCCCGATCCCGGCCGGCGGCTGGCCGGCGAGTTGATCCACCCGCCCGGCATCGACGGGCTTTGCGAACTGGGCCTGATGGATCCGGATGTGCTGCCAGGCCGAGCGGTGGACGGCTTCGCCGTATTCCCGTTCGCCGACGACCGGGAGTCGATGGTGCTTCCCTACGGCGAAATCCGGGGCAGAATCCGCCATGGTCAGGCCATCGAGCATAACGAGCTGAAACAGCAGTTGCTCGCCACCGTGCAGACCTTCCCCCGGGTCCGCGCCTGGCTGGGCGCGCGGGTGACCCAGATCAAGGCCACGCCTCGCCGCATTTTCACCGCACTGGTGTCCCACGACGACGGGGATACGGAGATTGGTGCCAGGCTGATCATCGGCGCCGACGGCCCCATGTCGCAGGTGCGCAAGATGGTCGGCATCGGCTACGAAACCCAGCGCTATTCGGGGATGACCGGGCTCGAAGTCGACGATACCCATCTCCCGAACCCCGGCTACGGCAACATCTTTCTCAACCCGGCCGGAGTTTCCTATGCCTACGGCATTGGCGGGGGCCGCGCCCGGGTCATGTTCGAAATCCTCAAGGGTGCCGACGTCGGCGAATCCATGGAGGCCCATCTGAGTCTCTTCCCGCCGGAATTTCGGCGCGATATCGAGCAGGTGCTGGCGGCCGGAAAACCGCTGGCCGCGGCGAACTATTGCATCATCCCGGAAGTGAGCGTGAAGGCCAACGTCGCCCTGGTAGGTGATGCGCGTGGCTGCTGCCACCCCCTGACGGCATCCGGAATCACCGCCGCGGTCAAGGACGCCCTGGTGCTACGGGACGCCCTGCGGGAATCCCGCCTCGATGTGGCGGCCGCCCTGCGCCGCTATTCCATCGTATGCGGCCGCCTGCAACTGACCCGGCGCACCCTCGCCGAAGAATTGCGCGAAGCATTTCTGGCGCAATCCCCGGAGTCCTCGTTGCTCAATCAGTGCATCTTCTCCTATTGGCGGTCGAGCGCCCGAGGGCGCGCCAATTCGATGGCCCTGCTATCGACACTTGACAGCAGCATCTATTCCCTGGCAGCCCAGTATGCCCTGGTGGCGCTGCAAGCCATCCGCCTGGTTCCTCGCTGGATCCGGGAAAAAGCGCTGCTGGACTGGCACCGGGGCGTATTCAAGCTGATCTGCAAGAGTATTTCCTTCCAGCAGGCAGCGATCCAGCTCTGGTGGAAAGAGTTGCGGGCAACCCCCTGAGACGATGAAATATCCCGGCAACCTGGGGCGTTCCGATGGCCGCAAGCCGGCCGTAACGCTGCGGCCGCCCCGTTCGTTGCCGCCGATTGCGGCGCGAAGAAGCCGGCGAGTTCCAGGGATAGGGGTTTGGGTGGTTACGGCCGGCGAATTCATGACACGCTCCTCTTCGGAGCGAAGGGAGTCGAAATGTCACGGCGCTCCGCGGACTAATTCTACTTAGATATCCAGACGGTTTTTTGCAAGGGCGATAAAGCCCGGCAGGTCGCAAGGCTTGGCGGGTTTTTGTCGGTACAGACCCTTCCCAATGCCGCGAGCAACGGCCGTAGTAGTTTCGGCGGCGCCACTCAGTTCCGGCGGTAGTAGTTGAGCACCCGGTCCACGTACTGCTGGGTTTCCGGGATCGGCGGAATCTGGTTGCCGAATCGCTTGACGGTGTTTTCACCGGAATTGTAAGCCGCCACCGCCAGCCGGACGTCGTCGAACATATCCAGCAGGTCGCTGAGGTAGCGCGCTCCCCCATCGATATTGTCGGCCGGGTTGAACCGGTCCTGCACCCCGTAACGGTCGGCGGTGCCCGGCATCAACTGCATCAGCCCCGCCGCGCCCTTGTTGGAGACCGCTCCGGGGTTGTAGGAGGATTCCGCCCGGATCACCGCATGCAGCAGGCCAGGGTCGAGGTCATAGCGATTGGCGGCGGCGTCGATCAGCGGCGCGTATTCCCGCCGATTGTGGTCGAAGGCCGGATTGTAGCTGCTGCCGAAGCGCCGCAGCGAGCGGCTGGACGCGTAGAGGAAAGCGGGCGGCGTATGGATGATCATGCGGTAGCCGGAATGCCGTGGCTTATCCGTGTAATAGACGTGACCGGTGGCATCCACGAACTTGAACACGTCGGCCCGCGCCACGGACAGAGGGCTCCCGCCGGCGGCGGCAAGGAGGACGAATATCAGGAGTTTGCGCATCGGTCAGCGATCCGGTCTGCGGCGTGGGGTAAGCCGAAGTCTTGCACGATTCGGCCGATTTGCAAATTTGGGCGTCGCGGCTCGTTTCTGCGCGTCCCTATGCTTCCACCGGACGCACCAGTGCCGCCGCGGCGCGGGCGCGCTGGCGCGCTTCTTCGATGTTTTCGGCGGCTGCCAGGGCCACTCCCATGCGTCGCCGCAGGTGGGAGACGGGCTTGCCGAACAGGCGAACTTCCGTCCCCGGGATGACCAGGGCCTGCGGCAGACCGGCGAAACCGATGCCCGCCCCCTCCAGGCCGCCGTAGATGACGGCGCTGGCACCGGCTCCGCCCAGATCGGTGGAGACCGGTAGACACAGGATGGCGCGGGCGTGCAGGTCAAATTCGCTCTGGCGCTGGGTGATCATGGTGACCATGCCGGTGTCGTGCGGCCGCGGGCTGACCTCGCTGAACCAAACCCGGTCGCCCTTAACAAACAGTTCCACTCCGAACAGCCCCCGCCCTCCCAGTTGCGCCGTCACCGCCTGGGCGATGCGGCGCGCTTCCGCCAAGGCAACCGCGCTCATCGGCTGCGGCTGCCAGCTCTCCACGTAGTCGCCCTGTTCCTGGCGGTGGCCGACCGGCTCGCAGAAATAGGTGCGGATCTGACCGTCCACGTCGCGGGCGCGGACCGTCAACAGGGTGATTTCGAAGTCGAAGTCCACGCGGCCTTCGACGATCACCGCCATTCCCTTCACCCGGCCGCCCTGCTGCGCGTATTCCCAGGCCGGACCGATGTCCTCGCTGCCCTTGAGGTGGGTCTGGCCCTTGCCGGAGGACGACATCACCGGTTTGGCGAAACAGGGGAAGCCGATGCGCGCCACCGCGCTGCGGAACTCTTCCAGCGATTCGGCGAACTGGTAAGGGGAGGTGGGGAGACCCAGCTGTTCCGCCGCCAGCCGGCGGATGCCCTCGCGGTTCATGGTCAACTGCACGGCGCGGGCAGTGGGAATGACCTCGGCGACGTCGGCCAGCTCCAGCTCCACCAGGGTCGAGGTGGCGATGGCCTCGATTTCGGGAACGATCAAATGCGGCCGTTCCGCTTCCACCAGCCGGCGGATCGCTGCACCGTCGGTCATGTCCAGGACGTGGGAACGATGTGCCACCTGGTGTGCCGGCGCATTGGCGTAGCGGTCGGCGGCGATCACCTCCACGCCATAGCGCTGCAGCGATATCACGAGCTCCTTGCCGAGTTCGCCGCTGCCCAGCAGCAGGACGCGCACCGAACTGGGGCTCAGGGGGGTACCCAATCGCGTGATCATGGCGGGATGTCCGGTCCTGGAATAGTTTTATTTGAAAGGCCAGAATGACTTCTTGGCCGGTGCCTCTTCCGAAGCGGCAGCCTCCTCCGCCGGCGGCACGTTTTCCTCCTCCGGCTGGCTAGTCTCGGCGGCGACCGCTGCTTCTTCCTCGGCGTCCAGATCGAAATCCGCCAGCGGGTTTTCCGGCACCGCTTCGGGCTCCGCCGGCGCTGCCTCGGCAGCGGAGCCACCCCCGTCGCCGGCACGGACGTCGAACTCCACCTTCCAGCGTTCCCCGCCCTCGACCGCCACCGCCTCCATCTGCAAGGTACCGACCTCGGTGACCTGGGCGGCCAGCCGCACCGGCACCACCTCGCCGGGCTGGCGCCGCTCCGATGCCAGATTCACCTCGATTTCGTCCAGTTCCTCCAGCTCTCCTTCCGGCCACCAGTCCAGGCGGGTCCCCACCGGATCGTCGCGCCGCACGTTGGAACCGAAGAAGCGGAATCGAACCGGTTCGCCCACCACCAATCCGAATTCGTCGTGGGGCAGTTCCGCGCTGGTTCCCTCTTCCATGCCGAAGGGCGCGATGCACAGCGCCTCCATGGGGGGCGGAAAGCCGGGCACCGCCGGCATCGAACTCTCGACGCCTACGTAGTAGCCGGCGGCGGTGCCGCCGCGGATCCGCACTCCCTTGCCGCGCCGCACATAGCCGTAATAGGCCGCGCCCCGCGCAACCGCCAGGTCGAGGTCGGCACCGGCCAGCAGGCGCGCGGCGGGGGCGCCGTCCTCCAGCAGCCAGCGGTTGAGGGTTTCCAGCAACCGCTGCGCCAGCGCGTCCGCCTTGAACACGCCGCCATTCAGTAACAGGGCGGTCGGATGGATAAAGCGGGCTCCCACTTTGGCGGCCAGCCCCAATTCCTCGGCGGCGTTGACCTGGCGCCCGAGGAAGGCCGCCAGATGGCAGGTGATGCGGGCGTCCTTGGCGAACGGGAGACCCAGGGTGGTGAGGCCGGTGCGGGCCTGCTGCGCCGGTCTGGCGACGGCTTCGACCCGGGGAAAGAAACCCTCCACCAAGGTCCTGCCGACTTCGTCCCGGGTCAGCGCCGTGCGCAGCGTGCCGCCGATCAAGGAACTGCCGCGGCTCGGCACCACCACCGGGATCTCCGCCAGGGACGAATCCATCAGCAGGGTCTCCTTGGCATCGCGGCAGCCGTGGGTCAGGGCCTGGATCTGCCACGGCTCCAGCCGTTTGCCCTCCCTTTCCAGCTTTTGCTTCACCACATAGGCGAGGGCCAGGTCCATGTTGTCGCCGCCTAGTAGGATATGGTCACCGATGGCGATGCGGTTGAGCACCAGATTGCCCTGGTCCTCGGTCACCGCGATGAGGGACAGGTCGGTGGTGCCGCCGCCGACGTCGACCACCAGGATGATGTCGCCGGGCCGCACCTGGTTGCGCCATTCCCCGCCGGACGTCTGTATCCAGCTGTATAGGGCGGACTGCGGCTCCTCCAGCAGGATCGCCTGGCGCAGGCCCACGGCGTGGGCCGCCTCGACGGTCAGCTCGCGCGCCGCTGGATCGAAGGAGGCCGGCACGGTGATGACCAGATCCTGCTCGCTCAGCGGCGCGTCCGGGTGAGCCTGGTTCCACGCGTCCCGCATGTGGCGCAGATAATGGATCGCGGCCTGCAACGGCGACACCCGCCGTACTTCCTCGGGCGCCTGCATCGGCAGGATCGCCGTCCGGCAATCGACGCCGCTGTGGCATAACCAGCTCTTGGCGCTGGCCACCAGCCGGATCGGGGTCTTGCTGCCCAGCACCCGGGCCAGTTCGCCGGTGATCGCCTCCGGTTGCTGGTTCCAGGGCAGGGCCAGGTCGCCGGCGGCCAGTTCCGCCTCGTGGGCCTGGTAGAGGAAGGAAGGCAGCTGGTTCTTGTCGTCCACGCTGCCGGGAGCGACCAGCTGGGCGATGGGCATGACCTGCAGTGGCGCGTGTTCGCCGTCGCACTGGTCCAGCTCCAGGTAGGACACCACACTGTTGGTGGTTCCGAGGTCGATGCCGACCGCATATCGGGGTTGTTCGCTCACAGTTCGACCTCCGCCGACGCAAGGATGGCCGTCTCATGGCCGGGGTTGATCTTGGGCAGTTTGACGCGGGTGACGCGCCAGCCTCGATGCACCAGAGTTCCCGTGAACGGCGCCTCGCCGACGATGTTGCCGGTCAGCCGCACCGACGCCGGGTCGAAGCCCTTGGGCAGGGTGACACGGTGGCCTTCGCTCTCGCGGCGCACCGGTTCCAGCTCGAAATACTGGCGCATCACCTTGACGCAGCCCTCATGCACCACCCGCGCCGCTGCCCCGATATCGGAGTCGCCATAGCCGGTCACGTTCTCCTGCACGAAATCGATGAAGCGCGCCTCCTTCTGCAGCAACGCCAGCAGCTGCAGGGCTGCATCGGGAACGGCCTCCTTCAGCACCACCGGCTCCGGTTTCGCCGGCGGCGCGCTCCGCACCGGCTCGGTAGCGGCCACCTCCGGTTGGCCCGCCCGCCTGGATTCCGGCGGCCGGCGCCGGCGCATGGCCACGAGTACCACCAGCAGGAACAGCAGCTGCAGGAAGAACAGGCCGGCTACGGTCGCCGCCAGGCCGGCGTGGACCGCATCGAAAGTCGTGGGGATGACGTTCAGGTCGATTTTCATGTTCGGAAGATCTCGGCTGGAAGGGAATCGGCGGCTATTGGGTGGAGCCTGGTGCCGCCTCTGCTTCGGCGGCGCGCTGCGCAGCCACCGCCTGCAGGTGACGCATCAGCGACTGGGCACCGCGGGACCGGGTCTGACGCAGGTAGCGTTCGGTGATGCCGGCGGGAACGCCGGCACCCTCATGGGCGCTCCGAATTTCCGCAAGGCGGTCTTCGCAAGCGTGCAGGACCTGGTCGGCGAGTGGGCGCGGATCCCCCATCCGATCAATGCCGGCCAGTGCTTCGGCATTGAGGCACCGCTGGTACTCCTGCACCGCCGCATTGGCGCGACCGATGGTCTGTTCCGACAGGGTGGAAGCCTGCCAGGCAGCGGGATCGACCGCCTCCGGCCGCTCCCGGACGACCGACTGGCAACCGGCGAGCCAAAGGCAAACACTGCAAAACAAAAGGCGAAATCCGGACAACGGAGGGACACCGATGGAGAAAGGGGTGGGATTTTACGCCATCTTTCCGTCCCGCAAGAAATCGCGGCGGCTGCCGCCACGGCTTTCCAACGCTGCCGGGGTGGGCGATACTGCTTCATCATCCCTGTTTTCGCCCGGAGTCCGCCCATGCTAGGTCATCCCCAGGTCATCGACAGCCTCAACGCGCTGCTTGCCGGCGAACTGACTGCGATCGACCAATATTTCGCCCATTCCCGCATGTACCGCGACTGGGGTCTGGAAGAGCTGGCCGAGCACACCGAACACGAGACCGAGGAAGAACGCGAGCACGCCGATCTCCTTACCCGGCGCATCCTGTTCCTGGAGGGACGGCCGGATCTGTCCAAACGCGAAACCCTGCACGTCGGCACCACCGTTCCGGAGATGCTGCAGAACGACCTGGAGGTGGAACTGCGGGTGATCGCCAACCTGCGCAGGGCCATGGCGCTGTGCGAATCGGTCCAGGATTACGAGACCCGGTCGATTCTGCAGAAGCTGCTGGACGATACCGAGGAGGATCATACCTGGTGGCTGGAGACGCAACTGGGTCTGATCGGAAAGGTGGGCCTGCAGAATTACCTGCAATCGCACATTGGGCGACCCGGCGCGAGTTAAGGCATAAAAACAACCGCCACTTCTCTTGGTTTCCTGCCCTCTGCCCGACCGCTGCCAGGTCAAGGTTCCGCGCCGTTTTCCGACGACCTTGCCGAACCAACCTCCGGTCATGTCGATCGTGCTATTGCGAACGGTTCGCAATTGGTCTATGATTTCTCCAGGACCAGTTGGAGTAACGACTACATGTACGTTTGCATCTGCAAGAGTCTCACCGACCACGAAATTCGCAAGGCCGTGCTAACTCACGACGTGGACAGCGTGCGCGACCTGCGGCGCTGTTTCGGCGCCTGTGACCAATGCGGCAAGTGCGCGGCGGAAGCCCGCAAGCTGATCCGGGAGACGGTTCGAGAACGGTCCGACCTGGAGCGTTTCGGCGTCGCCCCTTCCTGACGGATGCCGGCGACCCGCTCGCCGGGATTGCTGCTCGCCTCCCGAGCTTCGGCGCCAGAACCCGGTGGCGGCGAGATCGAGCCAAGGTCCGACTCCGGCCTAGCCGATGCCGGTCTTCGCCACAGCCCCTCTTTTCACGAACTTCATCACCCGCGCCGGCAGCTCGACGAGTGCGCACACCTCGTCGACCGCCCCGATTTCAATGGCCGCCTTCGGCATCCCGAACACCACGCAGCTGTCCTGATCCTGGGCGAACGTCCGGGCACCGCAGCGTTTCAATTCCAGCATCCCGGCAGCGCCGTCTTTCCCCATCCCGGTGAGGATCACCCCTACCGCATCGGCTGCGGCGGTCTCGGTGGCGGAACGAAACAGCACGTCGACCGACGGCCGGTGCCGGTTGACCGGGGCCTCGTCGCTCAACCGCAGAAAATAGTGAGCCCCCCGCTTCGCCAGCAGCAGATGGGAATGCCCCGGAGCGACATAGACATGGCCCGCCCGGACCGGCTGCCGATCCACGGCCTCGCCTACGGTCAGGCGCGGACAGCGCCGGTTCAGCCTGGCCGCAAAGGCCGGGGTGAAGGCCTCCGGCATGTGTTGAACGACCAGAACGGCCGGACAATCTTCCGGCAAGGGCTCCAGGAAGTCCTTGATGGCCTCGGTACCGCCGGTCGATGCCCCCACCAGGATGATTTGCTCGCGGCCAGCCCACCCTGCCCCACTCGCTGCGATCGAGGCTGGTGGGCCCGACGCCGGCGGAATCTGGCGCAGAATGCGGGCACCCGCGGCGGCACGGATTTTTTCGGCGATCCGTTCGGCGTACTGCGGTAAACCGGCACTCAAGTCGGCCCCGCCCTTGGCGATGTAGTCGACGGCCCCCAGTTCCAGCGCCTGCAGGGTGGCTTCCGATCCGGCTTCGGTCAGCGCCGAGACCATTACCACGGGCATGGGCCGCAGCCGCATCAGCTTGGCGAGGAAGTCCAGGCCGTTCATTCCCGGCATTTCCACGTCCAGGGTCAGCACGTCCGGATTCAATACCTTGATCATCTCGCGGGCCTGATAGGGATCGTGGGCGAACCCCACCGCCCGCATGTCCGGCTGGCCGTCGATGATTTCCCCGAGCAGCCGGCACATGAGGTCGGAGTCATCCACCACCACTACCTTGATCGTCATGTCCGGCTCCTGCTCAGAACAAGTCCACGTCACCCGACACTTTTTCCGTCTGCAGGCGCGAACGGTATTCCTGTTCCCGCTGCATGATGGTGTCGTTATGGAGCTTCAGCAGTTTGCGTACCAGGACCCTCCCGCTGTCCGGAAAGAAATAGACTTTGCGCGGATAGATATCCAACAGGTCGTGGGCGACGATGGGAATGCCCTCGGTCCGCAGATAGGCGCGGACGAACAGGGAATTGCGCTCCCCGACATTGCTGCTGGTCATCCCGCGCACCACGTTGCCGCCCCCGAACACCTTGGCTTCCAGATTTTCCCGCCGCGCGCCCAGTTTCAGCACCTGATTGATGAGGATCTCCATGGCGTAGGTGCCATAGCGCGCCGAGGCGGAACCATCTGCCTCGGCGACCGAGGGCAGCATGAAATGGTTCATGCCGCCGCAACCACTGTGGCGGTCGCGGATGCAGGCCGCCACGCAGGAGCCCAGCACCGTCACGATCAGCAGGCCGCGGGTGGTGGCGTAATATTCCCCGGGCAGGATCTTCACCGCCTGCATCTGGAAGTTCCGGTCGAAATAGAGGTTCGGCGCCAGCGCCTCCTCCTGGGATTTGATCATGGCTTGGCCTTCCCGGCAATGGCTCCGAACTGCCCCCCTGCGGTGCGCATGCGCGACAGCCGCATCGCCTCGGTCAGCCCGTACACCGACCGCCCCCGCAGCCGGAACAGGTCCGCCGCGTGATGCAGGCTTTCGGAATGTCCGGCGAACAACAGGCCGTCCGGGTCCAGCAGCGGAACGAAACGCCGCAAGATCTTGTACTGGGTTTCCTTATCAAAATAAATCATCACGTTACGGCAGAAGATCGCCTCGAAAGGACCCTCCGCCGGCCACTCTGGCGCCAACAGGTTCAGCTGCCGGAACTGGACCAGACGGCACAGTTCCCGGCGCACCCGCACCAGTCCGGCGCGGGATCCGGTCCCCCTGCGGAAGAACCGCCGCACCAGCTGTGCCGGCAGCTTGTCCACCACCTGCTCGGAATAGATTCCGGCGCGCGCCTTTTCCAAGACCTGGGTGTCGATATCAGTGGCGATGATCTCCACCGGGGGCTGCAAGGAGCCGAAGGTGTCCACCAGGGTCATCGCGATGGTATACGGTTCTTCCCCGGTGGAAGCGGCCGAGCACCAGACCCGGATGGGCCGGCGCGGGCAGGTCCTGGCGAGTTCGGCGAGAATCGGGAAATGATGGGATTCCCGGAAAAAGGAGGTGAGGTTGGTGGTCAAGGCGTTGACGAAGGCCTGCCACTCCTCGCCGCGCCGTTCCACCAGATCCAGATAAGCGCGGAAACTGTCCAGTCCACGCTGCCGCAACCGCCGCGACAGGCGGGCATAGACCATGTCCTTCTTGCTGTCGCTGAGGGATATCCCCGCGTATTCGTAGAGCAGCTGCCGGACCCGTTCGAAATCGGCCCGGGTGAACCGAAATTCCCGCTCGTCGTCGGAGCCGGTCATGCCGTGCCTAGACCACGCCGGGCGGCGGCGAGCGCCGCGAGTAACGCGCCGGGGAACCGGCTACCCGCAAGGGAAAGCGGCTGGCGAATGGCCGGCGCGCCGTCAGAATTCGGCCCACTCGTCACCCTCGCCTTCCGGAATCGGCGGAGCCACCGGCGGCAGCTTGCGCGCCGGAGCGGGACCGCGCGGGATGCTGCGGCGTGCGCCGGCGTCTCCGCCGGCAAAGCGCTGCGGCATGGCACCTGGCCCCACTCCGGTCTTGAAGCGTCTCACCGAGCGCGACAGCGCCCCGGCCTGTTCCTCCATCGACTCGGCGGCGGCCGCCGCCTGTTCCACCAAGGCGGCGTTCTGCTGGGTCATCTCGTCGATGTTGGTGATGGCGTCGTTGACCTGCTGGATACCGGCACTCTGTTCCGCCGACGCGGCCGAGATTTCGGCCATGATGCCGCTCACCTGCTTGACCGCCGTCACCGCCTCGCGCATGGTGGTTCCCGCCTGCTCCACCAGTTCCGTTCCGCTTTCCACCTTGTCCACGGAATCCCCGATCAGCGCCTTGATCTCCTTCGCCGCCGCCGCCGAGCGCTGGGCCAGATTGCGCACCTCGCCGGCCACCACCGCGAAGCCGCGCCCCTGTTCACCGGCCCGGGCCGCCTCGACCGCGGCATTCAACGCGAGGATGTTGGTCTGGAAGGCGATGCCGTCGATCACGCCGATGATTTCCACGATCTTGCGGGAACTGGCGTTGATCGCGCCCATGGTGGCGATGACCTGCTCCACCACGTTGCCACCGCGCACCGCCACCTCCGACGCCGTCACCGCCATCTGGTTGGCGTGCCTGGAATTCTCCGAGTTCTGCTTGACCGTCGACGATAGCTGCTCCATGCTCGACGCGGTTTCCTCGAGATTGGCGGCCTGCTGTTCGGTGCGCCGCGAAAGATCGCCGTTACCGGTGGCGATTTCCCGCGAGGCGGTGGTGATCGCCTCGGTTGCCTCCTGGATGCTCTGCACGATGTCGGTCAGTTGGTCGATGGTGCGGTTGGTGCTCTCCTTCAACTCCCCGAATTTCCCCCGGTAGTCGTCGTAGATGCGTTCGGTGAGGTCGCCCTTGGCCACCGCCGCCAGGACCCGCGACAGGTCTGCCAGGGCCTTCTCGCTGATCGCCATCAACTCGTTGATGGACTCCGACAGCTTCCGGAAAAACCCGTCCTTGCCCTGCAGCGAGAGCCGCCGCGAGAAGTCGCCATGGATCCCGGCATCGACGATCTCGGCAACCTCGTTCTGGATGGACACTTGCTGGGTAAGATCGGACCATTCCGCCACCGAACCGAGGCGTTCGCCGTTTTCGTCGATGACCGGGTTGGCGACCACCCGCATGTGGCGTGTGCCCACATCGAGATTGGCGACATAGGGCTGCTGCAGGCTTTCCAACAGCCGCGCCTGGTGCGCCGGATTCTTGTGGAACTGGTCGATGTTGGTACCCTGCAGGGCGGTGGCGCTGAAATTCGGCAGATCGCGGCGGATTTCCGCCTCGGCGTGCTGAAGGATGACCTGCGCCGCCCGGTTGCAATAGATGATGTTGCGCTGACGGTCGGCGATCATGACGCCGGTGCTGACGTTTTCCAGCGCGATCTTCACCCGCAGTGCCTCCTGGGCAACCCGCGCGGTTTCGGCGATGTCGAAGCCGAGCCGGACCTGGGCCGACTTCAGGGCTTCCTGCACGCGCCCGACTTCGGTGCGGCTACCGATGTCAACGTGGGTCTTGTAGTCCCCCTGGGACATGGCTTGCAGGCAGTCGATCGCCTGCTCCAGCGGGCGGGTGATGGAGCGCGCCAGACGTCCGCCCAGGAGCGCCGCCAGCAGCGCCCCGCAACCCAGCACGGCGCCGAGCACCGGCAGCGACTGCAGCCAGCCGGCGACGCCGGCGCCGACCATCAGCACCAGTAATGCCGCCTGATCCAGCATCACCCGCGTGCGGATTCCCAGGTCCCGAGCCTTGGCCAGGCGCTGCACCAGACCGGGCTTCGGCGCGCGTCCGGCATTCATGGCGCGGTACAGCTCCTCGGCGGCGCGGACGTCATCCCGCTTGGGCCGGTAGCGCACCGACAAATAGCCCGCCACCCGCCCCCCTTCCCGGATCGGCGCCACATGGGCCTCGACCCAATAGAAATCGCCACTTTTGGCGCGGTTCTTGACGATGCCGGTCCAGGGCCGGTCGGCCTTGACGGTGTTCCACAGATCTTCGAATGCCGCCGGCGGCATGTCCGGATGACGCACGATGTTATGGTTCTTGCCCAGCAGCTCGCTGTCGCTGAAACCGCTCACCTCGCGGAAATAGTCGTTGCAATAGGTGATGATGCCCTTCAGGTCCGTCTTGGAGACGATCACGCGATCGTCCCGCAATTCGATCTCCCGGTTCGTCACCGGCATATTGACTTTCATATTCCCAACCCTAACTGTTGTTGTGGTAACTGGCGGCTACCGGCGACGGAACGGCGCCGGCGGCTCGACCACCGGTTCAAACCGCCGCCCGATCCGACAAGGCCATCTCGTCGCTGCCGATCAGATTTTCGATATCCACCAGGATCACCATGCGTTCGTCCAGGGTCGCCAGACCCATGAGGTAGCGGGTATCCAGCGCCGAACTGAATTCCGGCGCCGGCCGGATCTGGTCGGCCTGCAGCATCGCCACGTCGGCAACGCCGTCGACCACCATCCCGACCACACGGCCGCGGATGCTGAGGACGATGACTACGGTGAATTCGTTGTAGGTGACCGTTTCCAGATGGAACTTGATGCGCAGGTCGACGATCGGAACGATGGTGCCGCGCAGGTTGATCACCCCCTTGATGAAGGACGGCGCGTTGGCGATCTTGGTGACGGCGTCGTAACCGCGGATCTCCTGCACGGTGAGGATGTCGATGCCGTACTCCTCGTCGCCCAGGGTGAAGATGAGGAATTCGCGGCTGTTCGGGGGCAATTGGGCCGTCTCCGGCGATTCGTTCATGGCATGCTCCGCCGGGTCAGGGTTCCAGGGTTTTCTGCACGTTGCGGATGGCATGAACCGTGGCATGGGAGGCGGGCAGGAAATCCCCGCCCGCTACCGCCACGGCCGGGGCCCCGCCGCGGCCGTCGGCGGCCGGCAGCCAGCGGGGTTTCACGATTCTGCCGCTGCGCATCACGCTGGCCACATCCAGGATCAGCGCCACCCGTCCGTCGCCCAGGATGGTGGCGCCGGAGATTCCCGCCACCTTGCGGTAGTTGGTCTCCAGGCTCTTGATCACGACCTGGTTCTGCCCCAGCAGATCGTCCACCAGGAGGGCGCCTTTGAGACCGTCGCTTTCGACGATCATGACGATGGCGTTCGCCGCGCCGTCGGTGCGCGGCGCGATGCCGAACACGTCGCCGACGGCGACCAGGGGCAGGTATTCACCCCGCACCTGGACCAGCCGGCCCTGGCCCGTCACCGTCCTGACGTCTTCCGGGCGCAATTGCATCGACTCCACGATGCTGGTCAGGGGAACGATGAAGATCTCGTCGCCGACGCCGATGGACAGCCCATCGAGTATGGCGAGGGTCAGCGGCAGCCGGATCGTGACCTTGGTTCCGGCCTTTCGCACCGACTCGATCTCGACCTTGCCGCCGAGGGATTCGATGTTCTTCTTCACCACGTCCATGCCGACCCCACGGCCGGAGACATCGGTCACCCGTTCCGCGGTGGAAAAGCCCGGAGCGAAGATCAGCTGCCACACTTCACCGTCGGTCATGCCGTCGCTGACGTTCAGCCCGCGCTCCCGCGCCTTCGCCAGAATCCGTTCCCGGCCCAGACCGGCGCCGTCGTCCTGCACTTCGATGATCACGTTGCCGCCCTGATGGTAAGCGCGCAGCACCAGACTCCCTTTCACCGGCTTGGCGGCCGCCGCCCGCGCCGCCGGATCCTCGATGCCGTGGTCGAGGCTGTTGCGCACCAGATGGGTGAGGGGATCGGTAATTTTCTCCAGCAGCCCTTTGTCCAGCTCGGTGCCTTCCCCTTCGCTGCGGAAGCTGACCTGTTTGCCCAACTGACCCGCCAGATCGCGGACCATGCGCGGGAAACGGGAGAACACCAGGCGTACCGGCATCATCCGGATCGACATGACGGCTTCCTGCAGGTCCCGGGTATTGCGCTCCAGCAGGGCGAGACCGGCCAGCAGCTTCTCCTGCAGCACCGCATCCGCCTCGGAGACGGACTGGGCCAGCATCGCCTGGGTGATCACCAGTTCGCCGACGAGGTTGACCAACTGATCCACCTTCTCGACCCCGACCCGGATCGACGACGAGGTATCGCTGCCACGGGCCGCGTTGACCACGGCTTCCGGTTTGCGCGCCGCCGCCACCGGTGACGGCTCGGCCAGCGGCAAGGAAGCTTCGTCGAAGAAGCCGTAGCCCCGCGCCTGATCCCGCAGTTGCGCGGCCTCGGTCTCGGTCACGAATAAGCCGTAGGCAGACTCCGCGGCCGCCGCCGGGGAATCCGGCAAGCCGGGAGCCGCTTCGAAGAAGCCGAAGGCATCGTCGGCTTCGGTCGCGACGGAAGCGGGAGCAGGATCGTCGAAAAAGCCGTAGGCGGACCCGGAGTCTGCCGCACCGCCGGAGGACGTGGGGTCGGAGGAAGCCGCGTCCATCTCGGCGACATCGACGCTCAGGCCGGCGGTGTTCAGGAAGAAGCCGATCAGCTCGCGCAGCTCGCTCGGGTCCAGGTCGGTGAGCAGCTGCAGCTGGAGTGCCGCATCCTGACAGGTTTGCGACTGGATGCGGCCCACCTCGCCGAGACGTTCCAGCAGTGCCCCCAGTCCGTCCCCGGGAAGCGGCGCGATCACCAGCTGCCAGCACCGCTGCCGCCGGGAGGGGGGTGGCACCGGATCGTCGCCGGTGCTCAGCCGGGTCAGGACGGCACATACATTTTCCGCCTCGCTGGCTGACACCTCCCCATCGCCGTAGCGGTGCGCCGACAACTGGACTTTCACCAGATCCACCGTTCGCAGAAAGGCGTCCACCATCGCCGTGGTCAGGGCCAGCTCGCCTTTGCGCAAGCGGTCCAGCAAGGTTTCCGCGACGTGGGTGACGCCGGCGATGTCAGAAAATCCGAAAGTGCCGCTGCCACCCTTGATGGAGTGGGCGGCGCGGAAGATGGCGTTGAGGTCTTCCGCCGCCGGCTGCTGCGGGTCCAGCCCCAGCAGCAGGGTTTCCATGGCCTGCAGATGTTCTTCCGCCTCCTCGAAAAACACCTGGTGGAAGCGGGACAGGTCTATGTTCATGGCCGCTTCGGATTCTGCCGGCGGACGTTCAACCGATCAGCTTCTTCACCACTTCCAGCAGCTTCTGCGGATCGAAGGGTTTCACCAGCCAGCCGGTCGCTCCGGCGGCGCGGCCCTGGTTCTTCATGGTGTCCCCGGCTTCCGTGGTCAGCATCAGAATCGGCACCGCCTTGTACTGGGACAGGCCGCGCAGCGCCTGGATCAGGGCGAGCCCGTCCATCTGCGGCATGTTCTGGTCGGTCAGGATCAAGTCGACGTTCTGGCGCTTGGCCGTCGCCAGGCCGTCAACGCCATCCACCGCTTCCAGCACTTCGTATCCCGCGCTCTTCAGGGTGAAGGCGACCATCTGACGAATCGAAGGCGAATCGTCCACTGTCAGTACGGTCTTTATCATCTTGTGACCTGGTTCAAGATTGTGGGGCGGAACTGAGTATAGCCGGTGTATGGCCGCTGTCGCGCCAGCCGGAACCTGTGCAGCGCTTTTCTCCACGCGGACCTCTTCAGCCTGGTCTCGCTGCATCTTGGCCCAACCCCGCTCTTCCATCTAAACTTTGCCTTCCCCTCCCCTACACCATCGTCTCCTGTCACGGGCACCTCGTCGGATGAACGCAAAATTTCCATTCCAGATCGAAGATTGGACGGTCTTCGCCGGCAGCGGAATTTGCCTGCTGGGTCTGTTCCTCACCGCCATCGAGGTGCCGTCCCCGATCCTCATGCTTGCCTTCGGCAGCGGCGCGATTCTGGGCGGCATCGGCGCGGTAAGGGGCCGTGCGGCACGCATCCGCCGGCAGCAGGAAAGCGCCGTCAAACTGCAGCTCATCGACCACGCCATCAGCCTCTACGAAGAGCTGTGCGACAAGTTCGTCGGCCAGAGCGAAGCCCAGTTCGAAACCCTCACCCAATCGCTGGCGCAACTGCAATCGGTGGTGGCCAGTGCCGCCGACCGCCTCGCCAGCAATCTGACCGGCACCGGCCAGACCAGCCAGCAGACCTTGCAGGGTTTGGTCAAGGATTTGCTGGAACTGGTCGTCGGCGATGAACATGCGCAGCAGAACCCACCTCCAGCAGTTCGCCGAG
>Ga0233425_10005065_pt1 | contig 21323 bp, 27 predicted proteins | sample Watercolumn_Towu_2_FD_181712 | JGI IMG/M metagenome (GOLD analysis project Ga0233425, IMG submission 181712) | Freshwater microbial communities from Lake Towuti, South Sulawesi, Indonesia - Watercolumn_Towuti2014_140_MG | ecosystem: Environmental > Aquatic > Freshwater > Lake | place...
AAAGCCACCCAAGAACGCTATTGGGTCGGCGTACCGGAAGGCACGGCAATTCCCGCAGGCCCGGAAGTACCAGTCCAACTGCCTTGAGTTCGTTTTAACCAGAAAGCCCTTCAGGTTAAATCGTTTTAACCTAAAACCGTTTCAGGTAAAAACGTTTTTAACTACACTCCTTCCATTTTTTGAATCTATTTTAGCACCCTTTATGGGGTTGAAAGCTATGTACTTTTGTAGATCCTCAAAATATTTATTATCAGCAACAAGTTTAGATTTAAAGCGGCTATCAAAAACCGGCCCCCTTCGTTTGTATTTAAGGTTAAAATAAGACGCAAAAGATTGCCCTAACCTCTGCATAAAAATACTTATAAAAACCGTCCCGCCATTTTGTTTGAGAAGAAAATGGAAATGATTTTTCATCAAAGCATAACTAGAGATCTCTATATTATAAATTCTAGCTAAACAAAAAGCTTTTTTAATAAATCTTTCCCTATCCATGAAATTTTCAAATATATTCATCTTCAGAAAGCCTCTATTGAAAACATGATAAAAAACACCAACAGTCAGTTCTCTATAAGACATACTAGAAAAAGTTAGAAAATATTCACCGATATAATAAAACTGAATTCTTAAGTTTTTCTAAAATCCATCTAAATTTTTTCTAAAGTTTTCCTAAAATTTTAAAAAAGGAGTCCGAATTCGTCCAGATAAAACATTCCTAAAACTGGAGAAACCGAACCTGAAATCTCCGCACCCGTCTCAAACTCCCAGCAAGCTCAACCTCCAGCCTCCCCCCTCTCCTTCTCCTCCGCATCCTTCAAAATTTTCTTCGCGATTTTACTCATCGGAGACAACTCCAAAGCCTTTCGCGCCAAATCTCTCGCCTCAACAAGACTCCCCAAATGCAGATACAAATCCGCTGTCAATAAAATGTAATCAACATTTCCCCCGTCCAATTCCAAAGCTTTATTAAATGCAATCAAAGCCAATTGGTCCCTATCCAAATCCCTATAAACCTGCCCCAAACTTACATATCGCGGCGCTCTCCCCGGATCCAAAGAAACGGCCTTTTGGTAAGCCTCTGCGGCCACCTCCAACTCCCCAGAATTATAAGACGCCAGCCCGTAATGGCTGTAATCCACAGCATCTCCGCTTTTTTCAGACAAATATTTGTAAACCGCAGCCGCCTTTCCCCACATTTTGTGCTCCAAATAAATTCGTCCCAATTCTTTTTGCGCGTCCAAATAATCCGGGTCAATCGCAAGCGCCTGCACCAAAGTCTTCACTGCGCCCTTTGGATCGCATTTTTTCACCTGAGCCAGCGCGCGATGATAAAGTTTTTCCATTTTTGATCTTTGATCGCGCGGCACCCTCCTTTTTGGCCCATAATCCTCCTCAACAACAGGTTCTTTTTCCTCCACCTCAACTCTTTTTTTGATCAAAACCAAATAAGCTCTTCTTAAAAAAATTATAAGAAGTCCTATAAAACTCAAAAAAATTATTAAGTATGTAAACATATTTTTTTAGTTGATGCTCGCCTGCCAAGCCACGGCCACGCCTCCACTGCCACGCCTACCCGCCTCGCGAGGATTATCCTGCCCCACAAAACAGTCTCAGCCACCCCTAAGCGGCCGCGTCCGCCTCGTTCTCCGTCCCACTTTCCGGCGGCGTTTCGTCCCCAGCGCCCCTCTCCCTCGGCGCAGTTTCAATCGGCTTCGACAAAACCTTCGCAACTTCCCCAGCATCAATCGTAACATAATCTCTCCCCCCGACATTCACTTTTATTTTCTTATTCAAAACATCCAAAGAAACAACAAGCCCTTCATCGTGCGACCCCAACACCGGTTTTTTAAATTTCACCTTGCTCCCCACAGGAGGAAGTCCTTTTTTCAATTCTTTGTACGCGTCAACTTCATATTTCAAACAGCACAACAATTTCCCGCACGCTCCTGACAATTTTGAACTGCCTTTTCCTTCAAGCCCCTGCACCCTCACCATTTCCATATTTATACTCTCTAGTTTTAATAAAAATCCTTTACAGCAAAACCTTCGCCCGCATCTCCCGTACCCATCTACAATTCGCGCTTTATCTCTCGGTCCAATTTGTTTTAGATGAATTTGTTTTTGCAATTTTTTCGCCAAATCTTTCACCAATTCACGGAAATCCACACGGTCATCAGCGGTGAAAATTACATTCACGCGAAGCCCATCCAAAGAATAAATCCCATAAAAAGGCTGCATATCAAGCTTGTACTTTGTAGCGAGCTGGGTGCACACCTCAACCGCGTCCTTCCCCCTTTCTTTATTTGCCTCAAATTTCTGCATGTCATGGGCTGTCGCCTTTCTCAAAATCTTGATTCCTCCCTTCATCAAACCGTTCTCTTTCGACTCTTCAGAAAAATACAAAATTTTCCCAAGCTCCTCGCCCCCTTCCTCAAGTTTAAAAACAATCATCATGCCGGCCTCAAGGCCGGCGCTTGAGCCCACAGCCCCTTGATCATCTTTATAAGTGGTTTCGAAATTACTTAAATCATAAAAATCAAAAATTCCTACAACCATAATAATTTAAATTAACATTAAATTTTCGAGCACCAATCGCGAGTTGACGTTTCTTTTTATGAGAACATCCGCCTCCGCGACACTGGCAATCATTTTAATAAATTTTTCCTTTTTATCCAAAGCATTCTTTTCAAAAAGTTTGCTTCGCAAAACATGAGTGAGCACGCCGATAAAATCCCGCCTCTTCCCTTCATCCTCATTCAACTCCTCAACATAAGAAAATTTCTCAACAATGTTGTCCGTATCAAGCAGATACAAAGCGTCTTTATAAAGCTTCAAAAAATACGCGAGTTTGTCGGGCTCATTCATGAGGTCAATCGCGCGGCCGGCTTTCCCAAGCGATAATTTTGATACTTGTTTAATCGTTTCGTCATCGCTTTCCGGGTATAATTCTTTCAAAGTTTTTGCCAAAAATTCAGAAGAAAAAAGGTGAAATTTTACAATCCTCGCTCTGGATGCAATCGTCGGCAAAACATCTTTTACGAACCCGGTCGTCATAATAAAAACGGTATTCTCGTGAGGCTCTTCCAATGTTTTTAAAAAGGCGTTCGCGGCTTCAGGCGTCATTCGGGCGATGCTCTGCAAAATAACGATTTTATATCGGCTTTGGCTGCTCATGTTGCATCGCGAAATGATGTCGCGGATATCGCCGATCTTGATCGGCTCGTGATTATTTTCGTATTCCATTGTGTCTATGTGGGAGCCTTTCCTGATCTGTACGCAGGTCGGACAAACCCCGCAAAAATTATTCTCGCACTGCAAAATCGAAGCGAGTTTTTTCGCGACTGTGTACTTGCCGACATGGCTTGGGCCATAGAGCAGATACGCATGCGCCAAATTCCCGCTTGTGATGTCTCTTTCAAGCATTTTCAGCTGTTTTTCGTGCCCAATTATATTCCAGTTGTAGATCATGGGTTTGTCAGTTTGCTTTTGTACATAGCGGCAGACCCTTAAGCCTTTTGCCGCCAACCCCGCCCTATATACCATGCAGGCCGTACCCCGCGCTAAATTTTTTTCCAATCCTTCCCCTGTCTCGCCAACAATTTTTCCGCCTCCTCAGGAAATTTCATAACCTCCTTAACAAACTTTTCCAGCCTCACATTATTCTGCGATCCCTTTACCAAAATTAAATCATTTTTCCTAATTTCACTCTTAAATCCCTCAATTGCCTCAAACACATTTTTAAATTTAAAAATATTTTTCATGCCCGCAGCCTCAACCTCTTTCGCAAACGTTTCTGCCGCTTCTCCGACCGTCACCAAAATATCGCAGCAGTCTGGAATCCGCGCGGCGATCTCTTTATGCAGCCTCTCAGTTTCCTCACCAAGTTCATTCATACTCCCAAGCACCGCAATCTTTCTTCCGCCAGATCGCACTTTCAGCTCCGACAGCGTCCTCAACGCCTCCGCGCATGCTTTCGGCGAAGAATTGTAAGAGCTGTCAATAATCATGACACCTTCCTCGCGTCCTTCAATCAAATTCATTCTCCCGGGAGGCAATTTAAATCTTTTCAAAGCCTCAAGCACTTCCTCAATATTGAGCCCCATCGCAAGCCCGCAGACAATCGCCGGCAAAATAACATTAACATGATGCTTTCCGAGAATCGGCAGCAGGATCTCAACGCGCCGATTATCCATATTTAAATTAAACTTCACGCCCTCAACGCTTTCCTCAACGCCAGTCGCTTTATAATCAGCATCCGGCACGGTTCCATAAGTGAACGTTTTGCTCTTCGGCCGGCCTTTTTTGAGCTCCATAGTTCTATCATCATCCGCAAACAAAACCGCGATCCCATTGTCCCCAAGAGTCTTCACGATTTTCGATTTCTCCTCAAAAATTTCATCAAGATTTTTAAACTGCCCCTCAGCCAAATGCACATGTGCGATCGGCCCCATCACCGCAATATCCGGCTTCACAATCGAAAGCAAAAAATCCATATCCTTCGGCTTATCCACGCCCATTTCCACAACCAAAACCTCCGCATACATTTTCTTAAAAGACATAAAAAAACCTTTGATCAAAAGATACGACCACTTGAAAGCATTTCCATACCCGCTTTTGAGCTCGAGAATCGTAAGAGGCAAGCCAAATTCGGTATTCATACTCCCCTCACTTTTCAAAACTTTAAACTTGGTATTTAACACAGTATAAATCGCCTCTTTTGTGCTAGTCTTCCCCACCGATCCCGTCACCCCAATCACTTTCCCTTTGAATTTTTTCACCCTTCGTTTCGCGAATCTTTTGAGTAAGAAAAGCACAATATTTTTGAAGAAATTTCTCATAAAACAAATGGGTAAAGTCCTATATGGCTGTCATCTGCAAAAAGCCCTAAGTAATTTAGCGTAGGGATAGTAGCATAAAGAGGTGGATTTTTCCAGTCTTCCATTATTCGTTATGCCGAGAACGTTCTTGAAACAAGCCGCACCATCCATTAAAATACCCCCGTTCCATAACCAAATCTCTATGAAAAAATTTTTTCTCCCAACCCTCATCGCAATTCTCGCCGCAGCCATTTTTCTCCTTCCATCCTGCAGTAAATTTAACCAAACAGATATGCCAAAAAAAGGTGATCAAATAGCGGTTCTTTTCACTCAGTACGGGACGATAAAGATCAAATTTTTCCCAGATAAGGCCCCTGAAATGGTAAAAAATTTCACAACCCTCGCGCAGGACGGAAAATACGACGGGACAATCTTTCACAGGGTAATCCCCGACTTCATGATCCAAGGCGGTGACTTCACAAAGTTCAACGGCACCGGCGGCTACAGCTACAAAGGGCCGGGCACAACAATCGATGACGAAATCAACCCAGACCTTCATCACATCCGCGGCGCTGTCTCCATGGCCAACGCCGGCCCAAACACCAACGGCAGCCAATTTTTCATAGTTCTCCCGGAAGACGGAGCGCACTTTCTCGACGGCAATTACTCCATTTTCGGCCAGGTTTTCGAAGGGATGGAAGCCGTTGACGAAATCGCGGCAACCCCAACCGGTGCCAACGACCGCCCAGTAATGGACATGAAAGTCGAAAGAGTCGAAATAATGGAATACGAACCAAGCGCCAACTAAAGCCAATCAAACCATTATTCCGCCTTCTCCTCTTTAACCGTCCTCACGGCCTCCCTCAAAAGCTCTCTCATATTCTCGCGGACAAAATCTCCGAATTCAGAATCCCCAGTCCCAGGAACACTATTAGCATGAACCAAAAGAGGGTCTTCCCCTTCATGTCTTTCCAATTCTTCGGTCATATTAAATTATTTTATAGCCTCCTCCACAAACGCCTTAAAAGCCTCCGGCTGTCTCACAGCCATTTCGGCCATCATCTTGCGGTTGACCTGAATGTTTTTCTTGAAACATCCGTCGATCAATAGGCTGTATTTTGTTCCCATTGCTCTGCACGCGGCGTTAATTCTCGCGATCCACAATTTTCGAAAATCGCGTTTTTTCCTCTTGCGGTGCATGTATGCGTTTTGACCAGCCTTTGCGACTGCGGCTTTTGCTCGGCGTACAAGACTGTGTCTTGAGCCTCGATAACCTTTGGCTGCAAGGAGGTATTTCTTGTGCCTGCGGTGGGCGGTTACGCCTCTTTTTACTCGTGTCATGGTATAAAATTAAAGATTAAAATTTTTAAAATGAACTTATTTCACGGGCCGATAACCAGCCCAAACACTTTATGCCGACCCCGCGCTTTGCGGAGCCGCGCCGCTTTACGCATACGGCAGCATCCTCCTCACGTCCTCTTCTCTCGTGTAAGAAACCGGCATTCCTTTAGAGAAAGCCTTTTTCTGCCTCTTTGACTTATTGGAAAGCAAATGGTTTTTGCAAGCTTTCTTTAGAGAAAGAGTTCCACTTGATCGCACTTTTACCCTTTTTTTGAATCCACTATGTGTTTTTTGCTTCATTTTTCTTTGGGGTTAAAATCATTGTAAGTGTATTTCCTTGCGATTTTGGGTACTGCTCCACGTCCGCGACATCCGCCAATTTCTCATAAAAAGCTTTCATCTTCTGCCTCGCCAACTCTGTATACACAATTTCGCGACCCTTAAACAACAATGTAACTTTGACCAAATTTCTATCTAGTAGGAATTTTCTCGATTGATTCGCCCTGACGTCAAGATCATGATCGCCAGTCCTAAACCCAATCCTCACGCCCTTTATTTCAGTCTTCTTCTGCTGTTTTTTATGTTTCCTATCAACCTTGTCCTGATGATACAAATACTTCCCATAATCCGCGATTTTGCAGACAGGAGGTTTTGCATCCGGAGCAACTTCAATCAGATCCAAGCCCGCGTCTTTGGCCATTTGAAGAGCCTTCGCGGTCCCCATTATCCCAGCCTGTTCTCCGTCACTGCCAACCAGTCTGATAGTCTGGGAAAAAATCTGATGATTTATTCGTAGCCTTTTAGCTATTGGTAAAGGTTAAATTGCCCGCAAATAGTATGAAATAACCTTATAAAAGTCAAGCGCTTGTCGACCCCGCGTTAAACCGCAAGGTTGCGATTCATCCACATTATCCTCGCGATGCCATCACGCTAAACCCCACCTCTAGTCTCCTTCCCCCTTAAAGCCAGGAACCCCGGGTTTCTCCGCAAATCTAGCCGTAGAATCCTCTTTCTCGACATTTGCCAATTTGAAAGAAAGTCTGTACGGGCCAGGATCAGCTGTCCCTTTTTCATGTCTTTCTTCAAGAAATTTAATTTGAGCTAAAGCAATATTCAATCCTTCACGAACCGCAGCCTGAATCTTCCCGGCAGCGCCTTCATTCTCACTTGCTATATCGAGAGGGATATCCGAAGGAAAGCGATCATTAACCCGAACTCTTAAAACGTTAACGTCTCTCAAACACCCTTCAGCCCACAATGCAGGTAATTTAATCTGTGTTCCGGAATCGGTAGCAGCCTCAACCTGATTGCGAGTAAGAATAGGGGTAACAAAATCAGGATTGAAAATAGTCAAAGAATTTGGAAGAGCCGCAACGGACAATTGTCGAAGAGCCCCTCTTCCTCTTGAATCCATTAAATTTGCAGCCGAACGATTTGGATTTTCGAACCCAAGGCTGTCTCCTCTTTTCGGCACCGTCCACCCGTCATCCGCGAGATTTTCAGGTGTTTGAGGACAACCTTTAACAAGAGCGGAGTAAGTTTTCCACAAACCGCTCTTTACATCAGGAGCCGCAGCGGCGGAGCCCAAAGCTTCAATGGCAGCGTAATACTCCTTCATACAGCCAGAAATAGTTCTTGGAGTTTTTTTAAGCTCGGCAATATACTCGCCCCACAATCGCTCAAGAGTTTCCTCAGTTTTATCAGAAGCCTCAACCTTAGCGGAATATTCGTTCCAGCAAGTATAAATAGTTCCAGGGCCGATTTCAGTAGCTGTCTCTTCAGCGATACCCGCCCGTTTTTCAAGATCATTAGACATAATAAATATTATTAATTAAATTTTTATTTCAATAGTTACATCAAAGGCAGAATTCATTGGCTTGCTTCCCACAGCGTCAACTATTTTCGCGATAACTTTTTTCACTGCGTCAGCAGGATGATCGTTTGATCCAAAAGCGGCAAAATCTTTTGCAGACCATCGCCCATTGTCCCCCACAATATCTAAATCAGCCTTAAATATTCTTTTTCGCCCATCAGGATTTAATTGTCCAAAATTCATCACCTCGACCTCTGGTTTGACCGATTTGCCGCTCAGCATTGCAGAAACACACTCCCTTGTTGCGCCAGGAATTTTAACAACAATGCTACCAGGGGTGCCGGTTTCCGGAAGAATAATTCCCCTACCAGGAATATTGAGCATAACAGAACTGTTAGCCCCAGGTTCGCCATTGCCACCGCTAACTATGTCAAAATCCACAGTAGGTTCAGTTGTTTCGTCGCCCAATTTTCCGTCAAAATTATTCATAAATTTTAACAAAGGCTGGAATTCTAATACATTGCGGCCGATTAGTCAACTCGTCTCGACTCAGTCTCGACTTTCTGCTATAACTTTTCCCATGAGAAAGCCAAATTTAGAGCAATCTCGATCACAAGGAAACAAGACAACCTCTTCAATAAACAGAACAATGCCAAAACAAATTATAATCCAGTCCATGTGTGACACGAAAACCGAAAACGTGTTAGCGACTGTCAAACAAATCCGCGCACTTGAAAAAGCCGGCTGCGAAATGATCCGCGTGGCTGTGCCAAGCATGCAGGCTGCAAAAGCGATAAAAAAGATCAAACGCCAGATCAAAATCCCTCTCATTGCTGACATCCATTTCGATCCAAATCTTGCAATCGAAGCGATCAAAAACGGTGCTGACAAAATACGCATCAATCCGGGGAATATAAACAATCCGACCGCCCTGAAAAAAATTATCAAAACCGCAAAATCTCACAAAATCCCGATACGAATTGGGATAAACAGCGGTTCCTTCAACCCATCAAACGCCAACACCCAGCCGCTCCCCAAAACGTTCTTCACTACCACTTCCAAGAACGTTCTGAGAACGTTCTTCACTACCCCCTCAACTAAAGAACGTTCTCAGAACGTTCTCCACTCCCCCACGCAACTCGCCTCCACCGCCATAAATTGGATCAAATTTTTTGAATCACAAAAATTTAAAAATCTCGTAATTTCAATCAAAAGTTCCGACCCAGAAACGGTTGTAAAAGCGAATGAACTGCTTTTCGCCTCAATGAAAAAAAGAAAAAAACTTTATCCAATCCACCTCGGTGTAACAGAAGCCGGCCCGCTAATCGCAGGCATCACAAAAAGTGCAGTCGCATTATCTCAACTTTTAAAAAAAGGAATCGGCGACACAATTCGCATCTCGCTAACGGACGATCCGATCAATGAAGTCAAAGCCGCAAAAGAGCTTCTCAAAGCCCTAAACCTCTACACGAAAGAACCAATAATTATCTCCTGCCCCACCTGCGGCCGCACCGAAATTGATTTGAAAAAAATGGTGAGGGAAGTAGAAGAAGGTCTTGCAGAAATCAACTTCTCTAAAAGCAAAAAAAGTCTGCCTTGGCAGACTTTTTCTCCCCCCAAAATCGCCATCATGGGATGCGTCGTCAACGGCCCCGGCGAAGCCCGCGAAGCCGACTTTGCCGTCTGTGGAGGCAAGCGCTCAGCCGCTTTATACAAAAAGGGAAAATTTATAAAAACAGTCACAGAAAAAGAAGCGGTAAAAGAATTTTTAAAATTGATAAAGAAAGGTTAATGATAGCGAAAACTTCCAAAAAAACATCTCAAAAAATCGGCGTTGTTCTTCTCGGTTCCACCGGCAATATCGGCACGCAGACTTTGCAAATTTTAAAAAAACACAAGGATAAATTTGAGATAATCGGTCTAGCCTGCCATCACAACGAAAAACTCCTCAAAAAACAGACAAAAGAATTTAAAGTACCGCTAAAAAACGCAATCGTAACGTCAAAAAATCCCCCTCAAAAAATCAATCATCTTATAAAAAATTCCCACACAGAAATAATCGTCAACGCAATCTCCGGCGAGGCAGGCCTCAAGCCATCAATTGCCGCATTAAAAGCAAGAAAAATTCTCGCGCTTGCGAACAAGGAATCAATAGTTTTGGAAGGTAAAAAACTGATAACTCTCGCAAAAAAATACAGCACAAAAATCCTCCCTCTCGACTCCGAACATCACGCCATCGCCCGCATTTTAAAAGAAAAAAATCTCACAAAATTCGCACCCCAAAAAATCACCCTCACCTGCTCCGGCGGCCCATTTTTCGGCTGGCCAAGAAAACAGCTAGCCAAAGCCACAATCAAGGACGCTCTCAAGCATCCAACTTGGCGCATGGGTCCAAAAATCACGCTTGAATCCGCGACCCTTCTCAACAAAGGCTACGAACTCATCGAAGCCCACCATCTCTTTAATTGCCCACTCAAAAACCTCGACGCAATCATCGATCGAAAAAGTTACATCCACGCAATTGTCGAATTCAAAAACCCGCCTCTCGCCTCCGGACACGCCGCCTGTTCAAGTAGCATCCGGACACAGCCTCCGGACTTTACTTGTCGCACCCCCGCCTCCGGACACGCCGCAGCCGCACGCTCACTCGCCCTCGCCTACCCTCCCGACATGCGCATCCCAATCGAAGACACTTTGCTCTCATATTATCATTCAAAAACCGGAAAAAAATTCAAAAACCCAAAACTCAAATTCCTCACAAAAAACCAACTCAAAAACCACCGTTTCTACAAAATCGACCACAAAACCTTCCCAGCAATAAAAGAAACTATCAAAGCCTACAAACAAAACCGCATCAAGCAATTTTTCAGACAAAAAGAAAAAAATATCGGCCTTTTCTTGAAAGGAAAAATAAAATTCACACAAGTCTAAATCGCGAAAACCACACCGTTCCCAAAGCGTCCAATTTGCAAAATTCCCCCTCTTTTGGCACTATCTCTCCATGAACTACGCAATTATTCTCGCCGCTGGCCAAAGCAAAAGGATGCTATCTCACAAAGACAAACTGCTTGTAAAAGTCGCGAACCATCCGGTGATTTATTATTCACTCGCCGCTTTTAATGACCACGACCAGATAGATAAAATCGTTTTAGTTGTGAATAAAATCAACCGCGACGAGATAACCAAAGTCGTAAAAACGTACAAGTTCCATAAAATTAAATTAATAGCGCTCGGCGGCCTCACGCGCCACGACTCTCTCAAAGCCGGCATCCACACATTATCAAAATTCAAGCCTCAAAAAGGGGATTTAATAGTCGTTCACAACGGCGCAAACCCGCTACCCTCGTATAACGAAATTGCTGATGCCATCACCGAAGCGCAAATTTCCGGAGCGTGCATTGTTGCCCGCGAAATCGTCGACACAATCAAAAAAGTTAAAAATAAAAAAGTCGAAGAAACGATTGATAGAAGCGATTTATTCGCCGCGCAAACTCCTCAGGTTGTAGAGTTTTCTCTTTTTGAAAAAGCTCTAAAAAATGCCGACAAAAAGAAGCTCGATCCGACCGACGAAGCGATGCTTCTCGAAGCGATCGGCCACAAGCCAAATGTGATCCCGGCTCACGAACACAATTTTAAAATCACAACTCGCGAAGATATCGAAAGATTAAAAGTTTTACTCGGCGAAATGTCCGAAGATTTCCGTGTTGGGATCGGCCAAGACAGCCACGAATTCTCCGGAGTTTCGGGTCTCGTTCTCGGCGGAGTTTTATTAAAAAATTATTCAAAACTCGAAGCAAATTCAGATGGCGACGTCATCCTCCATGCGATCTTTAACGCGCTGTCTCAAAGCCTCGGCGAGCACTCACTCGGTTTTTATGCTGACTCACTTTGTATAAAAGAAAAAGTCACAGACAGCAAAAAATTCCTCGACATAGTTTTGAAAAAAGTCGCAAAAGAAAAATTTAAAATTGGGAATTTAGGGCTGATGATTGAATGTAAAATCCCAAAAATCGATCCGCTTGTCCCACAACTCAAAAAATCACTCTCAAAAATTCTCAATATCCCGACTCAAAAAATCGGAATCACTGCTACGTCGGGAGAAAATCTCACGACTTTCGGCCAAGGCAAAGGCATTCAATGTTTTGCGATAGTATCTTTAATGAAAGATGGAAAAAAGAAATAAAAATACTGAAGCAAAAATACGCCTGCTCTCCAACGCGAAGGTAAATCTTGCTCTGGATATTTTAAGCGCCGAAAAATCCGGCAAATTCAAAGGCTATCATAAAATCCAAACAATAATCCAAGAAATAACCCCGCAAAACACAGCGGGTTTTAAACCTGATATTATTGAAATAGAAGCCGAAAAAGCAAAAAAAAGCACGGTCAAAACCTATTCAAATGTTGACTCTATCCCAAACGAAAATACGATATCAAAAGCCGCAAAACTCATTTTAAAAAAATGCAAAATTCCGCCGCATGCGATAAAAATAACAATCACAAAAAACATCCCAATTGCCAGCGGCCTGGGTGGCGGATCCTCAAACGCAGCGGCGGTAATAAAAGGACTGAATCACATGTTTAAATTAAATCTCCCGGTTCAAAAAATGCGCGAATTGGCAAAAGAAATCAGCATGGATACGCCATTCTTCATCACCGGCGGCATGGCGTTGGCGGAAAATTTCGGCGAAATTATAACTCAGCTCCCACCTGTGAAAGGCCTTGCGTTCACGATCACGACTCCAAAAAACCGTCCATTAAAAAACAAAACAAAATCCCAATACAAAAAAATAAACTTAAAAAAATGCGGCAAAAACACCAGCCAAACTACCGCATTAATCCACGCAATCAAAACTAACGATTCTCTCTCAATTCACTCGCTCCTCCACAACGATTTTGAAACCCTCCTCAAAACCCCTCTCCAAAAAAACATTCATATCGTAGGCGCAGGCCCAACAACATTTATCCTCGCCTAAAACTCCCCTCTCCCCTTCATCGCCCGACTCAACGTCAAATCGTCAGAATATTCAATATTCCCACCCGTCGGCAGCCCACGCGCAATTCTTGTAACACTCACATCTGGAAATTCCAAAAGCAATTTGTGGATATAGAGAGCGGTTGCCTCACCTTCCAATGAAGGATTTGTTGCCAAAATAATTTCTTTAATACAAACACCGCCAGCCCCATCCTCAAAACTTCTTTTCACTCTCGTAATTAACTCAGAAATTTTTAATTCATCAACCCCGACCCCATCCACCGGCGACAAAACCCCATGCAAAACATGATAAAGCCCATTATAATCCCCCGTTTTTTCAATTGCCGCCGCATCCAAAACCTCTTCAACTACGCAAATTTTTGATCGGTCGCGGGTCACATCGGAACATACTAAACAAGGGCTTCCCTCCGCAATATTCCAACACTCCGAACAAAAAATAATCCCTTCTTTAAGGCCAATAACCGCCTCCCCAAGATCCCGCGCTTTTTCCGCAGGACTGTGGATAAGGTGCATCGCAAGCCTCTGCGCGGTTTTCGGCCCAATCCCAGGCAGTTTCGAAAATTCCTCAATCAATTTTTTAATACTTTTTGGGAGCATGGATCCATTCTAACGATTCATCTCCAAATCTGAAAGTTTTTTCTCCAATTCTGCAACTTTTGTAAACGAAGCGCCAGTCAAAATTTTCGCATAATTAATAAAAAACTCCGCATTTCCAAGTATCAAACTTTTCTCATTATCGCGCACGTCTTCATACGCAAGCAAAGCATGTTCCGCCGCCGAAATCGCATAAAAAACCTCATAAGGATTCTCGCGCAAAACCTCTTTAAAATCATTCGAAGCCTCCAAATGTCTCCACGCAAAAACCTCATTAGCAGCCTGCATATATTTGTAATCAGCCAAAATTGGTCTAAAGCTAAAATTAAAAATTACCCAGCCGCTAACAAAAACAGTCAAAATAACGGCTAAACTAACAAATATTTTCGCCAAAATTTTTCCGTTCAAATTTTTCAAAAACTTTAACTCCAAAATCTCTTTCCCTCCTCCCGAAACCACGATCATCGCCGCAATCGCCCACCACAAAACGTAATGAACGGTCGTCGAAAATCCGAACATATTCACAACGAACAAAGAAATCAAACTCACGAATCCAGCCGAAACAAAAACATCCCCCCGTCCCCTCCATGCGATTTTCAAAACACAGAAAAACACGCATAGATAAGCCAAAAGTCCAACGAGCCCACTTGAAGCAGCAATATCCAAAAGCTCATTATGCGCACGATCTGCCGCCAATTTACCAGAGCCCAACCCCCCATTCTCTAAATCCCAAAAACTCTCCGGCGCCTTTCTCTCAAATAATTCTTGAAACATCTCCGGCCCATAGCCAAAGACCGGCCGCTCCAAAACCATTTCAACAGCCCACGGCCATATCGCAAGCCTTGTCGAAATCGCAACGCCGCCTTCTCCACTGCCAGACAAACGGGCAAAAGAACTCCCCTCCCCTGCAAAAAATAACGACCCGGCAAAAATCCCCGAAAACGCAACGATCCCAATCAAAATCATGGTAATTTTTTTCCAAATTTCAGCTCTCCAAAAAATCAAAATCATCAAAAGGATCTCAACAAAAAGTCCCAAAATCGCCGCACGGCTGAACGTCAAAAAGAGTGTAATTAAAGCCAAAATCACGCAAGAGCTCCAGAAAAATCTCGCTCCCCTCCCGACACCATTAATACAATTCCCCACCAAAAAAGGAATCGCTATCACCAAATAACTGCCCAGAAAATTCGGATGCCCCATTGTCCCAAAAATTCGATAATCGATTCCGCCAAAAAGCCGCTGCATCACAGCAATCACGCAAACAAGAACTGCCCCAAACCCAATATACCGAAACAGTCTCACGAAATCTTTTTTCTCAAAAACCAAAACCCCCGCAAAAAAGAACAAAATGTAAAAAAGAAATTGCAAAAACCCCTGCTGTCTCAAATACGACCCGAAAAAACTAACCCACGGCGCCCACGAAAGCATAGAAGCCACCGCCAAAGCCAAAACAAACCCAAGAATCCCCGTCCAAAACGCCTTCCCTACCCACCCGCGCAGCCCAAGAATCCCAATCTTTTTCTCAATCAAAATCTTAATAATCAAAACCGCCCAAATCGCAATCGCAATCCCCTTAAACACAGCAGCCTTCGGCAATTCAAACTCCAATCTTATCCACGGCACAAAAACCATCGGCAACACAGAAACCGCCAAAGCAAAGAGAAAGAAGATAATTTTATCAAAAAATTTTTGTCTCAAGCACAGCAATAATAGCACTCAGACTCTAAAAGAACCACCCGCAGACATTAAGTATGTTACTCGCTTCTTCCCCGCTTTTGCCAGACTTCTCGAGAAGGTCAAGCATTTCTCCAGTGGAAACGTCCGCATCAAACCATTCTTTGTATTGAGCGCAATCTTCCATTGAAGGACAATCTGATGCAGAAATCCCCCCACAAATATCCGCAAGATTTTCAGCCCAATAATCTCCATAAAAAACCTTACAAAACTCCTCTGCTTTTGGATCAACAGGGGGAGGAGAGTCAAAGCCTAACTCAGGGCATGTTTCTAAAGCGCAAGACATTTTTTTAGAGTCCCACATTTTCCCACACGCATCGAATATCTTTTGATAATCAGTTTGACTGCCAGTCGGACACCACCATCTTGGATTACAATCAAATTCTGAATAATAAGAGTCACAAAGCTTTTCAGAACTATTATCGTACCAGTTTTCGAACTGCCAACTACTAAGAGTATTGGTCTTTTTTTCCTTGTTGCAAGTACAGGTGACTGTTACCGGATTGGCGCAGTCTTGATCAGAAGCATAAACCTCACAAACCTTTTCATTACTTCCGCCAAACTCTGAATAATAAACATCTTTACCTATTCCAACGGTTATACGTCCGTCATTCCACGAATAAGCAGGACAAGAGCATGTCACGGAAATAAATTCATCACCAGCATCATCATCTTCTGTCACATTAAATTCAGGTATTTCAAAATCAGTGGCTCCCCCGCTATTGCCAGTCCCAGGAATAATTGATCCCCCATAATATTGTCCGAATTCCCAAAACTCCGATCCGGATGGGCCGAGACTATGAATTTTTTTAAAAGTATCAGGGGATATAAATCTATTAGAACTACTTTTTGTTTGTCCGCTGCCACCAGAGTTATTGGAATTCCTATTTGATCCAACGGTCTCGCAATACCACGGCAATTTAGAAACCTTGCTCTTGCTTTGCCCCCTCGTCAATCCCATCAACTCATCTCCCTTCCACGCATACAAAACTCCAGTTCCAGCCAAAACAGCCGCGATCACAATCAACGCGATCAATCTTTTTTTATTCATAGAAATAAGGTTAAAAATTAATCTTTTTCCATCCTACCCCCCCCCTAAAAATTGTCAATTTGTCAATCTTGACAAAAAGACGGTCTTGTCATAAAATCAACCGGCAAATCTAACCAACAACGCAATGACAGAAAGACAAGAAGAGCCAGACGCAAGTCAAGTAAACTTCACGCCAAAACAAGCTCAAGAAGCATTAGGGGATGACACGGAATTAAAGGTGATAACTTTAAGAAAAGGGGAAAAGGCCGCTCTGTCCCCAGGGGCCGATCTGCCATTTAACGATTTAAACACGCTAGGCGGGGTTTCGGATACAGGAAGGGCCGTAACACTGGAAGATATAGAAAAGGCAATGGTCGAAAGAATAGAAGAAGCTCGCGCTAAAGGCTTAATTCCACAAATTGGCAAAGGATCTTCAGAGATTCAGTAAGCTCCGGATGAAAAGTGGTCGCTAAAAATCGGCCTTGAGAAGCCGCGACAATTTCACCGCCACATTTTGCCAAAACCTTAACGCCGCACCCGACTTTAACAATCCTTGGCGCCCTTATGAAAATTGCTGGCACATTAATCCCATCAAATTCAATCTCCGTCTCGAAACTCTCCATCTGCCTCCCGTAAGCATTCCTCTCAACGGTAATATCCATCAGCCCAAAATAACCTTTTGACAAAAGAATGGCGCCGGCGCACGTTCCCCAGACGGCGAGCGGAGCGAAGCTGTCCTTTGAGCCCGCACGCAGATGCGCCAAGCATCTGCGCTTAGAGCCTGCAGCACCTTTTGCCCTTTTTTTAATCTCCTCCCACAATCCAGTTTTTTTCAAAAGCTTCCCAATAGTCGTGCTCTCTCCCCCAGGAATAATCAGTCCTCGAACACCGTCCAAATCTGAAATTTTCTTCACCAAAACCGGCTCAATTTTCAAATCACGCCGCTTAACACCAAGCTTTTTCAAAGCTTCAAAATGCTCCTCAACACTCCCCTGAATGTCCAAGACTCCAATTTTCATTTTATAAAAATTACCACCCCCTCTCCGCGTACTTTTGCCCCAAATTCTTGATCTCCAAACTAGGCATCGCCTCGCCCAAACCCTCGCTTACACGAGCCAAAATGACAGGATCATTATAATGCAAGACCGCCTCAACAATCGCATGTGCACGGCGACCCGGATCTGAAGATTTAAAAATCCCGCTCCCGACAAAGACCCCATCGCACCCAAGTTGCATCATCATCGCCGCATCAGCGGGAGTCGCGATTCCACCAGCCGCAAAGTTCACAACAGGAAGTCTCCCTAATTCTTTAACTTTTTTAACTAATTCAATCGAAACTCTTTCCTTTTCCGCATATTTCTTCAAAGCAGCAGCGTTCATCAAGCCGAGAGCCTCAATCTCAAGATTCATCATTTTCATATGGCGCACCGCCTCGATTACATTTCCCGTCCCGGCCTCGCCTTTTGTGCGAATCATCGCCGCGCCTTCAGAAATTCTCCTCAAAGCCTCGCCAAGATTTCGCGCCCCGCAAACAAACGGTACCTTAAAATCCGACTTCGAGACATGCGCATACGGATCGGCTGGCGTCAAAACCTCGCTCTCATCGATATAATCAACTCCGAGCGCCTCAAGAATTTGCGCCTCAACAAAATGTCCGATCCTCACTTTCGCCATTACCGGAATCGTGACCGCTTTCATGATCGCACGAATCATTTTGGGATCGCTCATTCTCGCAACCCCGCCATGCGCGCGGATGTCCGCTGGAACCCGTTCCAGCGCCATGACGGCAACAGCCCCCGCATCTTCGGCGATCTTAGCCTGCTCCGCATTCACAACGTCCATAATGACGCCGCCTTTAAGCATCTGCGCTAGTCCTTTTTTTAGTTTCAAAGTGTTTTTCTTAGCTTTATTCATAGCGGCAAGATTCTAAGGGCAAATCCATAACTTTTCAACAATAAAAGCAGGGTTTCTACAAAACGGGCTAGTATGTGGCACTACGAACTCTACCGGTGTCGTCATCAGCTCTAATAAATACAATTTCCCCGTTATTAATAAGAATGGCGCACGCGCCATAGCAAAAGCCTGTGACGGTATAGTCGTGAGTAGCGACAAGTCTAGTGGTAGGAGAGTTGTCATCGCAATTAAGAAAAAGTCCACTCTCTTCATCGTACTTCAATGGCCGTTGACCGGACACCCGAGGTTCCGCCAAAAAGGACTCCAAAGGTTTTCTGTAAGTTGCATAAGGATGACTAAGATTAAAATAAAGCTGGCCGTCTTCTCCTTTGACAATATATTCGCTGTTTGGCTTTTCTGGAGCATCTTCGTCGCAACACGCACAAGGATCAAGCATATCAAATGGTTTAATAAAATTATCCCGCACAAACCAAATTACGTCACGACGGGACGAGTAGTCAAGACATTAATCTTCAAATTGACATTTAAATGTACATTTGGTAAGCTATAAGCGTAAATAACAATTATCAAAATGCAGTTCGATTCATCTCAACAGGTTTCAGCCACATATTTAAGAAATAATGCCAGCGAAGTAATTGACGAGGCTATTAAGGAAGGAATTCGCGTAATCGTAAGGAGGTCAAATCCAATCGTGGTTATGTTGCCAGTGCAAGAATACGAAAAATTAAAAAATCCAACAAAACCAAAAAAAAAGAAAAAATTCGACTTGGAAGAAATCCAAAAAAACAATACTTTTTATAAATACACCGGCTGCGCAAAAAACGACCCGGATTTCAAAGGTTTAACAGCCGTACAGGTATGTAAAAAATGGACAGATTATGTTGATTGACACAAACATATTCATGGAAATAGCGCTTGGACAAAAACAAATGAGAGTTTGTGAGGATTTAATGTACGCAATCAAGACGGACGCAATCCAGGAAGACATTTTTATAACTCAATTTTCCTTAGGGGCAATCGAATCAATGCTTTCAAAAAAATATAAGGATTTTCTTTACGATCTTTTGGTCCTCATTTACCAAGGCAAAATCAAAGTTGCCAAAAACAGACCCGAAGACGATATGGCTGCCCTTGCGATAAAAACAGATTTAGGACTCGACTTTGATGATGCTTGTCAGTTTTTGGCGACCAGCCATCATGGTACGTACTTAGTAACTTATGACAAAGATTTCGAAAAAACTTCGCTCCATACAAAAACTCCAGAGGAGGTTATAGAAGAACTTTCAAAAGTCTAGCGATATCCCACTTGCGTTTCTAAAAATACTCCCCCCACTCCTTCACTTTCAAATCATCTTTCCCGTACATACTCAACGCCTCAACGATAATCCTCGCGACCTGAACATTCGTAATTAAAGGGATATTGAGGTCAATCGATTTTCTGCGGATCATGTAGCCATCCGTGACATTTTCACGGGAGTAATGTTTTGGAATATTTATAATTAAATCAAAGTCTTTTCGCGACAGCGCATCGATCAAATTAGGTTCTTTACCGCCCTGCCCCGCCTTGGCGGCGGTAGAAATTTTATAAAGCTTTTTACAAGCCACTCCATTTTGATCAAAGAAATCCGCAGTCCCTTCGGTCGCAAAAATTTCAAATTCCATCTCAGCGAATTTCCTGGCGACAGGGAGCAATGCAGTTTTTTCCTCAAGCCCTCCGATGCTAAATAGTATCCCGCTCCTTTTTAATTTCCCGCCAATGCCAGCCTTTATCGCTTGAGGCAATTTAAACCCAACCGAAATCATTGCCTTCAAAAACGCCTCATGCAAGTCATCCCCAAAACACGCGACTTCGCCAGTGGAAGCCATTTCAACGCCAAGCACAGGATCGGCGCCTTTCAAGCGCGGGAACGAAAATTGCGGAGCCTTTACTCCCACATGATCCAAGTCCAAAGTTTTGTAATCTCTGTATGCGAGCAACTTTTCACCACGCTCAGTAATCTTAAAACCACTCGCCTTCAACATCGACTCTGCGGCAATCTCAATAAAATTATATCCCGTAACTTTCGACGCAAAAGGGAAACTTCGAGACGCTCTCAAATTGCATTCAATCACCATCACCCGATTATTTTTCGCCAAAAATTGAATGTTAAAAGGACCGCTAATATTAAGCTCACCGGCGATTTGTTTCGCGATAACTTTAATTCTGCGAATCGTCTCTATATACAATTTTTGAGGAGGCAAAACGATCGTCGCATCACCGCTATGAACACCGGCATTTTCAATATGTTCAGAAATCGCGTAAATAACCAATCGCCCTTTGTGCGCGACAGCATCAATCTCAATTTCTTTCGCTCCGGTCTCGAATTTTGAAACGACGACAGGCGCATCAATAGAAATTTTCACCGCTTTCCCAAGAAATTTCTGCAAGTCCTCCTGCGAATAAGCAACGCTCATCGCCGCGCCGCTCAAAACATAAGAAGGTCTCACCAAAACCGGATATCCAACCTCGTCGACAAAACTCAAAACATCATTAATAGAACTCAATTCCTTCCATTTCGGCTGGTCAATTTTTAACTTATCAAGCATCGCGGAAAATTTGTGTCGATTCTCCGCGCGGTCAATATCAGAAGGATCAGTCCCAAGGATTGCAACGCCAGCTTTATGCAATTTTAAAGCCAAATTATTCGGCACCTGCCCGCCCGTAGAAACCACAAGACCCGCAATCAAATTTTTCCTTGTCCCATTCTCAAGTTCATAAATATCCAAAACCCTCTCCAGCGAGAGCTCATCAAAATACAACTTGTCACAAAGATCATAGTCGGTCGAAACGGTTTCAGGATTGTAATTTATCATTATCGTTTCAAATTTTTCTTTTGCACAAGTTTGCAAAGCGTTCACGCAGCACCAGTCAAACTCAACCGAAGATCCGATGCAATAAGCGCCGCTTCCTAGAACAATCACGCTCCCGGCGTGATCGTTCCTATGAGCCCTTCCGCCCGAGCCTTTCCCGCCAACCTCCACGTCATGTTTTTCACCATGATAAGTCAAATAAAGATAATTCGTTTTCGCGGGATATTCCGCCGCCAAAGT
>Ga0233425_10005066_pt1 | contig 21311 bp, 19 predicted proteins | sample Watercolumn_Towu_2_FD_181712 | JGI IMG/M metagenome (GOLD analysis project Ga0233425, IMG submission 181712) | Freshwater microbial communities from Lake Towuti, South Sulawesi, Indonesia - Watercolumn_Towuti2014_140_MG | ecosystem: Environmental > Aquatic > Freshwater > Lake | place...
GAATCATTTCAGGAAAAGATAGCGGTCAGGAAATACTTGAGGGAAATTGTTATCATATATGCAGTTTCTTTCATATAATTTCTTGTCAACTGAGAGGATGCCATGAAAATACTATTTACTACAGACGGCTCAGAACATTCCGAATCAGCGGCACGGTTTCTTAACAGGCTCAGACTGTCGCCACTTGATGAAATAACGATCCTCCATGTTGTCAGCAATGATCCTTTTCAGGATGAAGGCGACTACTACTACACAAAAATCCGCGAAATCAGGCAAATGATCGCACCAAACATACTCGATTCCGCAAGGAATATTTTACAGTTAGTCCCTGCCAAAGTGTCCACTATGTTAATGCACGGATATCCTGACGAATGCATCGTGGATGCCGCAGTTAATTCAGATACTGACATAATCATTATGGGACACAAAAGACTCAGGGGCATCCAATCCCGTATTGTCGGAAGTGTCACGAAGTCAGTATCAATAAACTCGCCTAAGCCGGCACTGGTCATTAAACCTTTGCGTCAGGAATCATCATCTGTCAATCTGAAAATACTCCTTGCAACAGACGGCTCCGGGAATGCAAATATGACAGCAGAATTCCTGACTTCTCTGCCGTTTCCGGCTGATTCCGAGATAGTCATTCTTCATGTAGTAACACCGGCTTTTCATGGCATACCGGAAAGATTCATGACAAAACTTGACGCGACAGTCACTCGGGATTTGAATGGTTACGAACCGGCGGAATCAGAGAAATCAAAGGAAATCCTCTCCAATACCACCGGAATTATTCAAAAAAGATTCCTGAATATAAAGACGCTGACAAAGTCAGGCGACCCTGCAGATGAAATTCTGCAGACTGCTATTGATTTGAGGACAGACATCATCGTTCTCGGCAGTAAAGGTATGGGAGGATTTAAAGGTGTTGTAGGCAGCGCATCGCGGTATATCCTCAGCGCTGCTGATTGCTCCGTGCTGATCGGGAAAAGAGCTGCTCCATAATGTCCAAATAGCCAATTTCTGAGTATTAACCATAAAATACCAATTGCGAATAAATCAGGCGACTATTTATTTATCCAGATAAAGTCACCTATGCGTTAATTCATAGGGACACTGAGTCTGTCCATAAAGTCGCCAGTTGAGCCGTCATTCCCGCAGTCTGTTGGGCGGGAATCCAGTCTTTTCAATAAGATATGGAGCCCGACTACAAATTTTGGGCATGACAAAAATAAAAATCGCAGTTTTTGGACAGGCTCCACTTCCCATATTACGTTCCAGAGGGATATTTTACAGTCGTTGTGGTTTTACTTATGAACTCCCTGGCAGGATGTCTAACCGGCTCCTTTTATCTTTCTTTCAATCTGTGAAAACAGACCGTGCAGCATTCGCAGTTCCCAATCAGTCAGCCCTGCCCTGCCAATCAGATGCTTCAGGTTCCGGATAATCTTCTCATTAATATTCCTGTCGCCTTCAGGGTTGTAATCGAGCAGCTTTAAAAGTTCCGGCATCCGTTCATACAATGAGCGCAATTCCTCATGACTGGCCAGTTTATGACAGATGCCTGTTTCATTATGTTTTTCGATTTCCCCTGCCCTGGAAAGCTCATAGGCAATTATCAATACTGCCTGCGCAAGGTTCAGTGACGGCTGCTCCGTACTTGCCGGCAGGGTGACAAGAAATCCGCACTCCTCAATTTCATTATTGAGAAGCCCCCGGTCTTCCCTTCCAAACAGTATAGCCACCTTGCTGGTTGAGGACAGTTCATATATTCTTTTGCATCCGCTTTCCGCGGGAAATATGATTCCCCTGCTTCTCCCTGTCCTCCTGGTTGTACCTGCTATGATTGATTTGTCTCTGACCGCATCTTCAAGACAGCTGCAGATATCAGCTGACTTAAGTATATCAACAGCGTTGCGCGCAAACCGCCTTGCATCATCATCAATATTTGCCCCCGGATTGACAAGGCACAGATTACCGAATCCCATGTTCTTAAGTGCCCGTGCTGATGCGCCTATGTTTCCGGGCTCTTTTGTTTCCATCAAAACAAACCAGATATTGTCTTTCCAGTTTCTCAAATAATTGCCCCTGCATCCTCCCGGGATATGTCCATGATATCCCGCTGAAGTTCTATTACATCTACATTAAATCAATTCCTGCTGTTTTATAAATATGTTATCATGTATTTCTATGGAAAAACGGCTTCAGAAAATACTCTCTGAGATGGGGATTGCTTCAAGAAGAAAAGCGGAAGAAATCATCACCGAAGGAAGGGTTACGGTAAACGGACAGATTGCCATCATCGGGATGAAGGCTGATCCCATGCGGGATCACATAAAAATTGACGGCAAGCTTATCACCGGAGATAAAAAGGAAATCCGCAGGGTTTATCTCATGTTTAATAAACCTCGCGGCGTTGTAACAACCCTTTCAGACCCTGAAGGCAGACCTACTGTTAAGGATTTTCTGAAAGCAATACAATACAGGGTCTTTCCTGTGGGAAGGCTTGACTATGATTCGGAGGGTCTGCTCCTTCTGACAAACGACGGCGACTTCGCTCAGGCGGTAATGCATCCTTCAAAGAAAATCCCTAAAACCTATCTTGTTAAAGTTAAAGGCATCCTTGATGATGATGAAGTAGAGAGATTGAAAACCGGCATAAAACTGGGATACAAACTTACATCCCCTGCCCAGGTAAAAAAGCTGTCGAAAACCGATAATAATTCATGGCTCGAAATAACAATACATGAAGGCAGGAAGAGACAGATACGAAAGATGCTTGAAATAGTCAGGCATCCCGTTATAAAGCTTAAGCGGATACGGATAAACGGACTCGAAATGGGAGCGCTTGAACCGGGGGAATACCGGTATCTCTCCGGTGCGGAAATAAAGAAGTTCAAGACTGAAATTATCGCCTGTTGATTTCCATATAATTCATACCGGACAATCAAAAAAAAACTGAAAGGATCTTTTTTATGAAACGTGATAAAGGCTGCGGAGATATCAGGGAATCAGATATCGGAAAAACCTTAAGCCTCTGCGGATGGGTCTTCAGGCGCAGAGACCATGGCGGTCTTATCTTCATTGACCTTCGTGACAGGAGCGGTATATTGCAGGTGGTTTTCAGCCCTGAGGTATCAGTAAACGCCCACGTACTCGCCCACGATCTGAGGAGCGAATACGTCATCTCTGTTTCAGGTGAAATAAGAAACCGCCCGGAAGGAACGCTAAACCCCGGCATTCCTACCGGAATGGCAGAGATGTATGTCAGCCGGCTTGAAGTGCTGAATGCGTCCTCCCCCCTGCCTTTCACTATTGAAGATGCTGCCGAGGCCTCGGAAATCCTGAGACTGAAATACCGGTATCTCGACATGAGAAGGCCGGATATGCAGAGAAATTTCATACTGCGCCACAAAACAACCAAAACAATCAGGGACTATCTCGATAAACAGGGCTTCCTTGAGATTGAAACACCTGTACTGACCAAGTCCACACCTGAAGGGGCGCGTGACTATCTTGTGCCAAGCCGCCTGAATCCGGGTCATTTTTACGCCCTTCCCCAGTCACCACAGATATTCAAACAAATACTGATGGTAGCAGGGTTTGAGAAATACTTTCAGATCGTGAAGTGTTTCAGGGATGAAGACCTGCGCGCTGACAGACAACCTGAATTTACCCAGGTTGATCTTGAGATGTCCTTTGTTGACATGGAAGAAATCATTGAACTCATTGAAGGCGTGATACAGCGCATCCTTGGCGATGTTCTTGATGCCGAAATCCAAAAACCCTTTTCCCGTTTGAGTTACCATGAGTCAGTGGAGCGGTTTGGTACGGACAAACCTGATCTGCGTTTCGGTCTTGAATTGAAGGATATGGCAGACCTTGCGGGGAAAGGTTCGTTCAAGGTCTTTCTCGACGCCCTTCAGTCAGGAGGACGGGTCAAGGCGATAAACGGCAAGGGAATGGCTGCCCTTTCGAGGAAAGAGATTGACACACTTACCGCAGAAGCAATTTCATACGGAGCAAAGGGACTTGCCTGGATAAAGATTAAAAATGGTTTTGAATCACCTATTTCAAAGTTCTTTCCTAAAGAGACACTTGAAGATATGTCACGCGTTCTTGACGCAAAAGAGGGCGATTTAATGCTTTTTGTTGCCGATAAGGAAAAGGTTGTTCATGACGTACTCGGCAAAATGAGAACTGATTTAGGAAAACGTTTGAATCTTATCGAGCCAGGATATCAGTTCGTCTGGATTACCGACTTTCCTCTGCTCGAATGGAATGACGAGGAAAACCGTTTTGAAGCAATGCACCACCCTTTCACATCACCTTCAGACCAGGATATAGCAAAACTGTTTTCCATGGAGGATTCAGAGCTTAAAACCCGCAATTCCAGACTTGCATCATTAAGCGCAAAGGCATACGACATTGTCCTTAACGGATATGAAATCGGAGGCGGAAGCATACGTATCCACAGGCCTGACCTTCAGCAGAAGATGTTTGAAGTGCTCGGGATTTCAGAGGAAGACGCGCAGGCAAAATTCGGTTTTCTGATAGACGCACTTGATTATGGAGCTCCTCCTCATGGAGGAATTGCCATCGGGCTTGACAGGCTTGTAATGATCATGGTCGGGGCGTCGTCCATCAGGGATGTTATAGCCTTCCCCAAAACACAGAAGGCTTTCTGTCTATTGAGCGGAAGCCCCTCTCAGGTTGAGCCGAAACAGCTCAGGGAGCTTTCAGTTAAACTGAATCTGCCGGAAGTTTAGAATTATTGAGTTCTGGGAATTATATATAGATAATGCGGATGCAGGGTTGCCTGAAGAAACAAAAATACAGATGATTTATCAGAAAGAATTTACATATTCAATATAAGATTCGTAATTGCGCCTGACTTCGGAAAGACTGTCTCCTCCAAATTTTTCAAGAAAGGCATCCGCTATCGTAAGAGCAACCATTGCCTCGCCAATAACTCCGGCAGCAGGAACCGCGCAGATGTCTGAACGTTCGTACATCGCTTCAATCGCCTCTTTTGTTCTTATATCAACAGAACGCAAAGGTCTCCGCAAGGTAGGTATTGGCTTCATTGCGGCTCTCAGAATTACAGGCATCCCGTTAGTCATCCCGCCCTCAATTCCTCCTGCATAATTGGTTTTCCGGTAAAATCCTTTTTCCTTTCCATTCAGCATATTACCTTTTGCTGCGCAAAAAATCTCATCCATGACTTTTGATCCAGAACGTCCGGCCATTTCAAATCCGGAACCTATCTCAACGCCTTTCATCGCCTGTATTCCCATCACAGCCTGAGCAAGCCTTCCGTCAAGGCGCCTGTCCCATTGTATATGACTGCCCAGTCCGGGAGGAAGTCCGGTGACGAAAACCTCAAACAAACCTCCGAGGGAATCGCCCTTTTTCATTGCCGCGTCAATCAATGCCACCATTTTTTTTGAGACAGCCGAATCAGGACATCTTACAGGCGACTTTTCAGCTTTGTGAAAGATTTCAATAAGCTGATCATCCCTCATCTTCCGGCTGCTGACCGCAGTTCTCAGACTTCCCAGGCGAACAACATAGCTGCCTGTCAGGATTTTAAAATCGGATAAAAACTTTTTGGCTACAGCTCCAAGCGCCACCCGCATCGCAGTCTCTCTGGCGCTTGAACGCTCAAGGATATCCCTGATGTCATGTGTATCATATTTGATTGCACCGGCAAGGTCCGCATGTCCTGGGCGGGGTTTAGTCACCTGTTTGTGCTTAGAATCAGCTGTTTCCGTTTCCTGCTCAGAATACTCGACTCCCATTACGGTCTGCCAGTTCACCCAGTCCCTGTTTTCAATCATAAGAGCAATTGGCGACCCAAGGGTTTTTCCTTTTCTGACTCCAGACAAGATATCGGCATGATCAGATTCGATCTTCATCCGGCCGCCGCGGCCATATCCTCCCTGTCTCCGTTTGAGGTCAATATCAATGTCAGCTGAAGCAAGCGGAACCCCTGAAGGAATACCTTCAATGATTCCGGAAAGAGCTCTTCCGTGTGATTCTCCTGATGTAAGGAACCGGATTCGTTTCATATTTCAGACCTCAACGACCGAGTCATCGCCGACCATTACCCTTAATGCCTTATGCCTGCTGTTCCTAAAGAGCTTCACCCTTCGGCCTATAAGGCTGTCTTCCATCCTCTCGATACTGATTATTTCACTTCCCTCCATAATCACGGAATGCTCGACTGAAGAATGCCTGATTTTCACATTATTGCCTATGCTCGAATATGGTCCTATAAATGAATCCTCAACAACCGCGTTTTCACCGATAATCGCAGGACCGCGTATATTGCTCACTTTTACTACAGCGCCTTTTCCAACGCTGACCCTGCCAAGGATTTTCGTTTCACTATCAATGCTTCCTTCAATGGACATCTTCTGCCATTCGTCAAGAACGATTGCATTTGCGGTGAGAAGGTCATCTTTCTTGCCTGTATCAAGCCACCAGGTATCAAGTACAAAACTCTCGACACTGTGCCCTGTTTCAATAAGTTTCTGTATAGCGTCGGTAATTTCAAGTTCTCCCCTGCGTGAAGGCGTAATCATGTCAATGGCTTTGTGGATATTAGGGGAAAATATGTATATGCCGATAAGCGCAAGATTTGAAGGCGGTTTGTCAGGTTTTTCAACAAGCCGTATGATTTTTCCGTCACCGGATATCTCAGCAATGCCAAAACTTCTCGGGTCTTCAACTTCTTTCAGGAGTATAAAAGCGTCAGGTGAATTTTTCTGAAAATCCTTCAGAAAACGGTCTATGCCGCCTCCGATAAGGTTATCACCGAGATACATGACAAACGGGGAATCACCAAGAAATCCGGATGCAATCCTTACCGCATGCGCAAGCCCTCCGGGGACATCCTGCAGTATATAGGTTATTCTTACATTCCAGCGGCTGCCGTCACCAACAGCTTCCCGGATTTCTTCTCCGGTTTCCGGGGAAATAATAATACCAATGTCCCTGATACCCACCTGCGCGATATTGTCAATGCAATAAAAAAGAATCGGCCTGTTAGCAACAGGAACAAGCTGTTTCGCCCCTGAATACGTAAGAGGTCTCAGCCTTGTTCCCTTTCCACCACTCAGAATCAGTGCCTTCATGCAGTCTATAATAGTGAAAAGTCGATGTTGAATGCAATCATGATGAAGAAGGAATCTAATATTTTGTTAAAGAATTTTGCTGATAAGTTTGATTATTCTCTTAGATATTACTCCTTTATATATTCATATTATGTAATTATATTATCTATTTATATAATTATACGTTAATTTTATTGACACATTATATTTATATTTGATATATTTACAATATAATTATAAAATACACGGTACTTATATGGAGAAATTAAAAGAAGAAAACAGACATGAGCGGTTCAAAAGATTAGCCGCAAAAAGGACAAATGAGATACTTGAAAAGATCAGGATACTCGGGAACTGCTCTAATAAAAGTTCTTATGAGTATACAGGGGAAGAAGTAAACAAGATTTTTTCTGAGATTGACAAGCAGATCAAAATCACCAAAGCAAAGTTTATTGCTGGGAAGCGGGAGAGGTTTAAGCTGTGATATTTTTACATCATTCTTAGGAGGGGCAATATGACGATACCATTACAAATTTCACCAAGAATTATTCCGAATGTTGCGAGTCTCTACAATGATGTTAATAGAATTTTTATGGAATATATTGACAACTCGATTGATAGTGCCGAAACTTTCTATAATGATAAATCAAGAAAATATTCTCGTCCACTTGAAATAACTTTAGAGATTCATGGAGATAATTATAGGGATGGAAAAGTAATAATATACGATAACTGTTTTGGCATTACAAATTTCACTAAGGTTGTTCAGAGTATAGGCAACTCTGATAAGAGGGCAGACTTTACAACAAACGGTCAGTTTGGATATGGGATTTATTCTTTTATGGCATCATGCTCAAAACTCGAATTAACATCAAAAACAGAAAATGAAAATGCAAAATATCTTCCCATCGAAAAACACCAGTTTGATACCGATAAACAAGAAGATGTTTCTTTCCCAAATCCCAAGACAATCAAATTTTTTGAATTTGCGTCAGGGACAAAAATATGTCTTTCAGAATTTGATAAGCATAACTGGAAACAGATAAATATAAGTGAATTGCAAAATGAAGTCGAAAAGCACTTCGAAATATTATTATCCCGGAAGAACCTCACTATCAGACTAATTCGAATTAATAGTCGATTACTTCATGATAAAGAGGAATACGTCTGCAAACCATTTGATTATGATCAATATGAAGGTGAAATCTGGGAAGACTATCAATCAGACCTAACTTTCAAAGATGGAAGAAGATATCCTGAGCAGAGAAAACTAACCACTAAGAAACCACTCCATGTCTTTATAAAAATAACTAAAGGGAAGGAAATCAATAAGAGGCCTATATTTATATGTAAGGGCAGAAGAATTGGCGAAGTTAAAGACATAAAATCGTTCAAGTCCAATCACAAAAGCGAACTATGGGACCATCCGAATGTAACTGGTTACATTGATCTATCAGACTTTTTAGACCCAACGATTGCAAGAACTGATTTCAGAAATAATGTACAATCAAAGGCTCTTTTTTCTTATTTAATTAATGTTGAGCCGCTGATCTTAGATGTAATAAGAGAGGTCAACAAGACATCTGAAGAACGGCATTATCAGCAACTGGAGGATAGACTAAATCAAGCATTATCAAAACTTGCCAGATTAGATGCGATGAATTATAGAACTGATTTATTATCCGGCAATGATATTAACTTGCTCAAAGGTGGAACGGGGCAAGATATCGAGAATGGCAACGGTGCAAAAGACAAAGGAAATTCTACGATTGACTCAATTTCCGAAAGAGAACTTGGGGAAAATGAAGGCTTCGGTAAAGGTATAGGAGGGAATAGTGGGAATATTCCTGGTGGAGATGATGATGGCGATTTTGCTTTAAACAAAGAAGCTGACAATCCCTTTGAAGATACCGGCTTTAAAGGGGGAGAAAAGAAAAAAGCTGGTTTTAATATTAGGATAGTTGATACAGAACCTCCAGTTGATTCGGCAGATATTATCCTTAGATCTACCTTGGCTGGCAGTGAGATCAGAATTTTTAAACAGCACCCCGATTTTCAAGAAAGGGTTGATATGTCAAGAAGAGGCGAAACAAGAATAACGCAGAGATTAATAACATATCTAGCAGGTGAAATTACAGTCCATTATAAGGATAAGTTTCATACCAAACAAAAGGAGCAGCCTGAATACAATAAGACTATGTTCACTGATTTAGTTGGCTTTGTTTACCAGTTTGAGGCGATGCTAAAAGACTTAGCTGGAAAGAACCTATCGGATCTGGGCAATTAGACAATGAGTATTAATGCTTTGATTCAACAGATTACGCCGCTATACAATGAGTATAGAAGTAACAAGAGCAATCTCTCCGGAACCGAGGCTCTTGAAATAATGTGGGAGATTGGGGATTTTTTAAAAGAGTATATCGAGCAAAATAAAATAGCGCCACATAATTTATTTTGGTCAGTTTATGGAAATGCTGAAGGCACTAAAAATATTGCCCCCAAAAGCTATATAACGAGAGAGTTTCAGAGCAGATGCCATCGAATCAGAAAAATTTTTATTAATAAGGAACAAATCAGACAAGATTTTCCCAGTTTGAGAACTTTTACCACATTTCGTGAAGCCATGCCATTTTTCGATGAAGGAAAATATAAATTAAGAAATAACGATCGTTCAGATCTTTTGACATTATTAAACAGTAATCAGCAACCTAAAATAATTCTAGAGAAGATAAAGAATCTGCAAAGACAAAGAATTGGTGTAAATAACCCTCGCACTCAACGCTTGCATGAGGTAGAGAATGAGAAACAAATATTTATTAATTTCTACAACTATATTTACAGTTTTATCAAGCAAAGCAATTATAAGCCTTGTTTGGCTGAAATAAATAATGTGGGTATTGAACATGTTAAGACTTTATCAAAAAATGTGAGCGCGTTATCACAGGAAGGTTTAAAGTTTTACAGTTTTGATTTACCAGCCGATCTCAAATCACCATGGCAAGAATTTTGTGCTGCTGTAAACAATCTCATGAGCCAAAAAGATGCTAAAAATAGAAGGAGATTTAGAAGATTGATTCCCTCAGAGCGGATTGTTAGACTGGCAGACTTACTTTATGGGTTGTTGTCGGAAGATAATTTTAATAATTTCAAAAAGAGATTGTAATGATTAAAGACAGCTTAATCAAAATCGATTCAATCAAATCAGTTCTTGACAGTTATCGCCCTTTTCCTGATCATGTTGCAAAACAGATCAGGGACTATTACCGTATCGGACTGACGTATACATCCAATGCGATTGAGGGGAACACGCTGACGGAGTCCGAAACAAAAGTAATTATTGAAGACGGCTTGACCATCGGCGGGAAATCTTTAAAAGAGCATTTTGAAGTCACAGGACATGCAAAGGCTTACGACCATATTCATACCATCATGGGAAAACACTTAGCAGAGGAGGACCTTCTGTCACTGCATAAGCTTATTTTTCAGAATATAGATTCTGAAAATGCAGGCAGATACAGGAATACAAACGTAATCATCACCGGGACTGATTTTCTTCCACCTGTTCACAATGAAGTCCCTATGTTGATGGAAAAGCACATTAGTAAACTAAACAGCGTCGTTTACGATATGCACCCGCTTGAGTGGGCAAGCAATCTTCACGCAGAATTTGAATCGATTCATCCATTTATCGATGGAAACGGAAGAATCGGAAGGCTTCTTCTGAGCATCCTGAGCATGAAAAACGGCTATTGTCCTGTAATTATTCCTCCCATAAGAAGGTCAGAATATATTTTTGCAATACGTGAAGCCAACAAAGGAAAGCTGACAGTTCTGAAAGGTTTGATTATAAATATTATCTATGAAGAGATGAAATCTCTGAAGAGACTTATCGAAAACCTCTTCAGATAAATTTCCGCACAATTCCCTGAAGAATAAGCGTTTAATTCAATCTACGGCAAGGTCAGCGGATATCCTTCTCTGTCCACGGTTTGCACCTCGGGCTGCTTCTCCGGGTTGATTATCCAGATTTTTCCAAATTCCCTGTCCTGATAGGCCCTTATCAGGCCTAGACGTATCAATTCAAGAAACGCAATGAACGTAACTATCAGCCTTATTCTGTCAAGGCCGTCCTGGAAAAGTTCTTCGAACCTCATAGCAGCCTTCCCTTCCACCACTTCCATGATAAAAGACATCCTTTCCTTCACTGTAAGAGTATCCCTGGTGATGGCGCCAATTTCAGGCGCTGCAGTGTCAAGAATCTTCCTGAACGCATTCAGCAGGTCGAAGAGGTTTACATCGAACAGATACAGCTCATTATCTTCCATATCATCAGATAATGGTTCTCTTGTAAAAACATTTGCCCGATCCTCTTCCTTTCCCTTGAGTTCAACCGCGGCTTCCTTGAATATCTGATACTCCAGCAATCTGTTGACAAGTTCAAGCCTCGGGTCTTCAAGTTCATCAGGAGGGGCATCTTCATCAGGTGGAAGCAGCATTCTTGATTTTATATGGATAAGAGTTGCCGCCATGACAAGGAAATCCCCGGCAATTTCAAGGTTAAGCTCCTTCATAAGTTCAATATATTCAAGGTATTGGCGCGTAATCAGAGCGATGGGTATGTCATAGATATCTATCTCGTTCTCCCTGAGGAGATGCAGCAGAAGATCAAGTGGTCCTTCAAAATCCGGCAGTTTTATGTTGTAGAGTTCTGTCATGTAAGATTTTAACTATTGTAACAGATTGATGAGCAAAATTTGATTTGCTGTCAGATTATGCTTTACTATTGATTAATCCATGCTTCAGGGGGTTGCATATGATGAAACAATTCAGATGGCAAATGGTTTTCGGAGTTTCTCTGGTTCTGATATCGGCAATGGTCTATTCTTCCCAGATAATGATATTCAGAACACCGCGGGACAGTTTTTTTTACTTGTTTCAGGACCTTGCGTTTGTTCCCATACAGATATTGCTGGTTACCTTAATACTTGACCAACTGCTCAGGATAAGGGAAAAGCGCTCCATGATGAAAAAACTCAATATGGTAATAGGCGCCTTTTACAGCGAGGTTGGAACCGCATTATTGAAGTTATTGTCAGTTTATGATATGCGTTATGAGGCCTTCCACGGAAATCTTATAATAACTGGCCGATGGAACGACCAGGACTTTGCAAGGGTTAGAAGGGAAATGCTTTCATTTGATTACCACTTGAACAGCAGGAAGAAGGGTCTTGATACGCTTAGTTCATTTCTTCTTAACAAGAGAGAATTTCTCCTCAGACTTCTGGAAAATCCCAACCTTCTTGAGCATGAATCATTTACCGACCTCCTCTGGGCGGTTTTTCATCTCACCGAGGAACTGTCTGCCAGGACTGATCTGGGCAAATTGCCGGAGCAGGATCATGACCATCTCTCGGGCGATATCAAACGCGCATATATACTGCTTGTCACAGAATGGCTGTCATACATGAACCATCTGAAGGTCGATTATCCATATCTCTTTTCCCTTGCCGTCAGGACAAATCCCTTTAATCCGGATTCCGCAGCGGAGATAACATAATATGAAAAGTCTTGTACTAATAATCACATCTCTGCCTCCATCATCAACAATGATTAATCAAGTGCTGTTCGTGTTTAAATTGAAAACACACTGGATCCCTCTACGAGTCGCAGACCGGGTCAAGCCCGAGAATGACGTTCTTGACTGTTTGTTTTTGTTCGTCATTCCCGCAGTTCTTAAGCAGGAATCCGTTAAATCTTATGACTCTTTCAACTTTTTTACGAATAAACCTTAATCCATAATTATTCAATGATAAAAATATGTATTCAAAATCCATGAAAAAGGTTGTCGTTACAGGAATTGGCGCCGTTACACCTCTTGGCAGCACCTTTATCGAATCATGGGAGACTCTGAAGACCGGACAAATCGGAACAGATATTCTTACCAGATTTGATACTGACGGAATACCGTGGAAAATAGCCGGGGAACTTAAGGATTTCGACGCGGGAAGATATCTTTCGCGCAAGGAAACAAACCGGCTTGATCCGTTTGTGCATTATGCTGTCGCTGCGGCAATTATGGCAGTTGAGGATGCAGGATTAACTGAACAGCCGGCGCAGAGAATAAGGCGTAAGGGTATCCCAATTCCGGATACCGGTCACTCTGCATATCTGAAAACGTCAGGCGTTATCATCGGTTCAAGCCGTGGAGGCATCAGTACTATTGAACGTGAACTGATTAAACTCAAAACAAGTAACATAAAAATATCGGCATATCTCATGCCTTCAACTACAACAAGCATGGCTGCTTCATATATTGCCCAGAAACTTGGTATCAGCGGGCATTGCCTCGGGATATCAAATGCCTGTGCTTCAGGCACAAATGCAATTGGTGAGGCTTATCGTCTTATTAAGTCCGGATTTCATGGACCTGTCCTGTGCGGTGGAACTGAAGCACCACTGTGCAGAATATGTATTATCGGATATGGAAACGCCGGAGCATTATCTCGCGCAAAAAATGCTTCTGCAGGCAGGCCTTTTGACAAAAGCAGGGACGGGTTTGTTCTCTCAGAGGGGGCCTGTATCCTTGTCCTTGAGGAATATGAACATGCGCTCGATAGAGGAGCCTCCATCTATGGAGAAATAGCAGGATATGGCAATACAACAGACGCTTACCATATGACAATACCCAATCCTGATGGTGAAGCAAAGGCGATTCTTTTATCACTCAGGGAAGGCCTCATAGAACCGGAAGAAGTTAGGTATATAAACGCACATGGCACGGCAACCAAACTCGGAGACGCAGCTGAAACAAGGGCAATTAAACTGGCGTTCGGGAAAAGTGCGCGCGGGATACCGGTTTCTTCCGTAAAGTCCATGACCGGTCACATGCTCGCAGCATCAGGCGCCTTTGAGACAGCTGTCACACTGATGAGCATGAAAGAGGGGACTATCACCCCTACCCTTAACCTTCAGGAACCAGACCCGGACTGTGATCTGCGCCATATTACAAAACCTGAGAGAGGAGATATCAGCATTTCCATTACCAATTCATTCGGGTTCGGCGGAGTAAATGCCGTGCTTGCTCTCAGGCGCTTCCCTTCCTGAATTCCGCTGACGCCTCCTCCGCAGGACTTTCGTTTTGTTTCCGGTACCTTGGCGAAAAATGCATGACAACAAGATCCTTCACCCCTGATTCCCTCGCAATCCTGCCTGCCGCACCCGCAGTCAGGTGAAACCTTTCCCGTGCCCGCTCCACATCTTTGTCGAGAAAATACGCCTCGCAATAAAATGTATCAGAATCTCTGACAAGCAGTATGATCCTTCTGATATTTTCTTCACTGAGAGCCGCATCAGTAACATATGATATTTTATGGCCTTTTGTAATCATGGCAATATGGCTTAATTCCTCAAGTAAATGCTCCCTGCCATTAACAGCAAGAACCGTATCTCCGGATTTTGCTTCCCTTATGGCCGTTTTCAGCTGTGACAGCCATGGCCCTACCGGCAGTCCCTTTGCCGCAAGAGCTGATTTGTTTATGTTTATATGGAACTCTTCTTCAAGGGCAAACCCAAGACACGGCACCTGATGATCAAGTTCAACAGCACTTACTGTAAACAGAGGATTACTGACAAGAATTCCATCAAACCCTGATGGTGCATAATCAATCCTTCTGAAAGAAGTTTTCGCATGAAAGCTTGACTGACGCACTAACCCACCTTCAATACTAAAAACCTCAATGCTGAGCGGATACTCCCTGATAAGGTTCCACGTATAGCCCCTGAGCTTGCCCTCAACGCATCCGGCTATATCAGCAGGTCCATATACCCTGAGAGGGATATCCCTGTGCAGCAATGCCCTCAGGAGGGTATCAAATCCAATAAAGTGGTCAATATGAGTATGTGTTATAAAGACATCGGTTATTTTCTGGAGATCACCGGGATGCAGATTATTTATATTTCCGGCGTCAAAAAGGAACGCCTTCTTTTCCCTGAGTATGCGGACAAACAGTGCCGGATCTTCATAGGGACCATTTACAAGCCGGTGAATAAACGTGGGTTTCATGGAGAATTATATCTTATTCTGTTGTGATATAATAGACCAAAAAATAACTATACCTTCACTGGAGGATATATGCCCGAGCTTAGGAAAGATCCTGTTGTCGGCCGTTGGGTAATCATTTCTGTTGAGAGAGGAAAACGGCCTACCGACTTTATTTCACCGTCTTCACAGCGAAAAAAGGGAGGGTTTTGTCCCTTCTGTCCCGGCAATGAATATACTACCCCTCAGGAAATTATTGCATTCAGACCCTCCGACACAAAACCGAACAGCCCTGGCTGGAAGCTGCGCATCATGCCTAATAAATTTCCCGCGCTTTGCGTAACAGGCGAACTGAAAAAAACCGGGGAAGGCATCTTTGACAAGATGAACGGCGTTGGCGCGCATGAGGTCATTGTGGAAACTCCCGACCATAACCTTTCCCTCTCAACAATGCCTCTGAAAAATGTTGAAGATGTTCTGTGGGCTTACTATCTCAGACTCAACGACCTCAAGAACGACAAGCGCTTCAAATACGTAATGATCTTCAAGAATGAGGGTGAAGCGGCAGGGGCCTCACTTGAACATACACATTCGCAGCTTATTGCCTTGCCGATTACCCCAAAGATAGTCAAGGAGGAAATGGACGCGGCAAAGGCATACTATGCTCTCAAGGAGCGCTGCATATTCTGTGATCTCATCAGTCAGGAACTTGAAGACGGAAAACGTATCATATATGAAAACCGGCGCTATGTTGCCTTCGCTCCCTTCGCCTCACGCGCACCCTTTGAGACATGGATTTTCCCCAAGGATCATGAATCCGGATTCTATCCGCCAATGAACAGCTTTTCGGATCTTGCCGACATCCTCCAGCGCACATTGAAGCAGATAGACAGGCTCCTTGATATGCCGCCATATAATTTTGTTATCCACACATCATCTTTCTTTGATGAGATCAATGAATACTATCACTGGCATATCGAGATCCTCCCGAAGCTTACCAAGATAGCCGGTTTTGAATGGGGTTCCGGCTTCTATATCAACCCCACACCTCCCGAGGAAGCGGCGAAGTTCATGCGAGATGCCAAGATTGACTAAATAAGAGGGAGAGTACTTGAAGATACTCATTGCATCACCGGAGGCTGTCCCATATATCAAGACCGGGGGTCTTGCGGATGTGGCAGGCGCTCTTTCAAGGCAATACAGGGAGATGGGAGAAGAAGCCTTTCTCATTATTCCCCTGTACCGTGCAATACTGGACAATTACCCGTCTTTAAAAGATACCGGTATCCGCATTCGTGTTCCTGTTGGTAATTCCCTGAAAGAGGGAACTCTTTTCACTGACGGCAAGTCCGCCTATTTCATAAAGTGTGATGAATTTTTCAACAGAGATGAACTTTACGGCACACCAAATGGTGATTATAATGACAACGCATCAAGGTTCATCTTCTTCTCCCGGGGAGTCCTTGAAGCCTGCAGACAATTAATATTTTCTCCAGATATAATCCACTGCCACGATTGGCAGACCGGACTTATACCGCTTTATCTCAGGACCCTCTACAAAAACAGCCCTCTATTTTTGAAAACAGCTTCCATTATGACCATACACAATCTTGGATATCAGGGGCTTTTTTCTTCCTCGGAAATGCCACTGACCGGTCTCGGCTGGGATTTCTTCACATCCGAGGGAATTGAGTTCTTTGGAAATATGAGCTTTCTCAAGGCCGGTATTGTTTCTGCAGACGCCCTGACAACAGTCAGCAAAACTTACGCGCAGGAGATACTCGGCAGGGAACATGGCTTCCAGCTTGAAGGCGTTATTAACAGCCGGGTGAATGTACTCCACGGCATTATCAACGGAATTGACTACCATGAATGGGATCCGGCAAAAGATTCCTTCCTGCCTGAAAACTTCAGCGTACAAAACCTGAAGGGTAAAACCACATGCAAACAGAAACTGATTAATACCGTTTCTCTCGATAATACAAACAGGCCGCTGTTCGGTATCGTCGGAAGGTTCTGCGAACAGAAGGGATTCGATCTTGTCCTCTCCTCAGCCGACGCATTGGTTTCACTTGGCGTCAATCTGGTAATCCTGGGCAAAGGAGACGCAGCTTATCAGTCAGGACTTTCGGATGCCTCAAAAAGACATAAAGGAAGGGTTTCAGTTACCATAGGACTGCACGAACGACTCGCTCATCTTATATACGCTGGTTCCGACTTTTTCCTTATGCCTTCACATTATGAGCCATGCGGACTCGGGCAGCTTATCTCCCTCAGATACGGCACAATTCCTGTAGCAAGAAAGACAGGAGGCCTGTCTGATACCATCCGGGATTACAATCATCTTGAAGCACAGGGAACAGGATTCCTCTTTTCTGATTACACTCCTGCAGCTCTTCAGGATTGTGTAAAAAGGGCGCTTTGCGTTTACATGGATCACAGCCGGATGAAAAAGCTTCTGATAAACAGCATGAAACAGGATTTCTCCTGGAATGCATCTGCAGATAAATACATTAAACTATACAAATCTGTCCTGCAGATAAGAAAGGCTCAAGTCATTGGAAGAAAATAACCATCACGAAACAATAAAACAGACATCTGCGGGAGATAACATCGAGAGGATTCTTGTAATCAACGAGCTCTACCGGGTTATTACCACGGCATTTGATCTCGACGAACTTCTCAAAAGAATAACTGAAGAGGTAGCGCATATTATCCACGCAGGCGGCTGCATCCTGAGGCTTCTTGAAAACGGAATGCTGAAGATCAGGTCATCATACGAACTCCCAGAAGGCATTGACGAACAAATGGAACTTGCCATGGGAGAAGGGATTGCCGGATGGGTTGCGCAGAATAACAGCCCACTGCTCGTAGAAGATACTTCAGCCATGCCTGATCATCTTGCCATTCCCGGCCTTCACGTTAAATCGGTTATCTGTATCCCTTTAAAAGTAAGAGATACGATCATCGGTACAATCGGTTTGTATGATAAAAAAGACCGCGACGGCCTGATTATTCCTTTCAACCAGGTTGACCTTGAAACAGTTGAGGAATTCGCATCCATATCGGCGCTCGCAATTGACAAGGCGCAGCTTTATCAAAAGGCCATGCAACGTGAACAAGAGGCAATTGATTCAAAAAAGAAAATGGATATCCTCTTTGACAGTGTTCAGGGCGGCATTATTACTATGGACAGAACCTACAAAATTCTTTCCGCAAACAGATTTATCGAACAGTTCACAGGCATGAAATTGGAGGATATAGTAGGCAGAAACTGTCAGGAAATCTTCCATGATAATGGCGGGGTGTGTCCTCACTGTGTTACAAAAGCCACGTTTGAGACCGGCACGGTTAACTCCACAGTACAGTCCAGGAACGAAAAGTATCTGGAGTTAACCTCATATCCCGTGCAGGAAGAAAACGGAGAAGTCCTTGAAGCAGTAATATTCATCAGGGACATCACAAAGCGCGTACAGTACCAGGAGGAAATTATCAGTCTTTATAAGGAAGTATCAGAGACCAAGGACTATGTCGAAGGCATTATCAATAATTCTGCGGATGCCATTGTAACCTCGGACCTCAACGGAATTATAACCTCATGGAACAGGGGGGCAGAAGAGACATACGGATTTACCAGTCAGGAGGCAGTTGGTGCATTCCTCCCTTTTGTCCCTGAATTCCTGATCGAAAAGGAAAAAGAAAACATCAAGCTGATAATGAGGAACAATACCATCAATCGCATTGAGACAGTCCGGAAGAGAAAGGACGGCTCTGTATTCGAGGTAAGCCTGACTCTTTCTCCGGTAAAAAACAGTGCGGGGCAGGTAATCGGCATAAGCGGCATATCAAGGGATATATCTGAACGAAAAGGAGTTGAGAAGGAACTGAGAATACGCAATGAAGAGCTTTCCCGGCTTTACTTCATCAGCTCCACCATGAGGGAAACGCTTGAACTCGACAAGCTGTTAAGAATGACTCTTACCGCGGTCACCATGAGCGAAGGGCTTGGATTCAACCGCGCGATCCTTTTCCTTGTTGATGAAGAACGCAATTCGCTTAAAGGTGCTATGGGTGTTGGTCCTTCAACCCACGACGAAGCCTGGCAGATTTGGGGGAAGCTCTCGGGTGAACACAAGACACTGACCGGTATTATTCAGGACATTGAAATTGGCCCCCTGAAAAAAGATTCTTTTCTTGACAGGCTCAGCATTAATATCGAAATCCCGATTTCAGAGAACACGATGCTTACGCGCGCGGTCAAAGAGAAGAAACCGGTAAATGTCAGCAACGTTCAGGAAGAGCCCCTGTCTGATATTATTCTTACCCAGCAGTTAGGCACTCACGCATACGCTGTTGTCCCTCTTGTTTCAAGGGACAAGGTTATCGGCGCCATATGGGTTGACAATCATTTCAACTCAAAGCCCATACTCGATGAAGATATGCGTTTCCTCAGTTCATTCTCAGGACATATTGCGACGGCAATTGAAAACGCAAGATTATTTGAACAGGTCAAGATGACAGAGCAGGAACTCGAGAATATCTTCGATTCGATTTCCGATATGGTCTACATTGTTACAGAAGATTATGTCATAAAGAACGTTAACATGGCGGTTTGCAAAAAACTTAAAATGAACCGAGGGGAAATCATCGGAAAGAAATGCTATGAGGTTTTTCATGGAACAGACAAACCGTGGAGCGAATGCCCTCATCATAAGACAGTCGAGAAAAAGACCGCCTTTGTCAAGGAAGTTGAAGACTCTCATCTTGGTGGCACTTTTATCATCTCGAGTTCTCCTTTATTTGATTCAGCCGGGAATTCCTTTGGAACTGTCAATGTCGTCAGGGATATAACAGAACTTAAAAATCTCCGTGAAAAGCTCAACATGTCTGAAAGAATGGCGGCGCTCGGAGAGGTTGCAGCGCGCGTTGCGCATGAAATCCGCAATCCCCTTGTTTCAGTGGGCGGATTTGCCCGCAGACTTGAAAAGAAGCTCGACAGCAACCTTAAAGAATACGCGACCATCATCTCAAATGAGGTTTCGCGCCTTGAAAACATACTTAATGACATTCTCAGCTTTGTCAAGGAAGGACGCCTGATAAAAGAGCCGGTGAATATTAACGAACTTGCGGAAGAGATTATGACTCTGATCAAGCCTGATATGGAAGACAAGGGAATAGCGCTGGTAAAGGAACTTTCCGCATCACGCACGGTTCAGGCAGACCCCAATGGAATAAAAGAGTCCGTAGTCAATCTGCTTACCAACGCAATCCAGGCGATCGGATCCAATGGGACAATCACCCTCAGGACATTTGAAAACGGCGATTTTTCAGTAATTGAAATAAAGGATACCGGGAAAGGCATGTCAGAGGAAATACTTCAGTATATCTTCGACCCTTTCTTTACCACCAAGGTATCCGGCACCGGACTCGGACTCACCATTACCCATAAGATCATCGAACGTCATAAAGGAAAAATAGAAGTGGAAAGCAGGCCTGACGCCGGCAGTACACTCAGGATCTTTCTGCCGCTGCAATGAACAGCAAACATATTCATTAAGGAAGGAGGGACTGATTATTATGAAAATACTTATTGTTGATGATGATTTGCATGTCCAGCGACTCTACAGGGATGAGCTCATGGAAGAAGGCTATGATGTCGTTGTTGCCTCCAACGGAGAAGAGGCAATCAGGCTTTTCGAAAGCGAAAACCCTGACCTGGTTACACTTGACATCCTCCTGCCGGATATTGATGGCATCCAGATATTAAGGCAGATCAAGGAAAAGAATCCCAAGATCCCGGTAATTATGTCAACAGCCTATGATTACAGGGATGATTTCGCTGTCTGGGCGTCCGAATCATATCTGGTAAAATCAGCGGATCTCAACGAACTGAAGGCGACAATCAAGAAACTTCTCGGAAAAGAATAGTGTCCCGGGGAATCTACCTTGAGAATACTCCGTTAGAGGAAGCCCTCGCACAGTGGGACAGGAAACTGTCTTCTGAAGATGCTGACAAACCACTTCCCGGAGAAACTCTCAGGGTCACCGACTCACTTGGAAGAATAACTGCAGCAGCGGTCATTGCGGTTATTTCTTCTCCTTTTTATCACTCGTCCGCCATGGACGGCTATGCAGTCAGATTCAGGGACACCTTCGGT
>Ga0233425_10005067_pt1 | contig 21305 bp, 16 predicted proteins | sample Watercolumn_Towu_2_FD_181712 | JGI IMG/M metagenome (GOLD analysis project Ga0233425, IMG submission 181712) | Freshwater microbial communities from Lake Towuti, South Sulawesi, Indonesia - Watercolumn_Towuti2014_140_MG | ecosystem: Environmental > Aquatic > Freshwater > Lake | place...
TCAAGCAGCCTGAGGCGCGGGGGTGTGATCGGGGCCGTGGCAGATAGGCAGGAGCCGCTCTGCTTCCGGGGCAGCCGGGGGGACTGCGGCTCAGAGCCGGTTCCCCCCGCTCCCCTCCACGCGGGCTCCTGCCACACGCTGGATCGCACCCGTCGTGGATTTGGTGCTTTCTTCACGGGCACTCGCGTGGTACCTTACGTGGCAATGCTCCGGCCGCGGGCGCTCCTGGTCGCGTGCGGGCAGAGGGGGGAAGATGGACTTCCGGTCGCGAATCTACTCGGGTGCGGCAGGGCTCGTGCGCGCCTTCCTGACGTGGACCGTGTCGAACCCGGTATTCACCCTTGCGTCGGTGGTCTTCCTGACCGTGGTGCTGGGGTACTGGGGATTCAGCATTCCGTTGCGCACGAACATCGAGGACCTGTTTCCCGAGACCACGCCGCACGTGGTCCGTGCCAAGCTGGCCCGGGAGAAGCTGGCGTCTTCCAACCAGGTGCTGATCATCGCGGTGTCCAAGAGCAAGGACGCCAACATCCGGTTCATCGAGGATCTGGCTGCCGGGGTCACGGAGAGCCCGCTGGTAAGCTCGGTGGAGTACAAGCGGGACATCTCCTTCTTCAAGAGGAACTCCACCCTGTTTCTGGACATCCCAGAGATCGAGAAGCTCGACAGGCGCCTGAAGAAGGCGATCCAGAAGGCGGTGGAGAAGGACCTCGGACCTTTTGACGAAGACGAGACGGAAGGAACGGCGAAGGCCGAGAAGGACAAGGAGCTGGTTGAGGACTTCGGAGCACCCGCCGCGGCCGAGAAGGACAAGGAGCTGGTGGAGGACTTCGGAGCACCCGCCGCGGCCGAGAAGGACAAGGAGCTGGTGGAGGACTTCGCAGCACCCGCCGCGGCCGCAGCGGATTCCGAGGAGGAAGAAGGCTCGTTCGAAGTTCCGACCGAGAAGGAGGTGAAGGAGAAGTACGGGATCGCCTCCCTTTCCGAGTATGACACGAACGCGGACGGCACGCTCATCGGCTTGAAGATCTTCCCGACGTTTCCGCCCGCGGAGGTGACGCGGTCCAAGGATCTGCTGAGGTTCATCGACTCGAAGGTGAAGGCGCTGGATCCCGCGTCGTACAGCCCGGACATGGACTGGACCATGGAGGGCGACTACCACAAGAAGATAGAGGAGATGGACGTCCTCTACCGCGACCTGATGTACTCGACGTTCTCCGCGCTGGCCATGATCTTCGTGCTGATGGCGGTGTTCTTCCGGCGGATGCGGCTGGTGCTGCTGACCTTCATACCGCTGACCGCGGGCCTTTCATGGACCCTGGGGTTTGCGTACGTGTCCATGGGCTACCTGAACCTCGTGACCGCGTTCATCTTCGCGGTCCTGTCAGGCCTCGGGGTCGAGTACTCGATGCACGTGGCGGAGCGCTACATGGAGGAACGGGAGGAGGGCAAGGATCCCGCGAGGGCCGTGGTGGACGCCCTGTCCACCTTGAGCCGTGCCATGTTCGGCAGCGCGGTGATGACCGGGTGCGGCTTCCTCGCACTCACGATCTTCGACTTCCGCGGGTTTTCGCAGTTCGGTGTCATCGCGGGCGTGGGCATCCCTCTGTGCCTGCTGGTGGTGTACCTGTTCTTCCCGCCGATGGTGGTGCTGATGCACCGCATCTGGCCGGAGAAGCCGTTTGCGAAGCGCCTCTCGGTGGATCGGCCGGCTTCGCTGTTCGGGTCGGTCCGCAAGGCAAGAGCCGTGCTGGCAGGAGTGGCCGTGACCGCGGCGGTGTGTCTGCCCGGGGTCCGGTTCGCGGACTTCGAGCCGGACATGAACAAGGTGATGACTCCCAGCAAGGAGGCAAAGCGCTCCAAGCTGGCCAAGCGGTACAAGGAGGAGGTTTCGCGGTCCTCCTCGTCTCCCATCGCGCTGCTGACCGACAGCATCGAAGAGACGCGCAAGGTCCACGACTACATGACCGAGCACAAGTCCGACTTCGAGCACCTCCAGACCGTGTCGTCGGTCTTCTCCTTCGTGCCCGCCAACCAGGATGACAAGAAGGCAATCGTGGATCGGATGAGGGATCGCCTTCAGAAGAAGATGGGTGCGCTCAAGGGGAAGGACCGTCAGGACGCGCAGAAGGCACTGGAGTACCTGGACCCGGCTCCGTTTGCCGTGGACGACCTGCCGGAATGGGTGAAGAAGAAGTTCACCGACAAGGACGGTAACTACGGCCATTTCGTGATCCTCGCTGCCTGGGGAAACAAAGCCAATGCGGTTCGCGTGGCCGAGATCACGAAGGAGTTCGACGATATCGAGGTGGACGGGAAGATGTACCACACGTCTGCCAGCTACTACATCCTCTCGGACGTCTACGAGATCGTTCGCAAGGAGGGGCCGCTGGCGCTGCTGCTGGCCGCAGTCGCCGCGCTCATCATGGTGCTGCTGGACTTCGCGAGCATCTGGAGAGCGGCCATCGCGTTCTTCCCGGTGCTGCTCGGTGTCGGGTGCTTCGTGGGGGTCATGGGCTGGATGGGTGAGAACTTCACCATGTTCAACATGATCATCCTGCCCTGCGTCTTCGGCACCAGCATCGACACCTGCACCCACGTGCTGCATCGTCTTCGCGAGGAAGGGGCGGAGCGCATCGGGGTCATCGCCAACACCACCGGCACCGCGACCTTCCTCGGGGCCATGGCCAACACGCTGGGGTTCGGAAGCTTGCTGTTCGCGACCAACCCCGGGCTCTCCAACATCGGGATGCTGGCCCCGCTGGGCCTGCTGCTGTGCTGGGTGATCTGCCTGACCCTGACCTGTTCCTGGGGCTACCTGCGGGAGCGGGCCAGGCAGCACACGGTGTGAGTCGGTCATGTTGCATGCGTGGGAGGTGGGGTCTGCCCTGCTGGTGGCGCTGGTGACGCATGCGCCTGCGTGTGCGCACGCCCCTGAAGAGGATCCCCCGCTCTACGAAGACCTGCTCTTTGCTCAGATCGACAAGGAGAAGCCGAAGCCCAAGCCGGACTTCCCGTTCGACGACCTGGACATCGACGACGACGTGCCCTTCGGCCCACCCCCCGAGGCGCCTGCGATGCCCGCGCACACGTCAGCGGTCCAAAGCTGGAAGTCCTACATGGAGGGCGGGGATTCGGAGTCCGTGGGGCCGCCCAACAAGGGCAAGCTCAAGGGAGCGAGGCGCCAGCCGGACAAGGGCCGGGGCTTCGTGCGCAAGAACGACCACGGCCCGTTCGGCACCGACGAGACCGTGGCCCTCCTGACGTGGGCCTGCGCACGGATGGACGAGATGTACCCGGGCACCGCGCCCGCGGTCATGGGCGACATCAGCAACGAGGGCGGCGGCAGGATGCGGCCGCACAAGTCGCACCAGTCGGGACGGGACGCGGACGTGGGCTACTACTTCCTCGGCAACGTGACCCTGACGCACTTCAAGGACGCTTCCCCCGACACGCTGGATGCGGAGAAGACCTGGTCCCTCATCGAGCTGTTCCTGTCCACGCAGCAGGTGGAGTACTTCTTCATCGACCGACGCCTCCAACCCCTGCTGTACAAGGAAGCGCTGGCAAGGGGCTGGAAGGAGGAGGAGCTGAAGAAGCTCTTCGAAGCGCCCGTGGGAGCGCAGGCGGGCTCGGGCACCATCCGGCACCAGAAGGGGCACCTGCACCACCTGCACGTGCGCTTCAAGTGCCCCGAGAACGACTCCCGCTGCAAATGAGCACAGCCCCCGTCAAGTCCCGACGATGACTCGGGCACACATGCTCCATGCCAGGACGGCCGGGGCCGCCATGCGCCGTATCGGCCCAGCAGCCTCTCAGGCGAGATGGGGGATGTGCTGCGCCCAGGTCTGGACGAGGCGCGGGTGGGTGCAGGTGGCCGCGGTGGCAAGGGCCGCGGCCGCAAGCCTCGCCGCGGCGCGGGGGTTGCTCGACAGGAAGCGCAGGTGCGCGGCCAGGGCCGCGACGTCAGCCTGAGCGAACACGAGGCCGTTGCGGCCGTTGCGCACCCACGCGGCCATGCCTCCCACGTCGGAGACCACGGGCACGAGGCCGGAAGCCATTCCCTCCAGCAGCACGGCCGGGGTCCCTTCCGCAAGGGCCGCGTGTGCTGGGGATGGAGCGAGTGACGGCACGACGAGCACGTCGTGACGGCTCATGAGCTCGGGCAGATGGTTGTGGGGTACGAGTCCCACGATGTCGACCCGGTCCTCGATGCCCGCGCGCTGCACCGCGGGCTGAAGCGTGGCCGCAAGCGGGCCGGAACCCGCGATGGTGAGGCGGCAGAAACGGGTCCGCGCGACCGCCTGGAGGAGCAGGTCCACCCCCTTTGACGGATCCAGCCGCCCCGCGAACAGGACCCTGAGCGGCGGAGCGTAGGTCCGGCTTCGCACCGTGGGCGCGGGGGCAGGCGGCATGGGAAGCACGCTGCACCGCTCCTCGAGCTCCACCCTCTCTCGGGTCGTCAGCCGCGAGAGCGCGTCCATCTTCAACGCAGGGGACACGAAGTGAGCCACGGTCGCGTTCCCAAGGCAGAACGCCAGAAGGCGGGCAGCGGGTCGTGAGCGGGGCAGCAGCCGAAGGCTTCCGCCGTGCTCCACCAGGATGTGGGGCTTGCCCGTGAGCGCGGACAGGGCCGCTGCCACGACGCCGCAGGGAAGCATCCAGTGGGAGATGAGGAGGCCGGCGTCCCGCAGGGCCCATGCGGCTTCCGCGGCCAGGCCGCCGAGGGCCACGGGAAGCTCGAGCGCCCTCCAGGGCTCGGCCTTGAGCGCGTCGAGCGCGCCGTGCTTGCGAAACAGCGCTCCGGCAGGCGTCGGGGTGACGGTGCGCACGCTGTGGCCCATTCGGGCAAGCGCGTCGTTGAGGTCTGCGACGAACGCGCCGCGGAAGTCACCCGGGGTCACGGGATAGGACGTGGTCAGGACCACGATCCTCATGTCTGCCGACCGTGCGCTGCCGCGCGATGGCCGGTGCCCGCGTGTGCGGATCGGCCGTTGCCGTTGCTTGCCTGAGCGGCTTCCCTGCTCCTTCGCATCAGCCCGGAGCGCAGCAGGACATAGGAGAGCGGAAGCACGGCCAGTAGCGGGTTGATTCCGGAGGCCTGGCCCTCGTACACGGGCCTCACGACGACCTGTGCGAGGCGCCCCCCTGCCGAGTGGACGTGTGCGAGGAAGTCGTTGGGAAACCCGTAGCGCGGGTACACGGACGAGAAGTCGATGCGGGAGAGGAGACCGTGGGTCACCGCGGTGTAGCCGCACTGGGAGTCCATGACGCCCCGGAAGCCGGAAGCCAGCCGCGTGAAGAACGAGAGCGCGAGGTTCCCGACGAGGCGGACGCGCGGCATGCGCCGCGGGGTGTCCGGATGGGGGAAGCGGTTGCCCTTCACATAGTCCGCCGTGCCTTCCACGATGGGGTCGAGCAGCGCGGGGAGGTCCGCGGCGTCCATCTGGCCGTCGCCTGCCATGACGACCGCGATGTCGAGCTTGCTGGCCTGGAAATGGCGATAGCCGGTGAGAATGGCGCCGCCCACCCCGCGGTTGGTGGTGTGCGCCACGATGCGGACCCGCGGGTCGTTGACGCTGTCGGCTTCCGCGCGGGTGCGGTCATGGCTGCTGTCGTCCACGACGAAGATGCGGTCGACCCACTGCGGCAGCCGCGTGAGCATGGAAGCGATGTGCCGGGCCTCGTTGTAGGCCGGGACCACGACTGCGATGCTTCTGGCTCGGTACATGGGTGCTGCGCCCGGGGATGCGTCAATCGGGCTTGTTGTCCTTGGCGCGGGGCTCGGTGAGGGTATCGACGAGGCCCAGGTCCTCGTGCTCCTCCACGACGTCGGGGAGGTCGTCCGGGGACAGGAAGGAGTCGTTGTTCTCCTCGGCTGCTGCCGCGGGGGAGTGCTCCTCGGTGTCCGCGTCCAGCGGGGACTCCGCCTGGGGCGCGGGAGCGCCCGGGCCCTGCGGGACCGCGGCGCGAGCCTGCTGCGTCTCGCGGCGGATCTTGCCGGTCTTGAGGAAGTACAGCTCGTCGTGGGCCAGGTCCAGCTGGAGCATGGTCACGGTATACGCCCTGCGGTTGTGCTCGGCCTTGCGCCGCAGCACCCGGACCTCCGCCTCGTTGACCTGGAGGGCCATCTTCAGCTCTCCGACCTTCTTGCGCAGGCCCTCCACCTCGGAGCGGTCCGGCTCGGCCGCCACGGGCTTTTCCGCGCGGGGGGGCCGCTGGCTCTCGCGCTCCTTCTCCCGGGTGCGCTCCTCGTCCTTGATCTCGATGGTCCTCTTGAGCTGGGCCACCTCGGCTTCCAGCTTGCGCGCCTTGTCCGTGAGCGCCCGGCTCTCCTCGGTGACCGCTGCCTGCTTCTGGCGGAAGGCCTGGTACTCCTCCTGCACCTGCCGCAGCACCGCGTCCTTGGATTCCACGCGGCGCAGCAGGTCCTGCTCCTTCTCGCCGAAGTCCCTGTCGAGGCGCTGGCCCTTGCGCGCCTGGTCCTTCAGCTCCCGGTTGCGGACCTTGAGCTCGTCGGCTTCCTTGCGGGCCGCGTCGAGCTGCTCGGTGAGCTTGTCGACCTTCTTGCGGTTCTCGTCGGCCTTTCCTTCCTGCTTCTGGAGGGACGCCTTGAGCTTGTCCACCTCGGCCTGGAGGTCCTCGACCTCCTTCTTGCTTCCGAAGAGCCCGAGGGAGGCGTGGGCCGCGAGTGCGGCAAGGAGCATTGGCGCCAGTGCGATTACGAGAACGAGCGGGTCCATGGTTGCCCCCCGGAAAGGCGTTTCCCGACCGCTGCCAACCCTGGCGGGGGCAGGAAACCGCGTCCTGACGGACGGCCCGGTTAATATCAGAGAAGGGGAGAGACTACAATTGTTTTCTGGGAAGCGCCCGGCTATCCTGCGCTGAGCTGCACGAGGTGCGGAATGAACATCTCCCTGCCCGATCTCCAGGCCGTCTGCCTCGAAGTATCCGAGGCCCTCGCCGGGGGTGTGGTGCAGGAGGTGCGCCAGCCGACTGCGACCGCGGTGGTGCTCGGGATGCGGGGCACGGGGGGGACCTTTCTGCTCCTGCTGGAGGTGCGGCCGCGGCTTGCGCGGGTGCACCTGGTGAGCAGGCGGCCGGGGACCCTGAATCCGCCTCCCGCGTTCGTATGCAAGCTGCGTGCGGACATTGCCGGTGCGCGGCTTTCCGAAGTCGAGATGCCGTGGGACGACCGGGTGGCGCTGCTGCGGTTTGCCCGGTCGGACCACGAGCGGGTGCTGGTTGCGGAGCTCACCGGGCACCACGCCAACCTGTTCCTCACGGACAGCGACCTGCGGATCCTCGTGGCGCTTCGGCCTTCCGCATCGCACCAGCGGGACCTGTCGGTGGGGCAGCGGTACGTGCCGCCGCTGCTTCCCGACCGCGCTGCGGATGCCGGGCACCAGGCCGCAGCGCTTCCCGACCGCGCTGCGGATGCCGGGAACCAGGCCGCGGGCCTGCTCGAGCCGGCTGGGGCCAGCGCTCGGCTGGAGGCGCACTACGCCCGACTGGAAGCCGCGGTGCGGCTTGCGGACGAGCGGGCGCGGGTGGCCTCGATCGTTGGTGCGCGGCTCAAGAAGGTGCGTGGAACCCTCGAGCGCGTGCAGGGCGACCTCAACAGGCTGGAGCAATGCGAGGAGTGCCGGAAGCACGGCGACCTGGTCAAGGCCAACTTCGCGAACCTGCAGCGGGGAATGACCCGGGCGACGCTCCAGGACTGGACCGTGGACCCGCCGGAGCCGGTGGAGGTGAAGCTGCGCGCGGACCTGGGACCGCGGGAAAACGCTGCGTGGCTGTTCGAGCGCTACAAGAAGGCCCGGCGAGGGCTTCCGGTGGTGCGCCAGCGGATCGAGGAGCTTTCGACGCGGGAGCGGGAGCTGGCCGGGATCGCGGCAGCGCTGGCTGGGGCAGGAACCGTGGAGGAGCTTGCCGCGCTGGCGTCTGCCGCGGGGTCTCGGGGGAAGTCCGCGGCGGCCTCAGGCGGGGATGCCCGGGAGTCGGGGTCGCGGCGCACGAGCGGGCGGGCAGTGCACGTGCCCTACCGCGAGTACGTCTCGTCAGGCGGGAAGCGGGTCCTTGTGGGCAAGGGGGGACGGGACAACCAGGCGCTGACGTTCAAGGTCGCGTCGCCCCACGACGGATGGCTCCACGTGCGGGGCTTCTCCGGAAGCCACGTGGTGGTGCGGCTTGCCCGCGGCCAGGAGATGGACCGGGAGACGCTGCTGGACGCCGCGCACCTTGCGGTGCAGTTCAGCAAGGCGCCGAAGGCGGGGTTCGTGGAGGTGATGTGGACGCTGCGCAAGCACGTGCGAGCGGTCAAAGGCGGGCCGCCGGGCCAGGTGACCGTGGCCCGGGATCACAACCTTGCATTCGACTTCGACGCGGCCCGTGCGCGCCGCCTCACCGCTCACCGGGAAGAGGGGACAGCCGGTTGAGCCGGTGCGGCACCGGCCGAATACTGCGCCGGGCAGAATGGACTCGAGGGCGCTGCGACCTGGAGCGGAGCCTGCTATTCCTCTTCGACCACGTTCTTGGCGAATGCGGCGACGACCTGGGACTGGACATGAGCCGGGACCTGGTCGAAGCCCGCGTCTTCCATGGAGTAGGAGCCCTGCCCCTGGGTCATGGCGCGCAGGTCCGAGGAGAAGGTCTGGACCTCGGCCAGCGGGATGGTGGCGCGCACGACCTGCTCCTCGCCCAGCATGTCCATGCCCTGGATGCGGCCGCGGTGGGAGTTGATGTACTGGTTGACCTCGCCTGCGAACTCGGACGGGAACGTCACTTCGAGGTTCACGGTGGGCTCGAGCAGCACGGGGTTGGCCGCGAGGAAGCACTTCTTGAACGCGCCGCGTGCAGCTTTCTGGAACGCGGAGTCCTTGCCGTCCACTGGGTGGTCCTTGCCGTCGAAGAAATCGACCTCGATGCGGATGACGGGCGACCCGGTGAGGATGCCGTCGGCCATGATGGCGCGGCAGCCCTTCTCCACGGACGGGACGAACTGCCTGCGCACGTTGTCCCCGCGCAGGGCATCGTTGAACACGAAGTTCTCCTCCCCGCGGTAGGGGCGCAGCTTGAGGTGCACCTCTGCGAACTCGCCCGACCCGCCGGACTGCTTCTTGTGGCGGTGGTAGTCCGCGACCTCGCGGGTGATGGTTTCGCGGTAGGAGATCTTGGGAAGCTTGGTCTCGACCTCGACGCCGGTCCTGCGCTTCATGCGCTGGAGCACGACGTTCAGGTGCAGCTCGGAGACTCCGTAGGCGATCATCTCCTTGCTCTGGGAGTCGACCTCGTAGCGGAAGGTCCGGTCTTCGAGCGCGAAGCGCTGGAGGACCGGGGAGAGGCGCTGCTCGTCCCCGCGTGTCTTGGGCCGGATGGCCAGAGCGACCATGGGCCTGGGCGACTTGGGGAGCTTGATGGTGCGGGTCCAGGTGCCGTCACTGACGGTGTCGCCCACGTCCAGCTCCTCGATCTTGGCAGCCGCGAAGATTTCGCCCGCGCCCACGGAGTCGACCTCTTCCTGCTTGGCGCCGAAGAACTTGAACAGCTTGCCGAACTTGCCGGAGCGGCCGCGGCCCGAGGTGACGTTGTGGAACGTGGCGCCGGGCACGGTGCTGCCGGAGTAAGCGCGCATGAGGGCCATGCGACCCTTGTGCTCGTCCACCACGACCTTGAACACGCGGGCGGCAAATGCGTTGGGATCCAGCGGCACGGTCTCGGTGGTGACGGTGCCGTCGTCGGCCTTGTTGACCACATCGGCCTTGTCCAGTGCGGCGGAGGGGAAGTAGTCCGCGACGGTCTGGAGGGTTTCCTTGACGCCCACGGAGCCCTTCTGGCCGAAGCAGAGGATGGGCACGAGAACGCCGGCCTTGATGGCCGCCGCGATGTTGGCCGGGACCTCCGCGGAGACGTCCTCGCCCTCGAGGTAACGCATCATGAGCTCTTCGTTGGCTTCGACGACGGCCTCGACGAGGGGCTCGAAGTGCTCCTTGGCAGCGGGGCTCGCCGCATTCTTGTCGAGGACGGACACGACCTTGGAGATGGCCGGGCCGGTGGTATCCGGGACGAAGAAGGGGACGCAGGCCTTTCCGAACATCTTGCGGATGTCCGCGACGACCTTGCCGAAGTTGACGTTCTCCATGTCGAGCTTGGTGACCACGAAGCCGACGGTCTTGCCCTCGTCGCGAGCGATCTTGTAGGACTTGCGGGTGTTGACCTGGATGCCGGAGTAGCCGTCCACGACGATGAGGACGTTTTCCGCGGCGCCGAGTGCGGCGAAGTACTGGCCGACGAAGTCGGAGCGGCCCGGGGTATCGAAGAAGTGGAAGAGCTTGCCGCCGAACTGGCCGTGGAGGATGGACAGGTCGATGGAGGCCTTGCCGTCGATTTCATCTTCCGCGGTATCGGAGAGGCTGCTGCCGTCCTTGACCGAGCCGATGCGGTTGTTGGCCTTGGCCGCAAACAGGAACTCGTCCAGCAGGGTGGTCTTGCCGCTGCCGCCGTGGCCGGCCAATATGATGTTGCGGATGTCTTCAGCCTTGAATTTCGCCATGGGTCAACCTCCTAGCAAGGGACATACCCGCCCGAAAGGGCAACGTAACTTATCCGGCATTTATTAATGAGTCAAATGGAAAACGTCAGGCAGCATCAAGGCCACACGCACCGAATGCCCGTTGGTGATCCTCCGGTGCCTTGATCCGGCTCAAGCGCAGCGCGACACGACACACGCAAGTTCTGCGGGGCTTGATTCGAGGAGCCTCCACGTGCCACGCGTTCTGTCCCGACATCGGGCCCCTGCGGATTCAAAGATGGACTTTCCAAGTAGTATGAGGACGAATACCAATCGTTTGTCCATTCCCACACGTTCCCCAGCATGTCATACAGCCCGAACGCGTTGGGTTCCAGAGTCTTGACCGGATGCGGGAGATCCCCCGAATTCGCTTCGTACCAGGCGATGCTCCCCAGGCAGGCAACGCTATCGCCGCAGGAGTACCTGGTGGATGATCCAGCCCGAGCGGCATACTCCCATTCCGCCTCCGTAGGAAGCCGTGCTCCCACCAAGGCACAGAACTCGAGTGCGCCGAGATAGGGCACGTTGTCCAGCGGGCATGTGGCGCACGGAGGAGTTCCGCTGCGGCCTGTCGCCAGGAAGAACTGCTGCTGTGCTACTTCCGTTTCCAGCATGAGGAATGGAGATACCGTCACCTGGTGTGGGGGCTTCTCGTCTTCGCCACAGTCCTCATCTCCCAGGCTGCAGCCCATCTCGAACTGCCCCCCGGGAAGAGCAACCCAAGTTCCCCCCCAATTCGCGACACAACTCGGTGTGCAAGCCTCGAAGCTCACCGGCCGTCCGTCCTGCAGTAACGCATGCCCTTCATCCAGTCCGCCATCCGGCGTCGCATCAAGGACCTCCCATGGAATGATTTCTGAACGGCACTTGCCTTCGGTCTCGACGCAACTGCCCCATGCCCTCCGCGTCCGCGCGGTCACAAGCGACCCCCCCAGTCGTAGTTGGAGCACATTCGCAGCGAAGAAGGACTCCCCCTGCTGGCAAGACAGGCCGGCAACTGCGCCGAAGCAGGTGGCTAGCGGCTCAGCATCCGAGATCGCAGCATGGTGCACCGTGGCATGCTCCCCCGGGTTCAACGTCAGCGGCAGGGTTGCCGGCTTCGTTCCCCGGTTCACGCTATCGAACACCAGAATCTCCAGCACACCAGGCGCCAGAGCCACACTGTGGCAGGGTGCCTCGTCTCCCTTCGAAAACTCGTATGATAGTGATTCGAAGACCAGATTGTCACCGCTGAGATTCCATACCTCGAAACCATCGGCAACCACCGACGACGCAGCACATTCGGCTCCCAGACAGACCCCGAAAGCCACGGTTGGACCAGGTTTTCCCGACAACTTGAAGTCCGGTGTCTCGCAGGATATCTCGCATTGAGCGAAGTCAACTTCACACCCACGCGGCCCACTGGCAGAACTACATGCCACAGCCGGAATCAATGGGGCCAGAAGAAGCAGCACCAGAAGCCCTGCCGTTGCCCTGGTCCCGCTTTCAGGCCGGGGGCGAGAAGCACACGCGCCGTCATGTGCCGGCCCAAGACACTGCCGCAACTCCGCTACAGGCCGTTGGGACCCCGGTGGTACCGTACGGCAAGTGCTCACACCGGTTTTCGCCGCCCGCCGACTCATGGGATCCTCACAATCCGAAGGCATCGAGGGTCTACCGTCCGATGGCTGGTTCCGGCCCGACGCAGTGGACCCGGGATGTGCCGGTCGCAGCCACTGCATCTCCATCGTATCGGTGAGCCACTCCGGGCTATCCCTCGGCAGGTTGCTCCCCAGCAGAGCCTGCTTCCGTTTTGCCCGTCCGCCTTGAGCATCCCACCACTGCGGGAGGGGTGCAAGCCCTTTCGCGTTGCAGCTTCCTCCTACTGCCAACGGGAGAGACGCTTGTGACCCGGACGGTGACTGCGGGAATCGGCAGGCGGCTCGCAGCAACGTTGCCCGCGCCGGTTGCGCGTGCTACATTGGTAGCGGATGGCATGAGCGTGGAGCAGATTCTTGCCGCGTATCCCGACCTCCAGAGCGAGGACATCCCCGAAGCCCTGAGGTTCGCCGCAGAAGCCATCAGCGATCGCACCCTGCCACTCGCCACGGAGTCGAGAGTGCTCATTTCCGCGGACACGGATTTCGGCACCCTCCTGGCGATGAGCGGACAGACAACGCCATCGGTCATCTTGCTGAGAAGCGCTCGCCACGAGCCGACCTCTGTCGCCTATGGCGAAGATACTGCCGTCGTGACGGGTCACGAGCCGACTTGCTTCGCCTATGGCGAAGATACTGCCGTCGTGACGGGTCACGAGCCGACTTGCTTCGCCTATGGCGAAGATACTGCCGTCGTGACGGGTCACGAGCCGACTTGCTTCGCCGAGTCAGCCCCACAAGCGTTGGCTGGCGACCGGTCCGAGGGAATCCGGGCTAGTCCATGGGGTCGATGTTGATCTCGACGGTGCCCGTGGGTCCGCCTTCGCTGCTGCCCGCGGTGGCGATCGCGATGCCGCCGGCCACGCCGCCTGCTACCAGGACGCCGACGCCGACCCAGAACCACCACTTGTCGATGAGGGAATCCTTCTTCTTGCCGCCCAGGTCCACGGTGGGGAACACCGGGTTGTCAGGGTCGAACACCGTGCTTCCCTGCTGGGTGGTGATGCCGGCCTTCTGCAGGACGACGGGGTCGATGGGCGGGCCGCCGAGCCCCTCGGCCTTCTTGCTGATCTCGTAGAACGACTCGAAGAGGCCGGAGAGGAACTCCTTGACACCCGCGAGGAAGGAAGCGTCGCGAGCCAGGTTGCGCTTGATGGGCAGGACCGAGCCGTCGGCCTTGACGTGGAAGCCCTTGAGCTCGTAGCTCTCACCCACGACGGAGCATTCCAGCGTGAGCAGCTCGTCCACGCCGAGGAAGCCCTTGAGACCGGTGAGAGCGGTGGTAGCGCCGGCCGCGTCCTTCTTGATGACCTTGGAGACAGCCACGATCCGCTCGTCGAACACCGCCTTCTCGGAGATGGGACGCAGCGGAACGCTGACGTCGCGGGTGTCGGAGCCCTTGACCTGCACGAAGCCGGCCCACTGCTCGTACCCGTCCATGATGACGCGCGCCAGGTGGTTGCCCGCGGGCAGATTGGCGATGCGGGCCGGGGTGAGCATGGCTTCCCTGGAATCCACGACGACCACCGCGTTCTCGGGGGTGCTGGTGACGTTGAGGATGCCGTTGGGGCGGCGCTCGAGGTCCGCGGCCACCTCGCCAAACAGCTTGAGCACCTCGACGCTGTAGGCGTATTCGAGGTTGGTCTGGTCACCAAAGAGGATCATGGAGATCTCGATGGCGGACTTGGCCTCCAGCATGTTGTTGGACAGTGCCTGGGCCACGCCCCAGGACTTGTAGAAGAGTGCGATGGTGCGCATGGGGACGATGGGGAGGAGCTGCTCGAGCAGGGGCTTGGCCTGCTGGAGCTTGGCCAGCGCGTCCGGGACGCGCTTGCCGTTGAGCGCCTGGTACGCGTCATCCACGAGCTTCTGGAGGTCGGGAAGGGCTCCGGCGTTGGCGACCGGGGCCGGGACCACGAGGTCGATGCCGGTCAGCCCCCGGACGTTTTCACGCAGGATGCGCGACAGCAGGAGCGCTGCCTTGACCTCGGAGTCCGAGGCCGGCAGGACGAAGATCGCGATGCGCTTCATGGCCGGGGCGTCCTGGGCCAGGGCCTGGTTCATCCTCGAGGTGAGTGCGAACTGGGCAAGCTGGAGCACGAGGAACGTGGCCAGGGTGACGACCGCGGTGGAGGAGATGAGCAGGTTCTTCTTGTTCATGAGCGTCATGGCGTCCTCCCTCATTCCTCGGGGTAGCAGGCCGTGGCCCAGAGACCTTCCGGGCAGACCATGGAGGGGCAGTAGGCCTCGACCACGAGGGGCAGGCTCTTGCCGCCGAACTCGAGCCCCGCTCCTGGGCTGTCCGCGCCGCCGGCCAGCAGGAGGCAGTCGTTGTTGACGGGTGCGGCCACGAGCCCCCCGCGAGCCAGCCCCTTGGCATCCGTCGGCTCGGACAGCTTGTTGGCTGCGAGGTCGAAGAAGCGGATGTCCGCGGTGGCGGACTCGGCGAACACCTGGTCCTCGCCCTTCATGGCCGAGGAGAAGCCGCCGACGACGACCACGTGGTCCGCGTCATAGGTGGCGGCCGCGTGGAAGTAGCGTCCGACGCCGAGGCCGTCGAGCGCGGACACGCCGATCTTCTGCTCGCTGGTCGCCTTGATCAGGAACGCGTCGGATGCGGACGGCACCTTCATGCCGCTCTTGTAGTTCGCGCCGCCAACCAGCAGGAAGGTGCGGTCCCTGAGAGGCGTCATGGTGTGGAAGAAGGGCCGCTTGCTCTTGTACGCGGTCTTGTCCAGCCACACGACCTCGGAGAACGCTCCGTAGTTGCCGTCGAGCTGGCCGGAGGACTCCTTGTAGATCTCGGCTTCCGCGCCGTCCGTGCTGCCGCCCCAGAAGAGGTGGTAGTTGAGCTTGTCCTTGGTCTCGAGCAGGACCGAGGTGTGGCCGGAGCGCATGGCCTTCATGGTGAGCGCGTTGAAGCTGTCCACGAACCCGCCGTCGTAGTTCTCGCTCTTGGGGCGGTAGAACTCCGCGACGCGGTAGTCGGAGTCGGTCTCCATCTGGGTCTGGCAGGAGGGCCACTGGCCGCCGCCGGTGACGAGCACGGAGCCGTCGTTGTTGACGGACAGGGCCGGGAACACGCGGCGGGCCTGCTTGACCATCTGGTGATTGGCGTCGGGCCAGCCGTCCTTCCAGCTGATGAAGGTCTCGGTGTCGACGTTGAAGAGCTCGTAGGTGAATCCCACGTCGCCCGCCTTGTCCTTGAGGAAATAGAAGGGGAAGCACGCGCCGCCCTTCTCCATGTACATGGTCTCTGCGCCGCCGGCTACCAGGACCAGCTTGGACTTGGGCAGGTAGACCGCGCCCGCGGCGCCACGGCCGGCGTTCATGTTGTTCTTCGTCTGCCTCAGCTCGCCGGTCTTGGGGTCGAACACGTAGGCGCGGTCGGTCGCGGTGGTGATCTGCCACCTCCCGGATTCCTCCACGGCCTTGGCGAAACCGCCGATGATGAGGATGCGGCCGTCGGGGAGGTTGACGATGGAGGGGAACATGACGTTGGGAGCGCCGTTGGGACGCTTCTTGGGGCAGCTGAAGTCCGCGTACCGCATGAGGGTCATGTCGACCTTGGAGGTCTCGTTCTTGGTAACGGAAAGGTTCTTGTAGCGGCCGTAGTAGACGGGCTCGTCGCGACCGCCGCCGAGGCCCAGGACGGTCAGCTCGAGGTGTGCGCTCTCAGGGACATCCTCCAGCGAGAGGGTGGAACCTTCCGCGCTGAATTCCTCGTCCGCGACAGTGGTCAAACCGTCGGACTTGTCGACGATCTTCACCCGGAACATGCCCACTGCCGCTGCGTCGCCGGACGCGGAGCAGTTGCTGTCCAGCCCCTGGATGAATATCGCCAGGGGAGCAGGGGACACGTCGGTGCCTTCCTCCGCGCAGGACAGGGCAAAGACGGTGACCAACACCGTCAGGGAAGCAATCAAAAGGGTTCTCATGGGACCTCCCCCCCAAGACATTTGCAGCGAGGATAGCCGAACCATGGGGGGTGGTCAAGAACAAACGGGGCAACGTTGACAAGGAGATCTCTTCTTCTATAATGGCGCCGCGCTCCGGCCGCCGCATCGAGCACCGGACGCGAGCGCAACCGGAGGGAAGCCATGTCGTTGAGAATCGGCGTGCTGACGGGAGGAGGGGACTGCCCCGGCCTGAATCCCGCGATCAAGGGGCTGGTGCTGGGGATGCACCTGGGAGCAGGTCGAAACGTGGAAGTGCTGGGGCTGCGGGATGGCTGGAAGTCGCTGGTGCAGGAGGACCTCGTGTCCGCGGGCCCGGCCTCGGGCGTGTTCTTCGGGAAGGACCAGTGGTGGAAGGTATTGACGCCGGAGATGGTGGAGCTGTGGGACGCGGAGGGGGGAACCAACCTCGGGTCGTCGCGCACGAACCCCTTCAAGAAGGGAGCGGAGCGCGAAGAAGCCGTCATCCGGAACATCCAGGGGATGAAGCTGGACGTGCTGGTGGCCATCGGCGGGGAGGACACGCTCGGGGTCGCGCTCAAGCTGCACCGCAAGGGGATCCCGGTGGTGGGCGTGCCCAAGACCATCGACAAGGACCTTCCCGGCACGGAGTACACCCTCGGCTTCGAGACCGCGGTGCAGATCATCACGCAGGAAGTGGACCGGGTGCGGACGACTGCGGGCTCCCACAGCCGGACGTTCGTCATCGAGACCATGGGGCGGCATGCGGGGCACCTTGCGCTGCAGGGCGGCATCGCTGCCGGGGCCTACGTGATCCTGATCCCGGAGTGGAAGTACAACGTGGCGCGGGTGGTGAAGCTGCTGTCGGATCGCAGGACGCAGGGAGCGCGCTACAGCATCGTGGTCATCTCCGAAGGAGCGATGGCGGACTCCATGAAGGAGCCGTTCTCCAGCGGGTCCATGCGGGACACCGGGTTCGAGCACGTGGCGCTGGGCGGCATCGGCGAGTTGTTGCGCGCGCAGGTGGAGCAGGCCACGGACTGGGATCTCCGGTCGGTGAACCTGTCGCACCTGCAGCGCGGGGGAGCGCCGTGTGCGTTCGACCGGCGCATGGGGCGGCTCTTCGGCGCGGCCGCCGCGGACCTCTGCCGCAAGCGGGACTTCGGGAAGTTCGTCGCGGTGCGTGACGGCAAAGTGACTGCGGTGCCTCTCACCGAGATCGACGGGCCGCTGCTGACCGTGGACGTGGAGAAGGAATATGACAGGACCCGCTACAATGCGCGGCGTTCCTCGATCCTCTAGGAGGGAGCGATGCTGAAACGAGTGGGCATTCTGACGGGGGGGGGCGACTGCCCCGGGTTGAACCCTGCGATAAAGGCCGTGGTGAAGCGCGTCACCGATGCGGAGATGGCGGACAAGCGCGGATTCGAGTGGGAGGTGGTCGGCATACGGGACGGGTGGAAGGGGCTGGTGAAGTACGACCCGCGCTACCCGGTGCTCCCCCCGCGCATGGACTTCGGGCCGAACTCCTACGCCCGTGTGCTGGTGGAGTCGGAAGTGACGCGGTGGGACCGGGAGGGGGGAACGCGGCTGGGCTCGTCGCGGACCAACCCGTTCAAGGCGGGCAAGGAGACCTGGCCGCAGGTGGTCGAGAACGTGAAGCTCCTGGGCCTCGAAGCGCTGGTAGCCATCGGCGGCGAGGACACGCTGGGCATCGCGTCGAAGCTCGCGGACAAGGGGGTGAACGTGGTGTGCATCCCCAAGACCATTGACGGCGACCTGCAGGGAACGGACTACACGCTCGGCCTCGAGACCGCGGTCAACGTGGTGGTGGAGGAAGTGGACCGGCTGCGCTCCACCGCGCAATCGCATTCGCGGCTCTTCGTGGTGGAGACCATGGGGCGGTACACGGGCCACCTGGCCCTGGCCGGCGGGCTGGCCGCGGGTGCTCCGGTCATCCTGATCCCGGAGGTGCCGTTCGACGTGGCGACCGTGGTCGAGATCCTCAAGGCGCGCAAGGAGCAGGGGCACCGGTACAGCATCGTGGTCGTGGCCGAAGGCGCCAAGGCTGCGGGCGGGGAGCGGGCCGAGAAAGCCGCGGTCTCGTCGGACGGGTTCGAGCACCCGACGCTGGGCGGCATCGGCAAGACGCTGGAGAAGATGCTGGAGAAGGGCACCGGCATGGAGGTCCGGTCGGTGCAGCTCTCCCACCTGCAGCGGGGCGGCGCGCCGTGTGCGTTCGACCGGCGCATGGGCCGGCTCTTCGGCATCGCGGCCGGCGACCTGCTGGACCGCGGGCAGTACGGCCGCATGGTGGTCTACCGGGACGGCAAGATCGCCTCCATCGCCATCCCCAAGGATCTGAAGGAAGTGAAGAAGGTCGACGTGGAAGCACTGTACGACCGGCAGCGGTTCGGTGCGAAGCTGACGGTGCTGGAGTAGGCGTGGGCAAGGTGGTGTTCGTGCAGGCGGGCTCCCGGGAGAGCGGTGCGTTCGGCGCGCGGCTGGGAGCCTTGGTGCGCGGGCTTGTGGAGTCGGGCAGGACCGTGGCCGTTGTGGCCGGGACGGCGAGCATGGCGGGGAAGCTGGACGCGCTCCTGTGGACCTTCGAGGAGGGGAGCTTCCTGCCCCACTCGGTCCTGGGTCCGGACACGAGCCCGCTGGAGCCGGTGGTGGTGGTGACCGCGGCCGGAGAGGTAGCCCGGGCCGGTGCGTGGGTGAACTTCTCGGACGAGCCCATTCCGGCAGCGCTTGCGAGCGGCGGCAACGACAGCATCGTGTACGAGATGGTAAGCGGCTCAGCGGGGATGGAGGGCGCCCGGCGCAAGTGGGGCATCTACAAGCAGGCCCAGGCGGATCTGTCCCACGAGAAATGGTGATATCGGACGCATTGGGGAGGAGACCATGATGGCGACGTCTCGAATCAGGATGGGAGCAACGGCTGCACTGGCTGCCGCGCTCGTGGTTCTTGTCGCGGGAGCGGTCCTGGCCGGCGACGTGTACATCAACGGGCAGGCGGTGCGGGGCATCACGAACCTGACGCTGGAGGGCTGCACCGTGGTGTTCAACGCGCGGGGCGACGTGTACGTCACCGCGCCCGGCTTCAAGGTGCTGGACACGGCCGCGACAGGGGACCAGGCCAGCAAGGCGCTGGCCCCGGCATCCAACCTGAAGAACCGGTACTTCGTGTTCACGGACTCGGACGCGGTGGGCAAGGTGCCGTTCGACTTCGAGCTGCTCGTGAACGGCCAGTCGGTCAAGAAGTTCACGTCGTCGGACGTGCCGCTGGGACTGGAGCTGACGCTCTTTCTCAAGCCCGGCAGGAACACGCTGGAGCTGCGCTCGACGTTCGACCCGGCCAAGATGGGCGACGCGACCGGCACCTACACGGTCCGGGTCGGCCGCGGGGAGCCGGTGCAGGGGTCGCTGGAGATCCGGGAGATCCTGCTCACGTACGTCCGCAAGGGCTCGGAGATGAACAACAGCACCGACACCTTCGACCTGGACGTGAAATGACCGGTGCGGCGAGGACAGCGGTGGCCCTCGGGCCGCCGAACATCGCGTTCGTCAAGTACTGGGGCAAGCGGGATCTCGTGCGCACTCTGCCGCTGGCCGACAGCGTGTCCGTGTGCCTGGCCGGGCTGGATGCGCGCGTGGAAGTCCGCGCCGCGGACCGCCGCGGGGACGACGTGGTCACGTGGAACGGTGAGGTGGTGGGTCCGCCGCACGTCGTGCGCTACCAGCGGATACTGGCGAGGGTGCGCGACGCCAGCGCGGTCAAGACCCCGGTGGACGTGTCGATCTCCACGCAGCGGCCGCCGCGCATCGGGCTTGCGGCCTCTTCCGCGGCCATGTCCGCTCTTGCCGTGGCGGCAGCGGCCTTCCACGGACTGGAGATGACGCAGGACGAGCTGTCGGCCCTGGCCCGGCTCGGCTCCGGATCGGCATGCCGGTCGATCCCCGGCGGCTTTGCCCGCTGGTACGCCGGGACCCGTCCTGACGGCACGGACAGCGTCGCCCGCCTCCTTGCGCCTGCGGAGCACTGGAGCGACCTGGCAGCCGTGGCCCTTGTCCTCTCCACGCAGCCCAAGCGGGTGTCCTCTGCCGAAGGGATGCAGCGGTGCGTGCAGACCGCGCCGTGGACCCAGGAGTGGGTGCGCCGCTGCGGCCAGTCGTCCGATACCGCTCAGGCCGCCATCGCCAGCAGAGATTTCGCCACGCTGGCGGAGGTATCGAAGCGCAACGCGCTGGCGATGCATGCGCTGTGCATGGGCGCCAGGCCGCCGATCCTCTACGTGACCGCGGACACGATCCGCGTGCTCGAGGCCGCGGAGAGGCTCTCCCGCGACATGCCGCTGTTCTACACGCTCGACGCGGGACCCAACCCGATCCTGTTCACGCTGCGGGAGCACGTGCCCGCGCTCATCGCGGCCATGAACGCGGTGTTGGCCGAGGAGCCGTCGTCCGCGGGAGCCGAAGTGCTCGTGAGCAGCCCCGGTCCGGGCGCTCGCCTGGTCTCGGTCACCGGGTGACCCATGGCGCCCCGGCGCATCACGGTCTGCTCCAAGCTCCTGCTTTCCGGCGAGTACGCGGTGCTGCGGCCGCACGGCATGGCCGTTGCGGTGCCCGCGGCTCCGCACGTGGTGGTGCACGCCCGCCCGGCCGCAACGGTTTCGCTATCCGTGCCCGACGTCTCGCCAGCCGTGTCCGACGTCTCGGGGTCCATGCCCGGTGCGGCCCGCGGTGCGGGTCTCCTGTCCGAGATCGTGCGGCGGTGCGTGGAAGCGCTGGCAGGCTGGGCCGAGGAGGCCGGGCTGAAGGACGAGGCCGCGGCCGTGAGGCGGGGAGTGTGCGTGAGGATGGGACGCGGGAACGAGGACGGCCCGGTCCGCCTTGTTCGTGGGGGCGAGGGAGGCCCGGTCCGCCTTGTTCGTGGGGGCGAGGGAGGCCCGGTCCGCCTTCGCCGTAGGAACTCGGTAGCAGAGCCGAGCATGTGGGGCTACGGCGTGACAGGTACCGGCCGCAGTGCCGGCCTGGCCGTGGCCACGGTGGCGTTGTGTGCGCGGCTGGCCGGGATTGCGGTCACACGGCAGGAGCTGTTCCGGGTGGCGGCCGCGGGTCACGGGCTGGCACAGGGGGGCGGATCCGGGGTGGACGTTGCAGCCATCACCTTCGCGGCGC
>Ga0233425_10005068_pt1 | contig 21304 bp, 19 predicted proteins | sample Watercolumn_Towu_2_FD_181712 | JGI IMG/M metagenome (GOLD analysis project Ga0233425, IMG submission 181712) | Freshwater microbial communities from Lake Towuti, South Sulawesi, Indonesia - Watercolumn_Towuti2014_140_MG | ecosystem: Environmental > Aquatic > Freshwater > Lake | place...
TTACATCAGCCAGTTTCTCTGCCATAGCAGTAGCCTCTGTGCGTAATTTCTGCTCTTTGAATGAGCTTTGCTTGATTTCTTCGGCCTGCATTTTTTTGTTGCTTTCAGTCGCTAACACTGCAATGCCCTGAGGAATTAAAAAGTTACGACCGTAACCGTTTTTTACCTTAACGATGTCGTTTTTATATCCTAACCCTTTCAGGTCTTTCTTTAATATAATTTCCATGTTGTGTTTCCTCCTTTAAATTATTTTAAACCATCAGCTAAATAAGGCATTAAAGCGATGTGACGGGCGCGCTTCACAGCCTGAGAAACTTTACGTTGAAATTTCAATGAAGTTCCGGTTAAACGGCGAGGTAACAGTTTGCCCTGCTCATTCACGAACTTTAATAAAAAGTCTGCGTCTTTGTAATCGATGTATTTAATGCCAAGCTTTTTAAAGCGGCAGTATTTTTTCTTTTTAGCCTCAACAGTAGGAGGGTTTAAAAAGCGTACTTCATTTTTTGCCATTGTTGTAATTTCTTTACGGGATTAATAATTAAGCACCTGCTTTTGCCGCAGTGGTTTTAGCAACCTTGCCTTCAGATAATTTACCACGACGCTTGTCTGCCCAGGCAGCAGCGTGTTTGTCTAAAGCAATCGTTAAGAAGCGTAATACGCGCTCGTCACGTTTAAATGCCAGCTCCAGGTCAGCGATCTCTGTTCCTTTTCCGGTAAATTCGATCAGGTGATAGAAACCTGTCGTTTTTTTCTGGATCGGGTAAGCCAGTTTTTTCAGGCCCCAGTTCTCTCTGTGAGTAATTTTTGCTCCCTGATCTGTTAAGATCTTTTCAAACTTTTTTGCGGCCTCCTTTGCCTGATCTTCAGACAAAACGGGAGTTAAAATGAAGACCGTCTCATAGCGTTTTTCCATTATTAGTTATTTTAAATTTGGGCTGCAAATATAGGCTAATTATTTGATACTGAAAACTTTTAAACCACGAAAGCCTCATAAAGATGGCTGTAAATGCCTGAATATTGGTTTAAAATATTGAATATCAATCATTTGAATTATCGGAAAATTAGTTCGTTTTCGGGGAATTTCTTTCCTGGCTCCATGAAAAAAGCCGGTTTTTGAGGCCGGCTTAAGGTGGAATGAGAGGCGGTTGTTGAGCGCAGTCGAAGCACGCCTCAGTTAATGGCCGGAAGCGCTACTCCAGGACAATCTTCTTTACCTGTGAGTTCTTGCCCTGTTCCACCTTTACAAAGTAAATCCCTTTGGCCTGTTTGCTGATGTCAATCTCCTGGTCATACTTTCCCGAAAAAGCCGGCAGGTTCTCTTTGTACACAACCTTGCCTTCTGTATTTAAGATACTCACTTCGGTGTCACCTTTTTCAGGAAGCTGAAAGCTCAGGTTAAATTTGCCCGTATTGGGATTCGGATAAAAATTCATATTCGTCAGGTTCAGCTTTTGCTCCTTTTGGCTGCCGCTTTGTCCCAGGCGCTTCAGCTCCTTCTCATCCGCGTCTTTGATATCAACGCGCTTTACAAGTGTTTTCGTTACAATCACCCGTTTGCCGCCTTCTGTTTCCGAACCGTACGCTTATTCGCCGTTTGATAAGCTTTCGTTACGCTTTTGAGATCGTAGCGAGGCTGCCGCTTTCCAAAGCCAAAAAGGATAAATTAACCGTATTTCTGTTAAAACCGCCCATTTATTCGATGGATGCTCTTGTTGCGGGCACTGCCTTTTTTTATCTTTATAAAAAGTAATTGTTGAAAAGTAAGCTGACACTTTTAAATTGGTTCGGTATTATACTCGTATCTTTTGGATGTTATAAACTCATGCAGCTATTTATTTCCATATCGTTTGCCCTCAGCCTGTTTACAGCGCCGCCCGACAGCAGCCTGCTCGTTCCTACTCCGGAATACAGCCTCAGGGATGAAGTGATTATTGTGCCTAATAAATTAAGCACTGCCAATTCTGATTTTATCTACAACGCGCAGATGTACGAGCTGGGTTGCGATACCCTTTCCAACGTCGTATTCTGGCGTAACATCATGCGCCTCGATAAGGACAGCGCTTTGCTGAACTTACCGGAGAACCGCAAGGTGCTTCATAAAGTTTGCCTGCGCACCTGGGACTCGCTCAGCGTTGAGCAAAAGAATGCGTTTAAGGATAGCCTCCGCAGGGCGAACTGCCTGTCGGATTCGGCGCGCATCCTGCTCACCAACGGCAAAAGCTTTTTCTATGACTTCGACAAAGCCTCCGCTAATTTTCACCGGGGCATCAACGACTTTATCGATAACGGCGTCGATCCCTGGTATGCGCAATCCATTCTGCTCATCGAGAGCCCTAATAAGTTGCAGAAGTCAAACGCCGGCGCTTACGGCTCTTTCCAGCTAATGAAAGACGTGGCCCGCCTGTTCGGCCTCAAAGTGAATAAGACCATCGACGAGCGTGCCGATTTCGACCGCTCGGCCTATGCCGCTTCCAGCCTCATCAAAAAGATCTGCATCCCCAAAACACGCCAGATCCTAGATTCGCTGGGAATCAGGGATTACAAGGAAACCGACCTTTGGTTCAGGCTGCTGGTGATGCACTCCTACCATGCCGGTGCCGGCAATGTCAAAAAAGCCCTCTATACCTTTAAGCCAACCGAAGGTAACATGAACCTGATCTATACCCTGTGGAGGGCGGAGACCAAGCATTTCCGCTCGGCCTCCCAGAATTACTCGCAGCTGGTGCTTGCCGCCATGCTCGAAGTGCATGAGCGTTACTGCCTGGCCCCTTCGCAGGCGAGTGTCGGGAAGCTGGTAAAGCACCCCGGAAAATAAATTCATCTGAATAAGATAGGTTCTTAGTTTAAAGACCTTGACGGATTTATCAGGGCTTGTTCCTGGAACACAATGCACAGTCATGGAAGAGTCTTGAAGGCTATGCCTCTTGGCTCGCAGGCTTTGGCGTTAAAGCCTTTATCATCTCCCGAAAGAGCTTCTAATTATTCGGAGCACCGGCATTCAGCCAGCAGGTGATCTTGTCGATATCGGCCTGCGGAAGCCTTCCTGTAGCAGGCATAAAGCCCGGAACACCATCGATCACACGGGCCTTGAAGGACCCGTTTTGCACCTTCAGGGAAATGTCGGCAAAGCTGGTAAAGTCTCCCGGCCCCGACCCGCCAGGCTCATGGCAGCCCGAAGTAGCGCAATTGGCATCGATAATAGGCTTGATGGTAGTGCTGAATTTGACGCTATCGCAGATGTTGACCGTTTTGGGAATCAGGGCCGGATCGGGACCGATGTCTTTTGTGCAGGAGCCGGCAACAAACAGTGATCCTAAAACCAAAGCAGACAGTAATCGTGTTTTCATAAGCAAGCGCAAAAATAATAGCTAATATACATGAAAATAATCAGATAACTAAAAACGCTTTAATTATTTGAAGCGCGGGACTTCGAACCTGAAATCCCGCACGGGCGTTGTGAGGCCCGCCGGCTATAGCGTTCCGAAACACCAGCTGTAGACTGGTTTTTGCATGTGTTGAGAGGCCTAACGAATGATCAGGCGGCGGCTGGTCGTTTGCCCGTCTACCGTCAGATGCAGCAAGTACAGCCCGCTTTGCACAGAGGAAGGAATCGGTAAGGTCTGCTCATGTTCTCCTGCCGCTTGCTGTCCGGAATAAAAATCAGCCACGCGCTGCCCGTTAAGCCCGCTCAGGCTGCATGCCACCAAAGCATCCTTACCGAGCCGGTAGGAAAGCGTGACGCTCTCCCTGGCAGGGTTCGGGTAGAGGCTTACGGTAGCCGACAGCTCATATTCTTTGAGGCCTACAGAGGAAGAGATCGGGAGCGAGGCGGTATACACATAGTCGGAGCTGTTCTGGTTGTTGCCGTTGGCGGCGAGGCCTGCCGCATAGATCGTGGCGGAGCCAGCAGTGGCGGGCGCTACCCACTGGAAGGAAAACGTTTTGGAGTCGGTGCCCGTGCCGCCATTGAGCTGGTGCACGATGTTGCGGCGCGAGCCTGAATTCAGCAGCTTGGTTTGAGCGCTGTTAAGCACAGAGATCGTTCCGGCATTGGTATTGGTGGAGGTCAGGATCTCGGTGCCGAAGCCGAACAGGCTCACACCTGTTTTGGAAACCGTGACGTCTACTGTATAGGTGGCGCCCGGCGTATAGCCGCTCGCCGTGATGGATGGTGTTGTGCTGATAGTGACCGAGCCACCGCCTGAATTGAGGGCGAAGCTGTTGTGGCAGGCCGTGCAGTTTTGTTCTCCCGGCGAATTGGTATAGCCGGCAATGCCGTTATTCTGTAAGACCCTGGCAGAGCTGAGAGACAGGATCAGGACCGAGCCTGCAATGGATATGCGTAATGCTTTTGTCATATAAAAAAAGAGCTGAATAGATTTTTCCGGTAATATTATTAAAAGAAAGGGAATCGTGAAACCCGGAGCGGTGAATCGTCCTGTTATACCCCTAAATAGTCCTTTTCTATCGAAATACGTCCGGTTGAAAACTGTTTTTTTTCGGGAGATTATTCTTTTTTGTAATTTCCTGTTACATTTAGCCAAACGAAAACTTCTATGAGGATCTTAATTATTGAAGATGAAAAATCTCTGCGTGAAGATGTAGTGGATTATTTATCAGAAAACGGCTATAAGTGCGATTTTGCCACAACGGTAAAAAGCAGCATGCAAAAACTGAGCGACACGGTATACAGCTGTGCACTCATTGATGTAGGATTGCCGGATGGCTCAGGGATAGAGATCGTGGAATACATTAAAAAGCAGTTCCCGGAGATGGGCGTCATCATCGTGACGGCCAAGAATGCCCTGGAAGATAAGATCACCGGACTTAAGATCGGCGCCGATGATTACCTCACCAAGCCTTTTCATTTATCAGAGTTAAGCGCCAGGATCTATTCGGTATTGCGGAGAAGGAATTTTGGCGGCAAGAATTCCCTGGTCTTCGATGGCCTCGAGATCGATACCACCGAGAAAAAGGTCGTTGCCAACCAGCAGCAGCTCCAGCTTACCAAAAAAGAATACGACATCCTTGTGTACCTTGCCAGCAACCCGACGCACCTGATCACAAAGGAAGCGCTGGCAGACGCCATCTGGGGCGATAAGGCCGAAATGGCCACCTCCTTTGACTTTGTATACAGCCAGATCAAGAACCTGAAGAAAAAGCTGAATGAAGCCGGCTTAAAAGATTATATCAAAGTGGTATACGGCATGGGCTATAAGTTCAAGGATGCCTGACGCGCCGCTCATTGGTAATAAGGAATGAAGCTACTTACCAAAACAAATATCTATACCTCCATTGCCACCGCCCTGTTGTTTGCCCTGGGCGTATTTGTGGTGTACCAGGTAATCAAGCTCAAGCTCGACCGCGACGTTGATGAGCAGCTTCTGTCAACTAAAAACAGGATCATCAAAGGCCTCAACGAAGGCATTCCTCCCAAGGAGTTTTTATCGAACATCGGGCAGCAGATTTACGTCAAGGAGATCTACCGGCAAACCATCTTCGACAACCGCTTTGTGGAGTATGCCGAGAAAAAGGTGGATTATAAAACAGGTAAGAAGGATGACGACGACATCATCACCCAGAGAGAGCTGCTTTTCCAGGTAAAGGTGCGCGATAAGCTCTATGAGGTCACCATATGCATCTCCCTGCTCGAAGGGCAGAAAATGGGAGAATACATCATCGGCGTTGTATTGATCTTTCTGATCGTTTCCATCTTTTTCCTCTTCCTGCTCAACCGCTATATTTCGGCCTTTATCTGGTCGCCCTTTTACGATACCCTGTCGGGCATCAAAACCTGGAACATTAAGAAAAACGCCACCCTCGAATTTAAGCCCACCGATATCGACGAGTTCCATCTGCTGAACGACACCGTCAAAGACCTGACGCAGCAGATCCAGCTTGACTACTACAACCTGAAGGAGTTTACGGAGAATGTGTCGCATGAGGCGCAAACCCCTTTATCCATTATCAGTACCAAGCTCGAGCTGCTGCTGCAGCAAAGCAACTACAGCGAGAAGCAGCATGAGCACCTCCTGCAGGCATACAGGGCAACCCAAAGGATGTATAAGCTCAATGAGGCGCTCATCCTGCTGACACGCATCGAGAACAAGCAGTTTGTCGACAAGTGCCTCATCGACCTCACGCTGGCCATCGAGGAAAAGCTGGATGTGCTGTCGGATTTCATCGAAGCCAAGAACATCGTCGTTCAGAAAGAATATAACAGGATCATTCAAAAGGAGGTGAACCCGGTGCTGCTCACCATTCTGCTGAACAACCTGTTCATCAATGCCATTAAGTATAATTTTGAAGACAAGGGCACGATCCGGATCATGGTCGACGAAAACTCATTGACCATTGAGAACTCCAGCCCTCTGGAAAAGATCGACAAGCAGTTCATGTTTGAGCGCTTCAAGAAAAACTCCACCTCGGGCTCGCTCGGCGTCGGTCTTTCCCTCATCAAGAAAGTCGTTGACTTCTTCAACTGGCAGATCACCTATTCCTACAAGGACAATTTCCACAGATTTAAAATTTATATGTAGCTTTAGAGCCCTAAAGCATTACTATGAGCACGTTTATCTGGCACAGCAGGCCGACTGTATCCTCCCTGAACGACCTTGGAAAAAACAACCTGGGAGAAAACCTGGGAATAGAATTTACCGAAGTAGGGGACGATTTCCTCGTGGCGACCATGCCGGTGGACCACCGCACCAGGCAGCCCTTTGGCCTTTTGCACGGAGGCGCCAATGTTGCGCTCGCTGAAACGCTGGGCAGCGTGGCCTCGCTGCTGGTGGTCAATCAGGAGCTGTTCATCGGCGTAGGCGTGGAGATCAATGCGAACCACATCAAAGCCGTGCTCTCGGGAAAAGTAAGAGGCGTGTGCAGCCCTTTGAATATCTCCGGAAAGAACCACGTGTGGGACATCAGGATCTATAACGAAGCCAACGAGCTCACCTGCTTGTCGCGCTTCACCTGCACCATTGTGCCGAAGAGCAGGTTTGCGTAAATGGCTCATCTCAAGGCCGGATGCTTTCAGTTTTATTTGGGCCTGCCCACTGCCAGGTAATGGGCTGATCCATTTGCAATAAAATAGTTTTGGCTGAAAGAATCTTATTTTTGTCTATCCTTTTTAAACCTTCATCAAAAGCGTATGCCGCTCTTACCGGCCGGTTTGTCATTCATACTGTCCGTTCATCTAAAAACCGCTTTGTATCTCGGTTTTTTCTGTTAGTTTAGTGCCCGTTTTAAACCTAAATACATCCATGAAAAAAATCATCCTTTTTGTCATTACACTGACATTCCTGTGTAAACCGATCGCCAAAGCCGACGAAGGCATGTGGCTGCCTATGCTGTTGGGAGAACAGGTATATGCCGATATGGTTAAGAAAGGCCTCAAGCTGAGCAAAGAGCAGCTTTACAGTGCAAACCAGGCCTGCATCAAAGATGCCATCATTATTTTCGGCGGTGGCTGCACCGGCGAGATCGTGAGTAAGGAAGGCCTTATCTTTACCAATCACCACTGTGGTTATAGTGCCATCGCAGCGGCCAGCACCGTAGAGCACAATTACCTGAAAGACGGCTTCTGGGCCAGGAGCAAGCAGGAAGAGATCTATGCGAAAGGCATCCACGCCCAGTTCCTGATTAAGATCGTAGACGTGACCGATAAGGTCAATGCCCGTCTGAAAGATATTCCGAATGCGGAGCTCACGCAAAAATTGCCGGGCATCCTCACGGAGATCGCCAATAAGGAAACAGAAGGCAGCGGCTACGAAGGCCGTATCGCCTCTATGTTTAAAGCCAACCAGTTCCTGCTGTTCGTATACGAGCGTTACAAGGACGTGCGCCTGGTGGGAACCCCGCCGGAGAGCATCGGTAAATTCGGCGGCGATACCGACAACTGGGAGTGGCCGCGCCATACCGGCGACTTTTCCATTTTCCGCGTGTATACCAACAAGGAAGGCAAGCCCGCAGAATATGCCGCCGACAATGTGCCTCTGAAATCCAAATACTCCCTGCCTGTTTCGATCAAAGGCGTGAGGGATGGCGATTTTACGATGATCTGGGGTTACCCCGGCGGAACCAACCGCTATGAAACCTCTTATGGTGTGAAGCTGAAAACGGATATTGAAAACCCTTCTCTGGTAAGCCTGCGCGACGTGCGTCTGAAATACATGCTCGAGGAGATGAAAAAAAGCCCGGCAGTGAAGATCCAGCTGGCCGGCTACTACGCCGGTGTGGCCAACTACTGGAAATTTTTCGACGGTGAGTCCAAGCAATTGCTGAAATTCAAGACCTATGAAGAGAAGCAGGCCAACGAGGCGGCTTTCCTGGCCTGGGCAAAAGGCAAGCCGGAATACGAGAACCTGTTCAACGACTACCAGAAAATCTATGACGCCTGGAGGCCCTATGCCAAGCAGCGTGTGTACATGACAGAGGGTATCTTCGGCTCGCCGCTGATCTCTTACGTCTCTTCCCTGCAAAAGCTGGATGCCGCTCTGACGAAGAAAGACGGAACGAAGGAGGATGTGAAAAAAGCCGCAGACGCCGCCACGGCAGCACGCGAAGCTTTCATCGCCTCTGAGAACATCGCTTCCGATAAAAATATCCTGGCCTTCGTCACCCAGGCCTTTTACACGGACATCGACGCCGCACAGCACCCTGCCGGCTTCTATGAAGCGATCAACAGCAAATACGGCGACCTGAAGAACAAGGCCAGCTATGAGAAATTCGCGGCAGATGTATTTGCCAATACCATGCTCCTGAACAACGATAAATGGAATGCGTTCATCGCCAATCCTGATACGGGCGCTTTACACAAAGACCCTGCCTATGCGGTAGCGAATGCCTTCAACACCAATTTCAATACGAAGTACGCCAGGCTCTTTGCTGATTTCAACTCACAGAACTTCGTGCTGGGCAAAACCTACCTGAAAGGCATCCTGGAAATGAACAAGACCAAAAAGCTCTATCCGGACGCCAACTTCACCATGCGTGTGAGCTATGGTGCGGTGAAGTCATACTCTCCGAAAGATGCCGTGAAATACAATTACATCTGCACGCTGAACGGCGTTCTCGAAAAATACAAGCCGGGCGACTATGAGTTCGACGTGCCGACCAGGCTCATCGACCTCGCCAAAGCCAAGGATTACGGGCAGTACATGGACCCAGTCGCTAAAGACGTAGTGGTGTCTTTCATCAGCTCCAACGACATCACCGGCGGTAACTCCGGCTCTCCGGTGCTCAATGCCAAAGGCGAGCTGATCGGCCTGGCCTTCGATGGCAACTACGAAGCCCTGAGCCATAAGATCGTGTTCGATAAGGACCTGAACCGTACCATCAATCTGGATGTGCGCTACCTGTTATGGGTGGTGGAGAAGCTCGGCGGAGCCACCAACATCATCAATGAGCTCGACATCCGCAAGATGTAATTAAAGAAAGCTACTGAGGCTGTCTTAAAAGCTATGGTTTGCAGTCATCCGTTGCAAACCTGTAAAGAGGTGCTGAATCATCACGACGTGTCGTGACAGCATGACTTGAGCTTTTAAGGCAGCTTTTTTCATTGCGATTATTTCTCTTAAATCGTATCTTTGAATGACTATGAATTTTCTGCTCAAACTATTGATCTCTACAATAGCCGTGGTCATTACTGCCTGGTTCCTCGACGGCGTTACTATTGGGAACAACCAGTTCATCACCACCGGCTCTCCCCAGCTGAATAAGCTTATAACGGCCCTGCTGGTGGCTATTGTGCTGGCCTTTTTGAACAGCATCGTGAAACCCGTGCTCACGCTTCTGTCCTTGCCCATTACCTTCTTCACGCTCGGCCTTTTCCTCCTGGTCATCAATGCCCTCATCATCCTGTTTGCCGATAAGCTGGTGGACGGCTTCAAGGTGGATGGCTTCTGGACGGCCCTGTGGTTCAGCCTTGTTCTATCGCTCGTGAGCAGCCTCCTCGACCTTACAAAAGGAAGGCAACAAGCGGAATAATTTTATATATTTGACTGATGGTCAAAAAAACAGGACGTTATGTTTTAATTTTTTTATCCCTCTGCTCCCCCGCATTCAACGCTCAGTCCGGATTTTCATTGGTAGAAGATTACATGGACAAAAGCAGGTATTACGATCAGGTAGATGTGGACTCCTCCGTGGCTTACGGTGTCAAAGCCTATAAGCTGGCGCAGATTACATGCTCAGCAAGACAGCCCTGAGCCTCGGGATCTGCTACCAGAATATTTCCGACTATAAGAAAGCGACCACCTGCTACAAGGAGGGGATCACCTTGGCCGAGAAGCTCAACGATACGAAGCTGCTGGCACAGGCATACAACAGCTTCGGGAACCTCTTTGCCCTTCAAAAGCAATACGATCAGGCTGTCGAATATTTTGAAAAAGCCCTGGTGAAGAGCAAGGAGCTGAACGATGAGCGCAAGATCTCGGTCATCCTTTCCAACCTGGCCAACATCGAATATGCCAAATCGTATTACAATAAGGACTATACAAAGACCAATGTGCTGTACCGCGAAGCCTACGATTGGGCGGTGCTGGCGAAGGATACCGATCAGATGATCAGCGTGAGCGGCAACTGGGGCATGTCGCTGGGCGATGAAGGAAACTATCAGGAGTCGGTCAACAAGCTCCAGGCCGCCATCGCCCTTGCCCGCAAGGTGGGGAACGGGTCGGACATGGTGTTCCTGATCCATGACCTTGCCAGGACTTACTTCACCATGAAGGATTTTCAGAAGGCCATCGCTCTGTACAAGGAAAGCCTGGAGCTGGCGAAGGAATTCAAAGACAAGGATTTTGAGTCGGAAAACTACTATGGCCTGGCAATCTCCTACTATGAGCTGGCCGATTATAAGCCGGCCTATGATTATTTTGAGAAGTACAAGCGGCTGGAGGACACGCTGGCCAATAAGGACATTACCAACGAGCTGAACGCTTTAAAGACAAAATACGATACCGAAAACAAGCAAAAGCAGATCGAGCTGCTGGAAGCCAATGCCAATAAAGACAGGATCACCAAGATCAGCTTAGGCTGCGGCGCCGTCATGCTCCTCCTGCTGGCCTTCCTGCTCTTCAACCGTTACAGGCTTAAGTCGAAAACCAACGAGTTGCTCGAAAAGCAGAACCAGGTCATTTCCGAAAAGAACAAGGATATCTCCGACAGCATCCATTATGCGAAGAGGATCCAGGATGCTATGCTGCCCGGGGCGGAAGACATCCGGGCCGTATTCCCCGAAAGCTTTATCCTGTCTATCCCCAAAGACGTGGTGAGCGGCGACTTTTACTGGATAACCCGTCATGGCTCCCGAAAGCTGCTGGTGGTGGCCGATTGCACAGGGCATGGCGTTCCCGGGGCCCTGATGAGCATGATCGGCAACACGCTGCTGAACAGCATCGTGGTCGAAAAAAAGATCGTTGAGCCTCACAGGATCCTTGATGAGCTCAGGCGAGAGGTCATCAAGGCGCTCCGCCAGGGAGAGCATTCCCGGAACAAGGACGGCATGGATCTTTCGCTGATCAGCCTCGATACCGATACGATGGTGCTTGAAGTGGCCTGTGCCAACAACCCCGTATGGATCGTGAGGAAAGACGGCAGCCTTACGGAAATAAAACCCGACAAGCAGCCCATTGGCTATGTCAGCGGCAAAGAAGCGGGCTTCAGCCTGCAGCGCCGGCAGCTGGCTGCCGGCGACATCGTGTACCAATTTTCCGATGGCTATGCCGACCAGTTCGGCGGCCCTGCCGGAAAGAAATTCAAATACAACCAGCTGAAGGAAACGTTGCTCTCCGTGCATGAAATGCCATTGGAGCAGCAGGAAAAAAAGCTCCGGGAAATTTTCCTGGCATGGCGCGGAAACCTCGACCAGCTCGACGATGTGCTCATATCCGGCATCCGGGTAAATGCCAGTTAAAAAAAGTTAACCATATCGATACAGACACGCATACTTTGTTACATTTGTTATAACAATGAATAAACACAACCTCGGTATTATCTCAGTTCTTGTCGGTTTGGCTTTGGTGGCGCTGATTGCGATCCAGGTATACTGGATCAGGAGCTCTATCAAACTCAAGAAGGAGGAGTTCGATCATACGGTGATCGAGGCACTCAAATCCACCAGCTACAAGCTCGAAAAAATAGCCACCGCCAATAAGATTGCCAAAAAGATCAAGCTCCGGAAGCAGGGCGTACGCATTACCAAGCCCGGTCTGCTGGCCACCTCAGGCAACGACGTGCAGGTAAGGATCTTTGAAGAGCTCAGCACCGATTCCTCGGGAGTCATCACCAGCAAGATGTCGCAGAAAGAATTCTTCGGCGATTCCATTAAGTCCAGGAAAAACTTCCTGCCCTACGACCTCATGAGCTCTTCGAAAACAAGCGAGGAAAGCCTGCGCGAGGAGCTGCTGAAAGCCGGTACCGAAGTGGTGAACGATCTTTACGACGAGCTCATCAGCATCAATGTGTATAAGGACTATAAGCCCAAGGTGGATTCCCTGATGCTGGATACCGTTCTGCACCAGGAGCTGAAGGCCGCCGGCATCAATACGGAGTTTGTCTATTCCATTTCCAGCCAGCTGGCTAATTCGAACTCGAAGGCCAATTATAAGGATGCGCAGAAAGACTGTGATTCCAGCGGCTGCTACTACAAGATCAACCTCTCGCCCAGCAACGTGTATGTAACGCCGCAGTACCTGAGCGTCAGCTTCCCCGACGAAACCAGCTACCTGCTCAATACCATGTGGGCCATGCTTTCGGTGTCGGGTCTTGTGATCTGTATCCTCATCATGGCATTCTACTACACCATTGCCACTATTTCCAGGCAGAAAAAGTTGTCAGAGATCAAGAACGATTTCATCAGCAATATGACGCATGAGTTCAAGACGCCCATCAGCACCATATCGCTGGCGGCGGAGATGCTCAATGATTCCACCGTGTCCAAAACACCCGAGAAGCAGCACCGCTTTATCCGCATGATCACCGATGAGAACAAGCGCCTCAGCATCCTGGTGGAAAGCATTCTGCAAACCGCGATTCTCGATAAGGGGGAGTTCAAGCTCAAGGTCAGCCAGGTGGATATACACGAGATCATTAACCAGGCCATCCAGAACACCCAGCTGCTCATCGACCAGAGAGGGGGAGCCATTACCAAGCAGCTTCATGCTACTAAAAGCAGCGTGGTGGCCGATAAGCTGCACCTGACGAACATCATCTTCAACCTGATCGACAATGCCGTAAAATATACTAAAGAAACACCCAACATCGTTATAAGTACCAGAGATGCCGAAAATGGCATAGAAATTACTATAAAGGATAATGGGATAGGCATCAGTAAGGACAACCTGAAAAAGATTTTTGATAAATTTTTCAGGGTGCCGACAGGCAATGTTCATAATGTAAAAGGCTTTGGCCTGGGACTAAGTTATGTAAAAGCAGTGGTTGAAAAGCATAATGGCACAATTCATGTAGAGAGTGAAATAGGAAAAGGAAGTACGTTTAAAATCCTTATGCCATATAAAATCGTACATTAGTAAAACAGAAATAAAACTTTTATGGAGAATGTAAAAACACAAGTATTGTTAGTGGAAGACGACCCGAATCTGGGCGCTTTATTACAGGAGTATCTGGAAGCAAAAGGCTTCGAGACGAAACTGGCCACTGATGGTAAAAAGGGCTTTGATGCATTTTGTAAACAGGAATTCGATCTGTTGCTCCTCGACGTGATGATGCCCGTGAAAGACGGCCTTACCCTCGCTAAAGAAATCCGCGTCACCGATAAAAACGTACCCATTATTTTCCTGACTGCCAAGAGCATGAAAGAAGATACCATCGAAGGCTTCAACTCGGGCGCCGATGATTATATCACCAAGCCATTCAGCATGGATGAGCTCATGGCCAGGATCACAGCCGTATTGCGCCGCAGCAACAAGCAGCGTGTGTATAATACCGACGACGTCGTGTTCAATATCGGCGATTACACCTTCAATTCAGAAACACAGGCTTTGGCTCACAATGGCATGGAGCAGAAGCTTACTACCAAGGAAAGCCAGCTGATGCGCCTGTTATGTGTACACAAAAACGATGTGCTCGACAGGAACTTTGCCCTGAAAACCATCTGGCACGACGACAACTATTTCAACGGACGAAGCATGGACGTATACATCGCCAAGCTGCGTAAATACCTGAAAGACGACTCTAAGGTAGAGATCGTGAACATACACGGAAAAGGCTTCAAATTATTAGTCAATTCCTAGCGATTAAAAGCCCTGAAAAATTAGGGAATTAGTCTAAAAGTGGTTTATTTTGTAAGAAGTAAACCACTTTTTGCTTGTATACCACGCCCGAAATAGCCGCCATTATCCACGCCAGTGTCAGCGGCGACGAGCCGGAAGCAGGCATCAGCGTGCTGCTTACCGACAGCCGGCAGCTTACGGAGCCCCCTCACACCCTGTTTATAGCCCTGGTAACGGAGCGTAACGATGCCCACCAATACATTTATGGCCTGGTACAGAAAGGTGTCAAAGCATTTGTGGTGAATTTTATCCCCGAAAATTGCAAAGGCATCGACGGGATCTGTTTCCTTTTGGTAAAAGATACGAGAAAAGCCCTCCAGCAGCTGGCCGCTCATCACCGCGGACGCTTCCGGTTCCCCGTTATAGGCATTACCGGCAGCAATGGCAAGACCATCGTCAAGGAATGGCTCTACCAGCTCCTGAAAACAGATTACAGCATTGTGCGGAGCCCCAAAAGCTTCAACTCCCAGATAGGGGTACCTTTGTCGGTATGGCAGATGAAGGAAGGGCACAGCCTGGGTATTTTCGAGGCAGGGATCTCCGAGCCGGGCGAAATGGCGGTGCTGAGGGACATTATCCACCCACCGGTCGGCAGCCTCACATCGCTGGGAACAGCCCATGATGAAGGCTTCCAGGATACCACCCAGAAGCTGAAAGAAAAGCTGAGCCTTTTTGCTGACAGCGAAACGGTGATCGTGAATGCCTTGTCGCTTCCTGAAAATTATACCGACCTGCTGACCGGCGAAAAATGGTTTGTCATTTCGAGGTCGCCACATGCCCGGTTGCAGATCCTGCATACGGAGGCGGAAGGGCATCAAACGCGGATCAGAGCCCGTTACCTGGGCCAGGAGATAGAGCTGCTGGTGCCTTTTACGGATTCGGCCAGCGTGAATAATGCCATCAGCTGCTGGGCCATGCTCCTGCATTTGCAGGTGCCGGCGGAGGAGATCCAGCGGCGCATCCTGAAGTTGCAATCGGTGGAAATGCGCCTGGAGCTGAAGCTTGGGAATAACAACTGCATCCTCATCAACGATTTTTATAACTCCGACATCAATGCGCTGGAGATCGCCCTGCACCATCTGAAACAGCAGCACCGCGGCGGGCAGAAGATCGTGATCCTGTCGGACATCGAACAGAGTGGAAAGCTGAGCTGGGAGCTGTACACGCATGTGGCCAGGCTGCTGAGCCAGTTTCACATCGACGTGTTTATCGGGATCGGGAAAGAGATCTCTTCACAACGGAAGCTGTTTCCGGGAGCCTCTCACTTTTATGCGAGCACGCAGGAGTTCCTGGAAGACGCCAGAACGAATCCGGAGCTTCAGTTCCACAACGCGATCATTCTTCTGAAAGGCGCCCGCAGCTTCGGCTTCGAGGCCATCAGCAAGCAGCTTCAGCAAAAAAGCCATGATACGGTATTGGAGATCAACCTGAACAGCCTCGTTCACAATATCAATTTTTACCGCTCTCAGCTGGAGAAGAAAACGAAGCTGATGTGCATGGTAAAAGCCACGGGCTATGGCAGCGGCAGCACGGAAATAGCCTTCACCCTGCAGCATCACCGCGTGGACTACCTGGCGGTGGCTTATGCCGACGAAGGCGTGGAGCTTCGCAAAGCGGGGATCCACCTGCCGGTGATGGTGATGAGCCCTGAAGAGGCTTCCTACGACGATATGCTGACCTATCAGCTCGAGCCGGAGCTGTTTTCCTTTAAGGTGATCCATGACTTTTCGAAGGCCTTGCAGAGCAAAGCGGTTGCAGGTCCTTACCCGGTGCACATCAAGCTCGACACAGGCATGCACCGCCTGGGCTTTGAGGAAGCGCAGCTCGATGAGCTCTGCGAGGTGTTGAAAAAGGAAACGTCGATCAGGGTAAAAAGTATTTTCTCTCACCTGGTAGGCAGCGACAGCCAGGCCTTTGACGTATTCTCAAAGCAGCAGATCGCCTTGTTTGAAAAGATGGCTACGAAGATCGAGGCGGCCATCGGCTATGCCACGATCCGGCATATCTGCAACTCCGGGGCGATCACCCGCTTCAAAGAGGCACATTACGATATGGTGCGCCTGGGCATCGGGATGTATGGTGTGGGTTTCAACGAGCTCGAGAAGCAGCACCTTCAGAACATCAGCAGCCTTAAAACCCGCATCTCGCAGATCAGGCCTTTGAAAAAAGGGGAGACGGTAGGTTATAACCGCAGGGGCCTTGCAGAGCACGATATGACGATCGCCACGATCCCGATCGGGTATGCGGACGGCCTGAGCCGCAGAACCGGCAACGGAAATTTCAGCGTTTACGTCAACGGCACCGCCTGCAAAACGATCGGGAATATCTGCATGGACATGTGCATGATCGATGTGAGCGGCCTGAGCTGCGCAGAAGGCGATGAGGTCATTGTTTTTGAAACCAACCGGCAGCTGATGGAGCTCTCTGCGGCGATGGACACGATTCCTTACGAAGTGCTGACTAATATTTCCACCAGGGTAAAACGCGTTTATGTTCAGGAGTAATACCAAAAACAGAATAATGAACGCCGTCAGTTCGTCATGGCGCGTCGTGATTGCCTGTTCCCTGCAAAAAAAATGTATCGGGAACTTTCAGAGTATTCAAAGTACCAGGCCTTTGATCTGGTATTTAAAGAATAGTATTTTTGTAATAAGTCTTGCCGGCAGTTTTTCCTCCTGCACTGAAAGCCCCACAACAGGAGCTGCTGTTTCCAATCCCGACCCAACTTACGCCGATATTGCCCCTATCATTTACAAGAGCTGCACGCCCTGCCACAGGGCAGGGGAGAGCGGCCCTTTTGAGCTGATGAGCTATGCCGATGCGAAGCGGAATGCCAACAAGATCAGATTCGTGACGCAGACGCGCTACATGCCGCCCTGGCCGGCTGATCCTTCCTATTCGCATTTTCTGGGCGAGCGTGTGCTTACGGAGGATGAGATCGCGCTCATCAGGCTATGGGCGGAGCATGGCGCTCCGGAAGGCGATCCGGCGAAAGCGCCGGCACCTCCCGTTTTTTATGCGGGCTCTTCCCTGAGAAAGCCGGACACGGTCATCCGTTTCAAGGAAGCGCTACCCATCAAAGGGAATGGCACAGATCATTTTTATGTGGTGAAGCTTCCGATCGAGCTGCCGAAAGATACCTTTGTGAGCTATTTTGAATTTGTGTCTGCGCAACGCAAGCTGGCGCACCATGTCAACGGCCACCTGGTGAATTACACGCCCGGAAAAAAGAAGGAGATCAGGAGCGGCCTGAGCTATGCCCTCGATGAGTTCCAGGATTACAAAAAGCTGTACGCGCAAATGAATATCCTGAACGACGATGAGAGCTTTCCGACCTTAACGCCGAACACGGTGTATTACCTGCCTGGCTTCACGCCGCCGGTATACCCGCAGGGCATCGGCGGCTACAGGGTTAACAAACAGTCGGTGATCCTGCTGCAAAACATGCATTACGGGCCGAGCCGGGAAGATGTGTTGGACAGCGCCTACATCAATGTATTCTATGGGCCGAAGCCGAAGCGGCCGATCTATGAAACGCAGCTCGGCACCTTTGGCGTGTCGAAGATAGAGCCGGAGCTGATCCTGCACCCGGGTAAGATAGAAACCTTCCATACCAAAGCCACGCTGAACAACGACATCTCCGTGCTCTCGGTCAATCCACACATGCACCTGCTGGGGAAGACATTCTGGGCCTTCGCCATCCAGCGCAACGGCGACACCATTCCTTTGATCAGGATCAACAACTGGGATTTCAGGTGGCAGTATTATTACACCTACCGGCATCCGGTGAAGCTGGGCGCCGGAAGCACCATTCATGTGTACGGCACCTTCGACAATACCGCTCAGAATCCCAATAACCCGAATCGCCCGCCAAAGCTGGTAACACAGGGCGAAGGGGTGAAAAGCATGCAGACCACGGAGGAAATGTTCCAGTTTATCTTTACCTACCTGCCTTATCAGCAGGGTGATGAAACGCTGGACTTAAGCAAGTGATGGAAGAATGAGAACTAAAATTTTTGTAGTTTTAATCTTAAATGAAGGAGTAACATAAATTCCTCCTTTGAAGGAGGTGGCCGCAGGCCGGAGGATGTTGTGTGTTCAATAGTCGTAAAACATCCTCCGCCATACAGGCAGCCCCTCTGAAAAAGGGGAATCAGAATAGAAACATGACACCAAAGCTATACATCGTTCCAACGCCGATCGGGAACCTGGAGGACATCACCTTCAGGGCGCTCAGCATTTTAAAATCTGTTGACCTGATCCTGGCGGAAGATACACGCAACACCATTCATTTGCTGAGGCATTTCCAGATCGAGAAGCCGCTGAGGTCTTACCATGCGCACAACGAGCACAAAACCGTGGAGCAGATCGTGGAGATGATCGCTTCCAATAAATCGGTCGCGCTGGTATCGGATGCGGGCACACCGGCCATTTCGGACCCCGGATTTTTACTGGTGCGCGAATGCATCAAACACCAGGTAGCCGTAGAAACGCTTCCCGGCGCCACGGCTTTTGTTCCGGCCCTGGTAAACAGCGGCCTTCCCTGCGATACCTTTGTGTTTTATGGCTTCCTGCCACAGAAAAAAGGAAGGCATACCAGACTCCTGTCTTTAAAGGAAGAAACGCGCACCATGATTTTTTATGAATCGCCATTCAGGCTGGTGAAGCTGTTGCAGGAATTTAAAGAATACCTGGGCGGCGACAGGCAGGTATCTGTTTCCCGTGAGCTCTCGAAGCTGTATGAAGAAAATGCCCGCGGCACCGTCGACGAGCTGATCGCTCATTTTACGGCCAAAACGGTGAAGGGAGAAATCGTTGTTGTGTTAGCCGGGAAAGAAGAGTAGCGGCATGGTGATCAGAACAGCATCATTCTTCCTGCTGATGGCCCTGCTTGCGGGCTGCGCGGTACGCTCCGTGTATGTGCCCACAAGCCAGAACCTCATGCTGTTCGATGAGAAAAAGCAGGTCCAGGGAAATGCCTATGTGGGGACCAATACCGTGCAGTTGCAGCTGGCCCACAATCCGGTCAACCATTTTGTAGCAGGGATCAGCACCAATTACGGGGCGGGCTTATCCATTTACGAAGGCTACCTGGGCTTTTATGGCTATTCCAAAGAGAATGCGCAATGGCGCTATGAGCTGCTTGGCGGCGGAGGCTATAATTCCAATTTTTCGCAGCAGGACAATGCCTTCCTGGCCACTGTCCGGAAAACGAATATCCGTTACGAAACCTATTCCATTTACAACAAAGCCTTCGTGCAGCCGGCGCTGGGCTTCTTTTCGGGCATCGACATGTATAAGCTCAGGTATTCCTTTGCGTTTTCCTGCCGGGGCAGCTACCTCGACTTTAAAACCTATCAGTACCGTGAAGTGAGCCGCGATAGCCTGGCGGTGAACAGCCCTAAGCCCTATCTTGTCAACCGCGATTATACCAATAAGGGCATTGTGATCCTGGAGCCCTGTTTCACCAACAAAGTAGGCCGGAAGAACCTGAGCGCCGTGATCCAGGGACAGTTCATCGTTCCCCTGATGAGCGAGATCGATCTGCATTATGCCAACCTGAGCCCGGTGTTCCTCATCAGTGTGGGCATCCAGTATAACTTTGTGTTCAAAAAGCAAAAAGAGCCAAAGGGATGATGCGATTGATGGTGATATGCTGCCTCATTGGCTTGAGCTCTTGTTTTTTTCTTGGCCCCTCGCCTAAAAAGCGCCTGCAAAAAGTCGGAGAGCTGAAGCCCCTGGATGTGGCGATCGTTCCGGGTTTGCCTTTATACCAGGGGCAATGCGACACGCTCCTGAAAACACGGATGCTCTGGTCTGAGTTCTTAATAAAGAAAGGCTATGCCAAACATGTGATCTATTCCGGCAATGCCGTGTACACACCCTGGATGGAAGGCCCTTCGATGGCGCTGATCGCCCGGCAGCTGGGGATCGATTCGTCGCGGATCTTTGTGGATACGCTAGCAGAGCACAGCACCGAGAACCTGCACTACAGCTACCTGATGGCGAAGGCGAAAGGCTTTCAACACATTGCCGTGGCTACAGACCCTTTCCAGTGCGCCATGCTGCATAAGTTCGCCAAAAAGAATTTTGAGGAAGAGATTTATTTCCTGCCGGTGATCTATGACAGCATTAAGGCCCGCACGGGAGTGGAGGTACGGATCGACACCTCGCTGACTAAAAAGAAAAATTTCAAATCGCTGGAAGAGCGGCAGGGTTATAAGGAGCGGCTGAAAGGAACGAGAGGAAAACAACTTAAATAGGAATTTAAAAAAAAGATGAAAGACCTCGTTTCAGCCTGCCTGCTTCTGGTTTTCCTGAATGGCTATGCGCAATTGAGAACAGATGAGCGCCTCCTTTTAAAAAAAGCAAAAGTCTCCGAAATCGTTATTGCCTACACATCCACAAAACAAGGCGACACACCCGCTGAAGCTCATGTATGGCTTGATACGTCAGGGTTAAACACAAAGCGGCTCGACCTGGGTAACAGTTCGAAGGATTCCTCCCTGACGATTTACGAATACAACGCGAATGGGTCGCTTCATTCTCTCAAAACCACATCCAATGATGGCTACAGCTATGAGATGATCTACATAGACAGTACGACCTACCGCGAGGCTGTAAAAACCCAGCACTATTCAGATTCAAGTCTCAGAAGGACAGAGCTCAGGAAAGGCACAGAACTTAATTACAGAAACGATACGCTGGAAAGTACCCGTCATTCTATTAACAGAAAACACCGGCAGACCTGCAAAATAGTGTATTATAATGATAAGGGACAAGCTGTCAGAATTCTGAGAGACCGGCATTATTATGACAAGCAACAGCAGCAATACAAACTGAAAGCACGCCTTAAAAATAAGCGGTCTGGCAAATACGGGAAGCGGAAAAAATACAGAACGCAGACGCGTTATTTATACGATAACAACGGCCTTCTGAAACAAACGAAAACGTGTCATTCCTCTGACAAATCAATCACCACAGCGGATTACCGTTATATCACGAGAGAATAAATA